>Ga0209291_1001125_pt1 | contig 24488 bp, 21 predicted proteins | sample GOMGulsemesocosm_FD_184633 | JGI IMG/M metagenome (GOLD analysis project Ga0209291, IMG submission 184633) | Methane-oxidizing microbial communities from mesocosms in the Gulf of Mexico - GOM9B Gulf of Mexico (SPAdes) (version 2) | ecosystem: Environmental > Aquatic > Marine > Cold seeps...
CTGGCTTTTGGTGTTGTTTTGATTAAGGAACGTTCCATTTTGGTTTTGAAAATAAATACAATAATATAAAACAGTAGGGGAAATACATGGATAAAAATTTAAATAATAGGCAACAACATTCTTTGTCAAAGTTGGCGATATTGATTAGTGCTGCACTAGCAATCCCAACATATACAGCTTCCGCCTTTGAAGAGGTTAAAAAGCTTGAAGATGAAAAGTCAGTTGAAAGAATTGTGGTAACAGGATCACGAATTCGCTCAGTGAATGCTTTAGCACCAAGTCAAATAACTTCTATTAGTGCTGAAGATCTTGCTTTAACTGGCCATATAAACGTAATGGATGCTTTATTAGACTTACCAAGCGTAGCTGGTGGTTTGACTAATGAATCTGCTGGGTTTAACTATGCCAATACCGGCATGAATACAATTAATTTAAGAAATCTTGGTCATGAAAGAACGCTTGTTCTGGTTAATGGCAGACGTTATGTATCGAGTGATGTTGGTGAAGTACTCGCCGATATTAACTCTATTCCAACGTCTTTAGTTGAACGTATTGATATAACCACGGGTGGTGGCTCTGCAACGTATGGGTCTGGTGCAATTGCAGGTGTTGTTAATTTTATATTAAAGGATGATTTTGACGGCGTTGAGGTTGAGGCTCGTACTAGTGAGTCTGGAAAAAGTGATAATAAAAGTGACTTAATACGTGCAACATTAGGTGGAAATTTTTCTGATGATAAAGGTAATGTTGTTGTCAATTTCGAAAGGTCAACATCAGAAGGTTTAGCCTCGAGAGATCGTGGAGTTACCGGTGTTAGATTAAGAACAGTTGACGGTGAAAAAGTATTAAACCCAGCTGACTTAAGTACATATGCTCCAACTTGGCGTTATGATATAGGTAACGAACAAGTTTCATGGCAAAACGGTGAGGTAGGTGACTGGAATGTTGATAAAGATGGCTATCGACATGCCGATAGTCGTACGATCTCAACGCCGATGGATAGAACATTATTCAATGCATTAGCAAGTTATTATATTAGTGATGATGTTCGCACGTTTGCTGAATTTACTTATGCTAAAACAGAAACATCAAATCCTTCAGATTTATATGCTATTAGCTCATCATATCGTGGTGCCGAAATTAGTATAGATAACCCTTTTGTACCTGACGAGTTTCGTAGAATTGCCTTAGCCGAAAATGACAGTCAAACCATAGGTTATCGTGGCCGACTTAATGAATTTGGTCAAGGTGGCTTTGATGCAGAACGTGTTGTAACACGATTCGTATTGGGAATTGATGGAACGTTTGCAGAAAACTGGGATTGGGAATTAAGTTACAACTATGGTCATGTAACCAATGATCAATCTGGTAACGATGTTAATGAAGTCGCATATAAAAAAGCGACAGATGTAATTTTAGATCCTAATACTGGTGAGGCTGTATGTCGTGATGAAGCCTATGCTGCTATAGGTTGTGTTCCGACAAATGTCTTTGAACCTTTTACAGACGAAATGCAAAATTTTTGGACTAATTTGACCACGCTTGATGGAACATTAGAACAAGAAACATTAGTTGCTACTATTTCTAATAGTGATCTCTTTAGTTTACCTGCAGGAAGTGTTGGTTTTGCAGCGGGTTATGAGCGACGTAAAGAATACGCTGAAGAACATCCTGACTCGGCAACAAAGTCAGGACTAACGGGTGGTATTCAAATAGACAGCTTAGAAGGTTCATACGATGTTGATGAGTTCTTTATTGAATTCGACATCCCAATTTTAGCTGACATTGAGTTTGTTAAATTACTCGGTGTAAATATCGCAGGGCGAGCTACTGACTATAGCCATGTTGGCCGTAATGATAGTTGGCAAATTTCGTCACGTTGGGAAGTTAATGAAGATATTGCATTTAGAGCCCAATATTCAGAAGCTTTTAGAGCTCCTACAATTGCGGATATGTTCAATGGTGGTACTCGTCAAGGATTAAACCTTGCTGGCATTGATCCCTGTGACGGTATTTCGTTAACTTCAGCGGATGATGGCGTTAGTAGCGAACATGCTGCGGCTTGTCGAACAATTCCGGCAATTGCGGATGCGATTAAAGATGGTGGCACTTTCAATGGTGCCCCTGATGATGATATACAGCGTTATTCATTTTTCGGTCCATCACCTGACTTAGAAGTAGAAACTGCAGAAACAACAACGATAGGCTTTATTTATACGCCATCGTATATTGAAAACTTAACCGTATCCTTAGATTACTACAGCATTGCTATCGACAACATTATCACAGGTGTGAGTAATGATTATAAAGCTGAACGCTGTTTAGAAGGTTTAGCCGAATTTTGCCGAGCCGTTGAACGAGACAGTGAAACAGGTGTTATTCAAACCACTTATAACTATGTTTTTAACTTAGCTGGTCGTGAAGTTGAAGGTTTTGATTTAGAGGCTGGCTATAAATATTCTTTAGGTGAACTAGGTGATTTAAGTTTTACGCTTCTTTATAACTATGTCACTAAGCACCAAACCAAAGCGCTGCCAGACTCAGCATGGGAAGATAATTTAAATGAATTACCTTACTTTGAACAGCGCGGAAATTTTAGTACCAGTTATAGCTATGATAATTTCCAAGTTAACTGGACCACAGTCTACCAAGGCAGTATTTATGACGATAAAGACGCAAGTTACTTCAATAATGATATAGAAGCCGTTGTAATTCACAATGCACAAGTTCGTTATATCTTTGGAAATGAAATGACAATAGAGCTTTACGCCGGTGTTGATAATGTTTTTGATCAAGATCCGCCATTTTTACCTGAAGGGTATAAACATGGTCAAGCGCAAACGGCTACCGCAAGTCCATATAGCCGAATTGGTCGAATGTTTTATTTAGGTACTACCATAAAATTTTAATCAGAACAGTGAAACAATTATATCTTCACTTTATGGTTGTTTCCTGCTTAATTTCCAAATTATATAAATGAGAAAGTTATGAAAAACAATAAATTATCACTTGTCGCTATGGTAGTCATCTCAAGCACATTTGCAGCATGTAATGGCTCTGATCAATCCCTTGAAATTACACCTAAACAAAGCCAAGAGAATCAAAGTTCAGATTCAGCGTTACGCAATATGGCGATAGATTCAGGTAATACAATTACTTCACCTGATGCTGTAGATGTTCCAGCAGCAGAAGGCATAAATAACTTAATAGATGGCAATGACGGGACCAAATTTTTATCTTTTAGTAATAGTGTCACTGTCGAGTTCAGCGCGGCAAAACCTTATGAGCTTAAAGGATATGCGCTAATCTCAGGAAATGATGCGCCAGAACGAGATCCAGCCGAGTGGGTTTTGGAAGGATCAACTGATGGTACAACGTGGAACGAAGTTGATAGCCGTTCAGGGCAAACCTTTGGTAGTCGCGGCGAAAAACGTACCTTTGATTTACCAACTAATGAAACTAAATATCAACATTATCGTTTTAGTTTTTCAAATAATCCCGCTACAGCGGCTGGTATATTCCAATTAGCAGAAATAGAGTTAACCGTTGTTGCTGATGCTCCTTTAGTTGCTTTTGCTAGTAACAAGTCCCGCGCAAAAATTGGTGAAGCTGTACAGTTTTGGGATCGTTCTTTAGCTAATCCGACGAGCTGGCAATGGACCTTTGAAAATGGTGAACCTGCAACAAGTGAGGCTAGAAACCCATCAGTTAGCTTTTCTACACTGGGTGCTAAGTCTGTCACTCTTATTGCTACCAATGACAAAGGCTCAAATGAGCTAATGCAAGAAAAAGTTGTTCATGTTTGGGATCCACAAAACCCGTGGGCTGGTTATGTAAAACCTGCTGTAACACTTATTTCACATTCTCCTGAACACGATGGACAAGCAGATTTTAGTCGTGTGATGCCTGATATTGAGCAAGTCATTCATGATATTTCTTTGTCGGTAGCAAAAGTACTTTATAAAGATGTTACTGAAGCACCTCTGTTTAAAACCGTAACATTCGAAACGGGGGAGTATGACTTTCCAGCTGCAAAAAGTGGTACAGATGAAGACATGATCTTGATGATGGATGTAAATCATTTAGCTAACATGGCCAATCAAGGTGATGAAGCATTACGTAACGAAGTTATCGGCATGTTATGGCATGAACTCACTCATGGTTATAACAATTCACCTAATTCTGGACAATATGCGGCTGGCGATGAGTACCATTCATACTTAGAAGGTTTGGCAGATTATATGCGTATTAAGGCTGGCTTTAATGAACATAAACGTGCCGGTGTAGATTGGGTTGCCGACTGGAATAGTGACGCTTACAACCAAACTTCCTTCTTTCTCGAGTGGGTAGCTAATAGTCATCGTAATACAGACTTTATTTATTTGTTTAACAAAGCGGCTGGCGAGCTAGAAGAATGGAGTTTTGATGATGCATTTAAGTCAATTTTTGGTGAAGACCGAGGTGTTGCTGTGCTCTGGGCTGAATACCACCAAGCGTTGAACATTGAACCTCCTTTTCCTACAGCTGTAGCCGGATATCGTAACTTTGCTATTGATGAAGGCGTCGCTATCACAACGAATGCGACTACGGTAATTATTGCTGCTTTTGGCGCAGAAGAGGGGGTTGATAAATTAAACGATAATAATGTAAAAGTTAAGTTTAACGCATTTCTTGAAGAGACCTGGTGGTTAGAACAATATGCACCTGAATTATCTCCAATCAATGATATTGACAACGTTGCAGTAAACTTTGAGTTACCTGAAGCTATAACTTTGCATAAATATAGCGTTACAACAGGTAATGATAATCAACACCGAGACCCGACAAGTTGGACCGTATCAGGTTCAATGGATGGAACTTCGTGGACGCAATTAGATACAGATAATTACCCTGATAATCCAGGGCGATTAATCACATATCATTATGATATTGATAATGCTGAAACAGCTTACAAATATTATCAATTTACCTTTGAAAATACTCAACCTGAAAGTGATAGCATAGGTGGTGATAATGGACGTTTAATTCAAATTGCTGAAATTGCCATGTTAACCGAGGAATAAATTTCAGTTTATAAGTTAGATAAGGTTTATTAAATAATTAAATGCCAGCATTATGTTGGCATTTTTTATGAATAAGGTTGTTGTGTTATTTTTCTCGTTTATGGTCGATAACAGGTACGGTGCCTCTAACACTTAAACCTATCGCAGAATTGGTAATATCAAGTTTATGATATTTAATAGCAAAAGACATTGCTTGTAGCGGACACTGTTTTTGTCCATCAACCCAAATCTTTTTATGAGTATTCGCTTTGATATGTCGGATAGCATTAGGGGTGGAAAATTCCATATTTAAATCCTTTTAATGATTGATTAACAATTCCTCAGCTTTTAAGCGTAGCCCACTTACATCAAAAATCTACTCTTAGCCTAATATAGTTTGCTGGTAATTAAACTTTTTGAATATCTACTTTTTTACATACAAGGATTATCATAATCATTAGCTATAATTATCAGTCTGTTAATCGTGAGCTAACTTATTCACTTAAAAGATTTGTTCAAAAAGTTTATAGATAAAAAGTAAACTTAGCTAACATTTTTAAACAGCTCTCGGTAATAAAAGCCTTGAACAAAGTCTACATTAAGCTGCTTAGCAAATTGTAAATCATCAACCGTTTCAACACCTTCTAAAATAACTTTTTTGTCAGCACTATGTGCATAGTTAATTAATGCTTTAACGAGCAGCATAAAATTTACGTTGCCTCTATTACTCAGAACATACTTATCGAGTTTTATGTAATTAACCAGTTGGATAACCGCGGTAGAAACCATAGACTGTGGGTTACAAACATCGTCAATGGCGGTATGAATATTATTTTTCGATAAGTTGTCTATCATAGCTAAACTCATAATTGCATCATTAATCTCCGAGTTCTCAATAAGTTCGACAATAATTTTTGATTTTTCAAAGCCTTTAAATAATTTTAAAAATGGATTTTCTTCTTTTAGTGCTCCAGTTGAGAAATATGAATCCTGATCTAAATTAACGAAAATATCGACTTTATTCGGTGCATAAGATAATTGTAACTTTTTTTGTTGATACTCTACTTGAAATAAACTTAATGGACTGTCGTGAAGTGAGGAATAAACGATATCGGGTCGAATAGGAGTATTTTTATCATCGAAGAATCTAGATAAACATTCGTAAGCATAAATTTCTTTATTTTTAATTTCTATTATGGGTTGATATTCAACGCCATACCTTTGCTTTTCCATTAACTCGATAAGTGTGGCGGGTGATAAGAGTTCTTTATTTTTCATTAAATGAGCAGGCCGCCATAGGGCAATTGCCTGTCCTACAGCTTAATTGTACTTTATTGTAAATGAGAACTATTATCAAGTGAAGTGTTTAGTGGTAATACTTCAAACGAATAGGGAGTGAATGACTGAAATGAACAGTCTTTATGGGTCGCGGATTAGCTCGTTATTTTTTGCTGGTTGAACAATAAATCGTTTAGTCAATTTATATCAAATCATGGTCGGTATATATGGAAAAAAATCTCAAAATGACAGATACTTATAGGCATAAATCGAAGTATTAAGGAGGTTTTATTAAGTGAAAAAAGTCAGCTTAGTTCAAGACGAGAATTTATCCTTCAAAATAAGTCAGCAGCTGTCGCCGCAAGCATCGCAACGTTTAGATCTTTATTTTTCCATCCCTGAAGAAATGGGAATTAACGCCATTACCCTTAGTGAAGAAAACTACTTTCACAGTAGTATAAAAAGCCACAGTGCCTATTATTCACAACAAGTTCATTTACCTCTTGTTAGAAGCCGTTTTATTAGCCAAAAAAAAGGTGAGAAAAGTGACTATCGCAGTAACTTAAACTTATTTTCTTACCAGTTTAGAGTCGCACTTGAAACTGATATAAAACAAGCTTTACAAGAAAAAGATGTTGATACTTTTTATAAAACTGCGCTTGAACTTGTAGAGCAAACACAAACGTTATTGAAAAAATTAAGACGTTATACTCCATCAGATCATAAATTGAGTTCGTATTTCGAAAATGTTGATAACTACTTAAGTTGGTACACTGAGCAGTCATTTTTAAATTTATTAGCCAATGGTCCGAAAAGTAGTGAACAAAACGAACCTCGAGATATTTTATTTTCATTATGTCGACAAGAAAATCAATATCGTGAAACGCAGCAATATAATTCAAAAATTACCTTAGCCGATCCTAATCGTATTACTAATAAAATGCGATTGTTACAGCGTTTAAGTGAGTATGGAGTAGTATTTAAAAGAAAAACGCATGACTTAGATGCACATTTGAAACGTTTAGTGCGCGGCAGTATTACCGCAATAATTATGGCGTTTGTTATGTCTATCGTGCTTAATGCTCGATCGGCCTTTACTGAAGTTACCTTAGTTTTAATCACATTTCTCGGGGTTATTTATGGTATTCGAGAGATTTTTAAGGACGACTTAACCCGCTACATCTGGCGAGCTATTCAGCGAGGTCGACCTAAGTGGCAGCATATTTTTACTGATAGTCTGTCCAAAGATAAAATTTCAGTTCAAACCCTATGGTTAGAGTATATTAGTAAAAAAGATTTACCTAACAATGTCGACAAGCACCTACAAAAGCGTCGTCAACAAAATAAACAAGCGGCGCAATTATTACACTTTCGCTGTAACGCGAAAGTTATTGCCAAAACATTTAAACCAGGTTTTAAAGAGATTCAGCATCAAACCTTTTTTAATCTAACCCCCTTTGCCCGCTTTATGAAAAAAGGGGAAGGGCGATTATTTTCACTTGATGGCAATAAAATATCGAATCAGGGCGTAGAGCGGCGCTATCAGATTAATCTTGTGGTGGTGCAAGAATTTATTTCTGACGATAAAAAAACTCAACAGTATTTACAGCGTTTTAAAATAACTATGAATCGTTCAAAAATAATAAATATCGAAGGAATGGAGTCGGAACAAAATTTTGAAAATAGTTAGCTCTAAATTAACTAAAGTGGCAGGGATTATTACTGATAGTATGGAAAGTCTTTAATAAAGCCTTAAAAATAAGTAATACGAAAAGTCGGAATGAAACATAAATCATTCTTTGTTTGATAACTTGCTAGGTAAATATAATTTGCTATATAGCAGATTATTTTAAAAAACGACTAAAAAACCAAGCTATGATGGTCAAGAAAATAACGGGCAAAATAAACCATAAAACAATCGGCGTTACGATAACTAGAACTAGCGCTAAAATGCTAGATATGACAATCCCGACTAAAGGGAGAAAAACAAATAAAATTATCGAAATACCAATTGCTACCACAGATAATGCAAACAAAGTCATAGCGATTATCGCTATTGGGTTTTTAATTTTTTTCTCATTAATTATTAAGTGCATAGATGCCTCCTTTTCTTATTATACGTATGCTCATTGATTGTACCTGACAGCTAAAACCTTAATAGAGGCTGATGAATTGTGAGCTACAATTAATATCAAAGTGCTACTCGCCAATAGTTTTGTTTCGATTGAAAAACTTCTTAAATATGGCTGTTTCCATTAACTATAATGTTAAGCCAAACCGTTTGCCAGCGCTCAACTTTTTCTTCCGCTTCCAATGCTTTTGGTGAAACTATAGTAGGTTCTTGAAGTAATGAAAAGTTAGATAATAATGATGAATTTAGCGCGCCTAAAAGGCTACTTTCTAACTGTAAAGAAGCTGCAATTACAGATTTACAGTAATAACATGTAATAAAACTTGCTTGGTTAGAGCCCTGTCGTTGTTCAGCAAGCGGCTTGATGCTTTCAATTTCTAACGTTCCATCGGGGTGAGAAAGATAAGAGATATTTCTAGAAGTACAAAAGTCACAGTCGCATGCCCGTGGGCTATAATTATTCAAAGTTTCGGGAAGACTAAGTTTTACCTTGGTTTGTCCACAACTACATGTACCGGTACTTATTATCACAACAAGAGCCTCTTTGATCATATTACGCTTCAAAAGATATAGTTTATCAACTTTAATTATAAATTTGTTATGATTTTTAATTAGCTATTTTTCAGCTGAAAAATTTTTATCACACGAAAGGATCATCAATATCTCAAATTGATCCCCTTACATTCTTACTGAAATAATATTAGCAAAACTATGCATATATGCTACAAGGTTTGCAGATTAACGAGAGTATATGGCAACAAGCGGAAAAGTATGTGTAGTCAAAGACTAGGTATTTATGGTTGGAAACAGTATTGAATATTGTTCGATAATTGTTTTAATTTTATTCTGCTCTTTTGGAGAAGCTGCCAGCAACATGCGTTGGTAGTGCATAATAGTTTTTGTTAAATACTGTTGATGTTCGTTAAGCGAAAGATCCCACATTTTATCGCCAACTGTAGGCAAGTTACTAAGGGCGATTTTATTTATTGGCTTATTGGTAAGTGGCACTTTTACATGAATAATTTCATAGAAACGCTTGTTCTCGGTAACAATGCATTCATCAATTAGTATGGCGTTATGCTTTATAAGAGTTTGGCGTACTTGGTAATTATGATGAACGGGGCAAAGAATAAATTCTAACCAACTCATTGAATCATTTAGATATTTTTCTTTATATCCATAGATTATTTTTTCTACGAAACTCGTCACTAATTCGCCACCAACACCGGCTATAATCACTAATTGTTTTTTTTGTGCTGTTAAAGGTATTTTGGCTACATCAAGACAATGAACCTGCCAGTGCTGGGCGTAATTTTTAGCGTTAAAGTGCACTTGCAACAGCTGTTCAATATTTGTTGTTAGCGATGGAACGATATCAACAAAATGAATGATCTCTGCTGATTTTCTCTTTAATAACGAGAGCCCCAATAAACCATGATCACAACAGCAGTCCCAAATACTCTGGTATTGATCGCTGACCATATTGTCTATTTTTTGTAGACGCTTGCTAATTTTTTTCATCTTACTTATCTGTCGGTCACATCAAGCCAGTTTTGTTGCTGAGTTTCGTCTAAAAAGCTCCATGCGATGAAACGACTTATTTTTTGTCCTTGTGCCATATCAACGACTCTGACTTGCTTAGCATGAACTTTTTTTAATGCTAACTTCAATAAGCTAAGATGATCCTTTTTAGAAACCAAACAGCTGAACCATAGCACTTGTTTTTGCACCGATTTACTTTCTTTGATCATATTGCGAATAAAAGTAAGCTCTCCGCCGGGGCACCATAACTCTGCTTTTTGTCCACCAAAATTCAAAGGCGCTTTTGTAGTTTTAGTCGAATTATTCTTATTGTTTTTATTTAAAGCTAAGTTTTTTACTTTTCGTGCAGAGCCTTTGTTTGCTTCGGCTAATGAACGATGAAAAGGTGGGTTACATAGTGTTAACTCATAGCGCTCATTTTTTTGGATAATATCAGTGAAAAATTTTGAAGCGTCTTTTTGTAATCGACAAGTAATAGACTTTTTCAGCTGTTTGTCGATTGAAATATTTTGTTCAGCCACCTTTATTGAAATAGGATCAATATCACTAGCCGTAAAATTCCATTGGTATTCTCGTTGTCCCAAAATGGGGTAAATACAGCTGGCGCCTGTACCAATATCAACTACAGAGACTATCGGATTTGAACTCGTTGCTTTATTAGGAAGCGTTTCATCTAACAAATCAGCCAAATAGTGAATATAGTCAACTCTGCCGGGAATTGGAGGGCATAAATACCCTTCGGGAATATCCCATTGGTTCACGCGGTAATGAAGCTTTAAAAGTGCTTGGTTAAGCGCTTTAACAGCTTGTGCGTTAGCGAAGTCGATAGACAAGTTTTGGTATTTGTTTTTTTTAACAAAAGGTTTTAATGAAGGAGATAACTGGCATAGTGCCAAAAAATCATAACCATTATTATGACTATTTCTTGGATGAAGGTTTTGTTTTAAAGCCACTTATTGTCTCTGTTCATTAATAAGGTAGCGGATTTTACCATTTTTCTATAAAAAGTAAATTTGCCGCCTGAAGCGGCAAATTTATCGGTAACTTAGAAAATTAAGTTATTGCTTATAAATCATAACCAAGGTGCTGATGTAAGCGAACAACTAATTCTTCTTTTTCATTGATATAACCTAATTTTTCAGCGGTTGAGCGTAATGCCAATTCAACATGATTAAGAAACTTACCGTAACCTTGATTCGTCTTTTGATCTTTTGTCGCAATGATAACAAATTTAATTGAATCAACTAGACAGTCGCCTGCACTAAGTACAGTAAAGCGATTGTTTGGTTCAAAAATGTTGTAACTTAATTTTTGCAATTCGCCATCTGCTTTGTGCTTTTCTTCTAGGCGGCTTCTTACTATTGGCGTTAAACCGTTAGCAACAATGGCTCCTTCATATAAGTGCTGCTTATTTGCTGACTCAATAAAAGCATAACTGATTAAGTCATAAAGCGGTTGGTAAGGTTGGTCTTGTGATTTATCAATATTCAACAATTCTTTAATGCGGCGATTAACTGGTAAATCAACAACGGCATAAGTTAGCACATCTTTTTGTTCAGGCAAGCAAATTTCGTCTGCGGCATAACGGTTTTTAAGAGTGCGTAATTTGTGAGTTTGCGTGCCCGTAACCCCTTTGTCTTTCGCAAATAAATCGTAAGTTAGATGTTGATGGTCACACACTCTTACTTGCTCTTTATTGATATGATTAACTGAAATAAATTCATTTAATGCTATCAATACATTTTTATGGAACTCAGCTGATGTTTGACGAACATTGTCACCATTAGCTAAAAATACTAACGAAATTCCTCTAACGCGCTTTTTACCATTGATATAAGCATTTTGGCTGTAATGGTTGCGTGGGCTATATAAAAACAAAATTTGCTCATCTGTTTGAACCGTTAGTTTTTCAGGGCTATAACGAATTCGTGAGAACTTGTCATTAGCAATAAATTGACCACTTTCAATATCTAATTTGTTATTAATATCAAAAAAGCTCTCAGCTAGTTGTTGGTAAAGCCTTTGGTAAGGCTGTTCGCTAGTACGATCAATGAATTGGCTGTGCTGTGCAAGCAATTCATCGGTAAATGGAAACTTAACCAGTAAGTATTGGTTATTACGGGCAGATGACGGAATATATACTTTATGCTGATTATTCCGAGAGCGTGAAATTGGCATTTTATTTCCTTATTAAATAGAGTAAAGATTCTTAGTGCAGTATATCAATATTATGTCAAATTAGCAGAGACATTCCTCTGATCTATAACAAAAAATAGCAATTAAACTATAATATTTTTTTACTCATTTCCCCTATTTGGTTATATAGTTTAAATAAACTTATATACGCTATAACAGCTCTTTAATTTATCTATCTAATGCATCAAAAAAACCTTGGTCTCTTTTATTTTTTAAGGGGGAGGTATTACAAGTTAAATAAATAACGATATCAAACTTCTTGGCTTTTCCTGCCAAACAAATTTAGTCTGAATACTTGTAATAAAATGGCATGCTCAGTATGCTACGCGGCCTTTTTAAGTTCAGTGGTATTTTTAAAAATGATTGGTTTTGATTACGGCACGTCAAATTGTGCTGTGGCAGTAATGGAAAATGGTCAACCGAGAATGTTATCGTTAGGTGATCACGGAAAATATATTTCATCAACTTTATATGCACCTAGTCGGGATATCATAGCCCATTGGTTGTGCCAGCAATTGAGCGAAGAGCAACAAGTGCTTTTTAAAACTCAACGAGCATTACCCTTGCGAAAAAGCCAAAACGTATTGCGAGAGCTTAAATTAGACGGTATATCTCCTGAATTATCATTCGGTAAAGCCGCACTCGATTTATACCTTGATGACCCTGAAGAAGGTTATTACATCAAATCGCCCAAGTCATTTCTAGGCGCTAGCGGTTTGGTCGACAGTCAAATTAATTTATTTGAAGACATTGTTGCGGCCATGATGAGTAATATAAAAAATTTGGCAGAACAAAATCTGCAAAAAGAAATTACGCAAACAGTGATTGGTCGTCCGATAAATTTTCAAGGTTTAAAAGGCGAAGAAAGCAATCGCCAAGCAATAAATATATTAACGCGAGCAGCGAAAAGAGTCGGTTATAAAGATGTTGAATTTCAGTATGAGCCGGTAGCAGCCGGTTTTGAATATGAAGCAAACTTGTCTGAAGAAACAAAAGTGCTTGTGGTTGATATTGGTGGCGGAACCACAGATTGCTCAATGTTATTAATGGGGCCGACACTTAAAAACGACAGTTCAAGAGAGCAACATTTACTAGCTCATACCGGTGTACGTATTGGTGGTAATGATTTTGATATTCAGCTGGCCTTAAAAGGGATCATGCCAAGCTTAGGCATGAACGACATGTTGAAAACAGGTAAACCTATGCCGGTAAACAGCTTTAGTCAGGCAGTTGCAATTAATAATATAAACGAACAAACTGATTTTTATAGTCAAAGTAATTTTAGATATTTACAAGAATTACAGCGTGATGCTAAGCAACCTGATGTTTTCGCACGCTTATTAAAAGTGCATCAACAGAAGTTGACTCATCGCTTAGTCAATGGTGCAGAGCAAGCTAAAATTGCTTTAACAGAGCAAGATTCACAGCATATTCCTCTTAATGACCTAGCTGATAATTTGCAGGTTGAAGTCAATAGAGCGTTAATGTTAAACGCCAACTCATCACAACTTAATCAAATATCAAAACTGATGAGTGAGTGTGTAGTTCAAGCCAATTGCCAACCAGACGTAGTGTTCGTTACCGGCGGTACAGCCAAATCACCAGTATTAAATCAATTTTTGCGTGAACAAATGCCAAATACTCCTTTAATTGTTGGTGATCACTTTGGCAGTGTAACGGCTGGTTTAACACGTTGGGCTGAAAAGGTATTTCAATAATTTAAAAAAAATATTGTAAAACTTAGGACAAGAATGGTAGTAATAGTGAGTCGAATTATTGGTATATTTTCAAAAATTAAAAGGAATTTATATGAAAATAAAACAACTCACTTTACTTTGCTTGCTCTACTGTTTTGTTAGCGGCACTGCTTTTGCTAAAAATGATCAATCGTTAGTCCTTCATATTAATGAACAAGTTGCAGGGAAAGCGCAACATGAATACGCTAATCTTTGGTGGCAATGGGCTAGTATAATGAGTGACGAAACCTCGCCCATCCGTGATAATGATGGTAAGTATTGCCATGTTAGCCAAAGTGGTGATGTTTGGTTTCTAGCTGGAGGTTACGGAACCTCAAAAATAAAACGTCATTGCGTTATTCCGCAAGGTAAACATATTTTTTTCCCCATTATCAATATGGCTTATTGGCCTGAAAATGGCGCGACTAAAACCTGCGATGAAGTAAAAGAAAGGTCGGCACTGAACAATAGCGAATTGTATTTTGTCTATGTTGAACTTAACGGTCAGTCAGTACCTAATATGCGCAATAATCGAATAAAGTCAAAGGATTGCTTTGACCTGCATGGGTTGTTAGTAAAGCAAAAGGCAGTAGCAAAGGTTTATCCAGCAGCTACTGATGGTTATTGGTTGATGCTTAAGCCTTTAGCTCAAGGTTTACATAGTTTGAAATTTAATGCTCAATATCAACATGATAGCGCTGTTCATGGCAATATGATGCAGGACATTGAATATACAATTGAAGTTAAATAGCCTTGAACAAGCATCCTCAGCATTTTACAATGTTCTCTTCCTATGATTAAAAGTATGGTTTAAACAAATTATGTCTGCAGATACCTTAGGCTCAAGCCTCAACTATAAAGCCAAAGAGAAAGGCTACCGTGATCGTGCGCTAAAATTATTTCCTTGGGTGTGTGGTCGTTGTGCTCGCGAGTTTGTTTATTCAAACCTCATGGAATTAACTGTTCATCATGTTGATCATGATCATACCAATAACCCTAATGACGGTAGTAACTGGGAATTGTTATGCATATATTGTCATGATAATGAGCATGCTAAATATACCGATCACGCTAATTATAAAACTGAAGTTGTTGCAGGTGATAGTAATCAAGATACCGCGACTTATAATCCGTTTGCAGATTTAAAATCTATGCTGAAAAAATAACGTTAAAATTTTTGGACTTGGTGAAACGTTACATTTTTTTTCATTTTTCGACAAATTAGCCATTGTTTTTTATTCATCTAACCCCGAGTATATTAAGTGAAGACAATTTTTCTCTTAGTAAAAGGTAACGTTATGAAAATAAATATTTCCGGTCACCATGTTGAAATTACTGAAGGCATTAAACAGTCAATCGAGAGCAAGTTTAAAAAAATTGCTAAACATTATCCAAGCCTTATGACCATAAGTTCAATTATTACCGTTGAGCCTAACCAACAAAAATTAGAAGTAACTACTCATTATGAAGGCAGTGAGATTTCCGTAAAAGCTTCTGGTAAAGAGTTATATTCAGCCATCGCTAGTGCAGCAAAAAAATTGCAAGCAGCACTTGCCCATCGTAAAGGGGTATTGGCTGCAAAATTACATAAAAAATATGAAGTAGAGCAATCGGATGCATTTTTACTTGCACAGTAATACTCATTGAATTAAAGTTTTATTTGAATCTAAAAGGTTGCTTTAAGCAGCCTTTTTTCATTTTATGGATTTACAATTTCTTATTATCTCAAGGAGAGCTACTTGGCAAGTTCAAGTTTATTAACATTATTAGACGATATCGCGGCGGTACTTGATGACGTTGCCATATTATCCAAAGTAGCCGCTAAAAAAACAGCAGGGGTTTTAGGTGATGATTTAGCTCTTAATGCTGAGCAAGTTTCTGGAGTAAAAGCCGATCGTGAATTACCAGTCGTTTGGGCTGTAGCAAAAGGGTCTTTCTTAAATAAACTTATTATTGTTCCTGCCGCATTAGCGATAAGTGCCTTTGCTCCGCCTTTGATTACGGTACTTATGGTTATCGGAGGGCTATTTTTATGTTTTGAAGGCTTCGAGAAGGTCTTTCATAAGTTTTTTCATAAGAACTCTGTTGAGCATGATATTGAAAAAGAGCAACATCAGCAGAAGCTTATCGCTTTATCTGATGACAATATTGATTTAGTCGCCTTTGAAAAGAAAAAAATTAAAGGGGCAATTCGTACTGATTTTATTCTCTCTGCAGAAATTGTTGTTATTGTACTAGGTACAGTGCAAGATGCCGCTTTTTCTATGCAAGTGGCCGTCGTTTCTAGCCTGGCTGTAGCCATTACTGTTGGCGTTTATGGGTTGGTTGCTGCAATAGTTAAACTTGATGATTTAGGCTTATATTTACTGAGAAAGTCGGTGTCAGGTAGTTTTAACACTATTCAACGCGCGTTAGGCCGTGGTCTACTTATTTTTGCTCCCGCATTAATGAAAACACTGACCCTTGTTGGAACTATTGCTATGTTCCTTGTTGGCGGGGGAATATTAGTCCATAGTTTTGAATGGTTACACAAACAGGTACATCACGTGGTTGAATACCTAGCGGGTGTTTTTGGAACTATTGCTGAAATAATGGTACCTATTTTAACCGAAGGACTTGTTGGCGTTGTTGCTGGCGGAATAGTTTTATTAGCTGTCAGTATTATTCAGTCATTTAGAAAAACCGCTTAGCTAACCAGAACAATAAGTAGCTTAACGGTATATAGCTACTTATTTTTTAAGTTAATTCCCTATTAATCCCTTGATATGTTCAACGACGCTACGCCCTAATGCACTCAAGGCATAACCCCCTTCAAGCATAGATACGATCCTAGCATCGCTGTATCGCTCAGCAATAACTCTAAGTTCATCGGTTACCCAGCGATAATCGCTTTCAGTTAAACTTATTTGTGACATCTCATCTTCAGTATGTGCGTCGAAACCTGCTGAAATTAGAATTAACTGTGGTTTGAATGTTTCTAAAGCTGGTAACCAATGCTTACTAATTGCCGCTCTGAATTCTGGCCCTTTACAGGTTGCAGGAAGTGGTGTGTTGATAATAGGGGGCGAATTACTCTTTTTCATTTCAAACGGGTAAAAAGGATATTGGTAAGTTGAACAAAATAAATAGCCGGACTCTTTGTTATCTGCTGATGCACGCCTAATTATATCTTCTGTACCGTTACCATGATGAACATCAAAGTCGACGATAGCTATACGCTCTAACTGGTACTTTTTTTTAGCGTAAGCTGCGGCAATTGCAATATTATTAAAGAAACAAAACCCCATGCCTTTATCAAATTCTGCATGGTGCCCTGGTGGACGAGTTGCGCAAAAAACAGAACGGTGTTTTTGCTTCATCACTAAATCTACCGCATTAATAGCTGCTCCTGCTGATAACAGTGCTGCAGGCAAAGTGTCAGCGTTCATACAGGTATCATCGTCAACACGAAAAATAGTGTCGTTGTCGTTTTTATCAGGCGCATTATCAAAAATATGTTGAATATATTTTTCATCATGAGCCAGAGAAATAAGGTCACGATCAATTGGAGTAGCATCGTATTGGCGAATCACATATTCAAGACCGCTACGGATCAATTGATCTTGAATCGCGGCCATTCTTTTAGGACTTTCAGGGTGATGGTCGCCCATATTATGGCCGTTACACTTATGATGACTAATTACAGCTACTGTCATGACAATTCCTTTATGTCTTCTATATCATCTTGTTGGGGTTGCTCGAGCAGTAATTCTAAATTAAGTTCGCCCATGTCTTCAGAGTAACTTCGAATAAACCCCACTTTTTCAAAAACTTTCAGCATAGCTGCATTGTCTCGGCGCACACAAGCGACTAGTTTGTTTAATTTACGTATGGTAGCAATTCTTATCATCTCGGCTAATAAAGTTCTTGCCATACCTTTTCCACGTTTATGCTCACTAATAACAAATGCAACTTCGCCACAGTTGTTACTTTCAATATAATAATAACGGCCAACAGCATGTATAACATCTGCTAAATTAGTGCGTTGAGTAAAACAAAGTGCCAAATCTTTATGTTGGTTTACACTTACTAACTTACAGGAGTTTTCTCTGGTCATTTGCGTCGCATGGTGGTTATAACGCATTATCAGGGTTTCTTTTGTGTGTGAATAAAAGAACTCTTGTAAACGCCGTTCATCGGCTGGCGCTAATGCCCTTAATACGTAATTAATATTGCCAAAGGTGAATTTTTTTAGATCTATTTTACCTAGTTCAGGTACTGATGTTGGAGAGTTATCTTGATATTCGGGCACCCAATAATTTTTGCGTACATCTTTTAGTAATTGCTCGCGAAACTTAGGATGGGCAATGCGTATTAACTCCAAAGCTCGCTCTCGAATACTTTTGCCCAATAATGAAGCGATACCATATTCAGTAACCACATAAGCAACATGACCTCGGGATGTCACCACGCCACCACCCTCAGTTATATGAGCAACAATTCGAGATATTTTTCCATCTTTTGTCGTAGAAGGTAGGGCAATAATTGGTTTTCCGCCTTTACTAAGCGATGCACCTCGTATGAAGTCAACTTGTCCGCCAATACCGCTGTAGAACTGATAACCAATAGAGTCAGAAACGACTTGCCCGGTTAAATCAACTTCAATGGCACTATTAATCGAAACCATATTGTCATTTCGAGCAATATTCACTGGTGAGTTCACATGTTCAGAAGGATAAAACTCAATATGCGGATTACCGTCTACAAAGTCATATAGTCGTTGTGTACCCATGCAAAAGGTAAGTACTGCCTTTCCCTTATGAAAGGTTTTCTTTCGGTTATTAATAACACCTGAAAGCATTAAATCAATAACACCATCAGATATCATTTCACTGTGAATACCTAAATCTTTATGATTGGCTAAGTAGTGTAAAACCGCTTCAGGAATTTTTCCTATGCCTATCTGCAAAGTCGATCCATCTTCAATGAGCATTGAAACATATTGACCTACTTGTTCGGTAACACGATCAATTTTCGGTTGCGATAAAACAGGTAGGGTTTGCTCTGCTTCTAACCAAGCATGAATTTGGTTTACATGAACAAAACTGTGACCATTAGTACGTGGCATTTTTGAATTAATTTGCGCAATAACATATTTTGCAGACTTTACTGCAGCAGCAACGATATCAACACTAACACCTAACGAACAGTAACCGTATTCGTCAGGTGGACTTACCATGATTAATGCGGCATCAATGGGTAAAACTTCTTCACGAAATAAGCGCGGAATATCAGAAATGAAACTTGGCGTGTAATCAGCTCGACCTTCAGCAATCGCCTCGCGGATATTCTTACCACCAATAAATAGCGCATTTACTTTGAATAAATCTTTATGTTCAGGATTTGCCCACTTATTGTCTGAAAGCGTTAAAATATGAACAGTTTCAATATCGTGTAATCTTGCACTGTTATCAATTAAATCATCAATTAACGCATTTGGAACCGCGGCATTAGAGCCAATAAAAACTCGATTGCCAGATTTTAAAAACTGGTCCCATTTTACTTTATTATGATCTTGGTCGAGTAATGACATAGTGGGTTTCTCATTAATGATGATAAGTAAAGCATGCCTTATTAGCCGGATGCTTTATTGATTAGAATCAAGCTGTTTGAGTATAAACGAATGTTAACCATCACGCTTTTATACCTTGGTCTTATTTCTATCTAGTCGCCAATTTTATCTAGGAGAAAAAATACAGTCTTTACCAACATCAACGTAAAGAGTTAGTACTGCATTATTTTATATAAATATAAGTTTTATACCGTAAATAAGTAATAAATCAAGCTAGATGTAGATATCATAAAATATGAAACCAGCCCAGCTTAGTCCTAACAAAGCCCAAGGTAAAAGGGAGGGAAATGTTCTTTCCTTTTCAGTTATTTCAGTATTATTTATTACCTGCTTTTCTTTGAGCGCTTTTTCTTTTAATAACACTTTTTTAGCTTTATCACGCTCTCGTGATTTTTTACTTTGTTGTTTTTTATATTCTGCAATACCTTTCTCAATTCCTTGAGCTATGAGTTTAGTGTGCTCTTTTGTTTGCTTAGGTTTTTGTGTAGATTTTGCAACTTTTAATGCTTCCGCTTGTACTTCTTGGGAATATTTAGAATTCATTTTTTCACTAGTCAGCTATTATTAACACTATAGGGTGAATTTATAAGAACTGAGCTCGATGAGCAACGTTTTATATAGATTTTATGTAACTCATTTTATAAGTTTTTATCTTCTGAAATGATTGCTTAATTTTGACGATTAGTTATTTAATAATATGAAAATATCGACCCAAATAATTGTATGCTTTTTTACTTACTTTTTTTGTGAAGTATGCCAAGCATATACTGAAAAACTAATAAACAATGAAAAAGTTGAATTAACGAGTATTCAAATAGTTTCTGAGATTTATCCTCCTTACCAATTCGTCGATAAAAGTGGGGAAGCACGAGGCTGGTCAGCAGACAAGGTACGAGCAATTTTCAAGCAAGCTAATATTAATTATCACATTGATTTTTACCCGTGGACAAGAGCTTACAGTTTAGCCCAAACGCAACCTGAAATATTCATATTTTCTTTGTTGAAAACTAAACTAAGAGAGCCTTTATTTCATTGGGTTGTGCCATTATGTGAGATAGATTTCTCTTTTTATCGCTTGAAAAAAAGAGCTGATATAAAGCTGTCTTCATTAGAGGACGCTAAGCAATACCTTATTGCAACTCAACAAGGGCAAGCATCTTCGGAATATTTGTTAACTTTGGGATTTGAGCCAGGAAAAAACTTAACGATTTCTTATAGGAACAGCAATTTTATTCAGGGGCTAATTCATGGGCGTGTAGATTTAATTGTTTTATCTTCGGCTTATGTAGCATCATTAAGAGCCAATAAATCTCCCTATATAGACCAAATAGAGGCTATTTTACCAATAGATTATTTACGAAATAGTACGTATTTAGCAAGCAGCCTAGACACTTCTCCTGCGTTAATTGCCGCGCTTCGCAAGGCGTATGATGAAATAACAACTCAATTTGCCCCAGCTTGTAACGATGAATAAATAATTTGAGTCTTTGTTAAATTTCATTAATTTTGGTTATATTCACCAATTTATACTATTATTTTATAAATATCCTCAATACACATATGTAACTAATTGTATTTTATGTATATATGTTGTGGTGTGATTATTGCTTTATTAGCTTTAATCAATATAGATACTATTTCAAGGGAATAAAAATGGCCGTTAAAATTGCAGACCGACCAATAGATACTGTAAGAGAAGAAGTTGTCGACCAATTAGTGATGAATTATAGCCACGGAGAGCTTTCACATGAAGCATTTGAACGCCGACTAGATGAAGCTATGGCAAGTAACTCGAATGAAGAGCTAATTGAATTAGTTGCTGATTTAGAGCTCAAAGTGGATGAAAAATATATTGAACAGAAAAAGGAAGACTTTAAATTTAATTATTCTTCATCTCCCGCTCAAGAAAGCGAGTTATTAGTGAGTATTTTTGGCGGCAGTGAACGAAGTGGTGAATGGAGAGTTGCTAAAGAAATTAAAGCGGTTACTGTTTTTGGTGGTTGTGATATAGATTTCAGTGAAGCTATTTTCAATCATCGTGAAGTTAGAGTGAAAGTCTTCTGTTTATTTGGTGGTATTGATATTAATGTTCCTGAAAATGTGAAAGTTGTCTCAAAAGCATTTTGTATTTTTGGTGGTATAGATAACAAAGCACCTTCAAGTGACTGTAGTGACGCACCGACTATTTTTATCGAAGGGTTGGTTATTTTTGGTGGTGTTGATATTAAGCTTAGGCGCACCTTAAAAGAGCGTTTTACGGCTTTTGCAGATGGCTTAAAAAAAATGTTTAGCTAATGAACTAATACGTAGATTTATCAATGAGCAAGTTATATATAAAAATGCTGAAGTGTTTCGCTTCAGCATTTTTATTGCTTGAAAATATTAGTGATTAATCGGTAAAGGTAATTCTTGGTTTAGCATCTTGTGAAAAATCAATTTTTGGTGAACAGAGTAATAATCGTGCAGAGGCCATTTTCTCTATATTAACCATATGATCTTTAAAAGCATTCAGTCGTTTTTTAGATAGTTCTGCTAACTGTTTAATATCATCTTTATTTATAATTTCAGTACCTAAAGGTTTATCTATATCTTCTGGTGTTGCAATAGCACATAGCGTTAATTGTGTGTCAGGTTTGTCTGTCATCAGCGCAGAAAACTGTGCTAAAAATTCATTCTGTTCAGCGTTTAACTCTGTTTCTTTGACTGGGAATGTTAAGTCGTTGAAACGTACCTTTAATAAATACTCGCCAGCAGACATCGCAATACTAACGACATTTGAATAAGGTACAAAGGTTGTCATAAGATAATCTTTGGCGGCAGACATTGTTGCTTGCTTAATCATTAAACTGATGAAACCACGCATGCCGAAAGAAGGAGCATCAGTGCTACCCTCTAGAGGTATGTCTAATTCTACATTACCGTCACTATCTTTAAGCATACCTAATGCAACATTAAAAGGGATTGAAGTTTGGCTTTTTATCGTGTCCGCCTCATGATCGTTAGCCGCGCCTAATTCAACACCTCTTAAGTGTAATAATGCGCTACCGTCTATATCAGTATCATCAACCGTGATATCAAGCGTAACATCAAGTTGGCCACTTTTAAGTTCATGGTGAATGGCGTCGGCAATATACGTTGATAACGACGGTAAACTAACTTCTTTTAATGAGCCTTTTAATTGATAGAAGTCTTTTTTATTAAAAGGTTTAGCAAGTGCAGATAGATCGAAGTGAGCATATTTATTGCTGCCACCTTCTAATTTAAAGTTACTATCTTGCTCTGGATTTTGGTTGTCAAAAGGCCCTGCGTTAAACTTAGTGATGTTAAAAGAACGCTCGTAAAATGGTGTGGTACTGCGGTCTGTAAAATTAATATGAGTTGTTTTAAGTAACGAAAATTGATTAAGCGACAAAGTGAAAGCTGGTTCGATTGCTTCGTTAGCGTTTTGATCATTTGTATTGCTAGCTTCAATGCCAATAGTATCTGCACTCTCTGGTCTTACAACATTATTGTCGTTATTTTTATTAGCTAAACCAATCAAGTTTTTATCTTTATCAAGTGTGGTATTTACCGCTAACCCTGATAGGTTAATTGTGTCAATTGATAAACCCTTTTGTGATACTTCAATATCAGTTATTGCTAATTCTTTAAATTGTGCCAACGGGGAAAATTCATCAGTTGTATTATCTGCAAAGACAGCTTGCTCAATAATCACATCGACAATATTTGCAGTGACTGACGATAAAGCGGTTGATAAAGTAATTTCATCGATATTTAAAGCTGTTATTTTAGCAAGTAACTGTGATTTCTCATGCTGATAGGCGACTATGTTATTAATGTTTAATTTCGCAGTTCCTGTTACGTTAGGCGCTTGTTCAGGAGTAAGTTCAACTAATAAATTATCCATAGACAAAGGCGCTATGTTCATTTCAACCGTTTGTTTATTTTGTTCTACGGTTAGCTTTTGGGTATTTAACTCAAAATCTTCAAGGTTAATTTGGGTGATATCATCGGTAATCGTAACGCGCTGCTTAGTGTCAATAGTCACTAAGCCTTGCATAGTAATAGCTCCTTTTTCAGTATCGTCGGCAGATATAAAAGGTTGTAGTGGCGCTAATGCTAAATCAGTTAATGTTAATACTGAATTTATTTCACCTTGATTATTTGCTAATTGAGCATCAAACGTTAAGTTTAATGGGGCTTTATTAACTAAGGCTTCTAGGGAAACTTCTCCTTGTTGTGCTTTTGCAGAAGCTTGTATGTTTCTTAAAGCTAATGAATTAATTACAAACTCTTGCTGGCTTTCTTTGATGGCAATATTAAAGACTGCATTTTTTAAGCTCAGGTAGGGTAACGAAACACTATAATGACTAGTTTCATCTTCGTGTTGATTCTTATCCTTACTCTCTGTAGTTGTATCAACAGTATTAGAGTCATCAGTTGCAATTAAAAAACCGCCAATAACAGGAACATCACCGTTTAAATTAACATCAAGCAATAATCCATCAATATTAAATTTTGATAAGTGCAGTGTGTCGGTTAATAGCCGATACAAACTTACCGTGGCGCTTAACGACTTTATCTCGAGCAGGGGATTTTTTACATCATCAATAGAACTAATAACTAAATCATCAACCGTTAAATTTGTGGCAAAAGGGTTATAACGGATCGTCGTACTTTCAGCGAGTACAAGCTTGTGTTCAGCAAGGTATTTCGCGGCATAGTGTTGGCTAACAAAAGGTGATAGCAACCATATTAAGGTGAATAAGGTTATAAAAAATACCGCTATGAATTTAGCTGATTTAGACGCAATTTTTACCACAGGAGAAGACATGAATTTCCTAATTAAATAATATAGTTATGAATGTTGATATAGGGTTGTTATTTTGAATCTTTGCTTACAGCTATAGTATTAACTTCACTAGTAACTTTGGCATCGTGAGCGTCATCAA
>Ga0209291_1001127_pt1 | contig 24421 bp, 20 predicted proteins | sample GOMGulsemesocosm_FD_184633 | JGI IMG/M metagenome (GOLD analysis project Ga0209291, IMG submission 184633) | Methane-oxidizing microbial communities from mesocosms in the Gulf of Mexico - GOM9B Gulf of Mexico (SPAdes) (version 2) | ecosystem: Environmental > Aquatic > Marine > Cold seeps...
AAGGAAAAGGAGAGTCTGAATTAATAAATAAATGTTCAAATGGGGTGAAGTGTTCAAAAGAAGAACACCAAGCAAACAGACGTTCTGAATTTATTATTGTTAACTTAGATGAAACGTTTAAGAAAGACTAATAAAATTAAAGTTGTGTTAATCAAAAAACTTTAAGAATAAGTGTTTCGTAAATTGTTTATAATTAAGGGGTTAATAATAACGTTGATACACTTTTTAAATAGGCCAAGTTAATTCTTGGTCTATTTTTTTTATAAAAAAAATCTCTACAATTATTAAAAGCGAGTTAAAGGTTTTTCATAGTTCCTTCTTACATAATCTAGGGTGTTTTTCAGTAATTCCCCCATATTTTCACTGCGCTTAAAATTTACATCTAAAGTAAGCTCATAGGCTTGTTCTTTTAGTAGGTTAATGTTTTTCTCGGTAGAAATGGTGTCATGTTTCATGCAGTTAATAAGTTCTTTAACCCTAACTTCGAAACTCAAAAACCGTTTTACGATCATAGAACGCTCTTCAATTTTATATTGATCTACAGAAGATTCTGGTAGCTTTTCCTGAACCAATTTTACCATCTCGTAATTTTCTTTAAAAAATTGTGGACGATATACCTTTAACTTCCCTTCATAACATTGTTGATCAAAATCGATGGCACGTATATTATAAACAACTTGATCAAAATCATGTATAGGTATAATTACGTAATTATAGGAACGCATATCACCTAAGTAACGTACCATGGCACGTTCATTAAACTTAACGAATTCTTTGGCTATTTGTGATTTTTCGGGTTCAGTACGTTTTGGAAGAATATCTTTTATGAATACATCACCAGGAATACCAGCAATATGTTCCTCTATTAAAGTATCTTGATATATTAAAAAGTTAAGGTTGTAAGGGGAAAGCATGTGCTCTAACTCCAGTCCATAAACACGAGAAGCATCATTTTTTTTAACATAGAAATAAGTGAAATTATCATTTAAAATATTTCTAACTTTTACCCTAAAAGGTTTAGAGTTTCCAAAGGTACAATAGTCTACGGCATCAATATTAAGGTATTTTATGTTATTCTCATTACCATCAGAATATAAAATTGTGTATACTTTTTTTAAGCTTAAATCAATTTCTAATCTTTCTGAGTCGGTATAATACACACGTACCCATAAAGTGTCCTCATCATTTTTATCATAGACTACTACAGATCCTGAAAAGCGCAATAAATCATCATAGAATATGGGTATTTCGCTAACTCTTTTGTAATCAATTAGATAGTCGTTTAGTAGTTCTGAAATAGGAAATGCAGGTTTTTTTTTGACATTAACTTTTCGTCCATGAATTTGATTTTTACCAAAGCTACATAATTTTGACTTTATTAATTCCTATTTTAGACGAACTAATCAAATTAAATTATTAGGATGAAAAACATATTCGAAAAATCCAATGCTCAGGAGGTTATCAATCGTATAGAAAATCTAGCTCCTGATTCAAAAGCCGAATGGGGTAAAATGAATGTTAATCAGATGTTAGCACATTGTAATGTAACTTATGAAATGGTATTTGAGGATATACACAAACGTCCAAATGGATTTGTTCGATTTATGCTAAAAATGCTAGTTAAACCTGCAGTTGTTGGAGAAAAAAGATATCCCAAAAATGGAAACACTGCTCCTCAATTTCGAATAAAAGGTAACAAGGATTTTAAGAAAGAGAAAAAAAGGTTGGTAGCATATATTAATAAAACCGTGAAATTAGGAGAAGTTCATTTTGAAGGGAAAGAATCTCACTCATTTGGGAATTTAAAGGCAAAAGAATGGAATAATATGTTTTACAAACACTTGGATCATCATTTAAATCAGTTTGGTGTATAATAAATTATATAAGATATGCAATCTAAAGCCACTACAGTAGAACAATATTTAGCAGAATTAACTGAGGAACGAAAGCCAATTATTACCAAATTACGTCAAGTAATATTGGATAATTTACCAGATGGGTTTGAAGAAGTAATGAATTACGGAATGCTAGGTTATGTGGTGCCACATAGTTTATATCCTAATGGGTATCATTGTGATCCTAAATTACCCTTACCATTTATAAACCTAGCATCTCAAAAAGCACACATAGGTTTTTATCATATGGGAATATATTCTGATAAAAAACTCTTAAATTGGTTTATAGACGAGTATGAGAAAACAGATATTAAAGTAAAATTAAACATGGGGAAAGTTGTATTCGTTTTAAAAAAGAATCACATATTCCATTTGATTTATTAGGGAAATTGGTTTCTAAAGTAACAGTTCAAGACTGGATTTCAACTTATGAAGCTGCTTTTAAAAAAATAAACTAAAAGATGTCAATACAGCAAAATAATTTTTACAAACAATAACCTTTCTTCTTAAAAATAGTCTACTTAATAGGAGTAGTTATATTTTTATTTCATTTATATGAACTTGTAGTAAATCCTTTAGATTTCATTAGTAGTGATGTAAGTGTGTTATTTCCTGTAATAGCCTACGGATTACTTACTGTAATGAGTGTTAGACAATATTTATACATTAAAAAAATAAGTTAAGATTGAAGACCTATACCAAATACAATTTTTTTAAGTACACCTATTGTGAGTTTCAAGAAGTGTCTGTGGATATTTTTAAAGATAATACGGCACATTATAAAAGTAAGTCTGACTCGATGTATCATTATACGCCAGAAGGTGTGTATCGGTATTCCGACCATTGGGGTCGAGTTGCTAATTGTAGATGGAAGTTACTGGTAAATGATAATTATAAGAGTCAGGATAATCATTTAGGTTTTGCCAAGTGGTCTGATTTTTATGCAATTAATGATACCGAAAAACTATTCTATTTACAGGTTGATTTTGAACTAAAGAAAGTAAATTTTAAACACAAAGAAGTTGAGCCTTCCGATGCAAACTTTCTATTTACAGCTCAAGAAGCTCAAAAACGTCAAAAGCATATTAGAGTTTTACTTAAGGAAAAACGTTGGGCTAAATATTACGACCAAGACATTGATGGTTTACGTAAGAGTATTATTTCGGAATTTATTTCTTCGAATAAAACATTACAGGAGTTAAAAATAGCACATAAATAAAATACTATGCTAGCATAATAAATTTATGTACCTTTATCTTTTTAAAAATTGATTATGATTAAGCCAACTTTACAAGAATTATTGAAAATAGAACATCCAGTAATTATGGCACCTATGTTTTTGGTGTCTAATGTTCCAATGTCTATTGAAGGAATGAAACAAGGTATTGCTACCTGTATTCCAGCTTTAAATTACAGAACTCTTGAAGATTTAAGAACTGCTTGTAAAGAATTAAAGGCAGCTAAAACCGATAATGGAGCATTTGGATTTAACTTAATTGTAAATAAATCAAATCCCAAATTTAAAGGACAATTAGAAGTGATTTGTGAAGAAGGAGCCGATTTTATCATTACTTCTTTAGGAAGTCCCCAAAGTACAATTGAAGCTGCTCATAAGGTAGGGATTAAAGTTTTTTGTGATGTAGTTGACTTAGCAATGTCGAAAAAGGTAGAAAGCTTAGGTGGCGACGCAATAATAGCTGTTAATGATAAAGCAGGTGGACATAGAGGAGATCTTTCACCAGAAGAGTTGATTAAGGCTATTAATGAGAATTGTTCTTTACCAGTAATTTCTGCAGGAGGAGTTGGGTGTAAAGCTGATATTGATGAAATGATTTCTTATGGAGCAATAGGAGTTTCGGTAGGAAGTCCGTTTATTGCAAGTGAAGAAGCAAGTGTTTCTCAGGAATATAAACAAGCATGTGTAGATTATGGTGAAGAAGATATAATAATGACTGAACGCATTTCAGGAACTCCTTGTACTGTAATTAAAACTCCCTATGTTGAAAAAATTGGGACTAAAAACTCTTGGGTAGAATCTGTTTTAAACAAAAATAAGACCTTAAAAAAATGGGTTAAAATGATCCGTTTTACTATTGGTATGAAAGCTGTAGCTAATGCAGCAAATAAAGCAACCTACAAAACCGTTTGGGTTGCTGGGCCTAGTATAGAGTATACCAAAGCTATTTTACCAGTGAAGTCGATAATTAATAAGTTGGTGAAATAAATAATTAAACCAAACTCTCTAATTTGTCAACACTCCAAGCCTCTGGTTTTGCATTAAACATGGGCTTGGTAACTGACCATATTCCTTGAAATAGTTCTGAATGTCTGTAGTTATTCAATGCATCTTCATTATCCCAATAACTATAAGTAAAAAACACATTTTTAACATGTTTGTCATTATATAATTCTAAAAACTGACAACCAGGAAAGTTTCTAATAGAGAGTTTTTGATTATTGAAATTTGATAAGAATTCTTTAATTTTATCTTCTTGTAAACTTAATTTTACGATGCGTACTAACATAAATTTTTATTCTTTTTCAAAAAAAGTAACAGAAATACTATCACGATAACTTATCCCAAGTAGGGTTGAAGCTCCACCTGCAGTTTCTAGGCTACTTTTATATAATGCAATTTCTAAATAAGTGTTTGAATTGTATAAGGCAATCCTTTTACCATCATTAATTCTTTTGTCTTTTGGAGTATCATAGTTTACAAATTCTCCGTAAGAATTGTAAATAGTGTTAAAAACAAAATTTCTAACAGTTACCTTAAAATTACGTCCCTTAGCAATACGTGTAATTAATTCTTTTGTAACATTAGTAATAATATTACCATAATTATCAATGTACTGTATATGCCCTACAATAATAGTTTCATCCGGGTTCACAACAGGCATAATATTAGTAACCTCTTTTAGCTCATTAAAAGGTCTTCCAATAAGATCTAAATTACCACCTCTAGCCAAGTGACATGCAACTTTAGCAAAAACAGTTTTTACAGGAAAATTGTCATGTAAATTTTGATGAGTAGTAATTTCAATTACTTTTTCAGGATGCTTAGTTGTGTTTAAAACGGATAAAATTCCGTTGTTTGCGCATATAAAATAGTGTCCGTCCAATAACATTGCTAAATGTTGAGTTTCTCTATTTAGCTCAGAATCAACACCTATGATGTGAATTGTTCCTTTTGGAAAGTTTTGATATGTGTTTTTTATAATATAACTCGCTTCATTATAATTAAAAGGTGTAACTTTATGAGAGACATCAACAATGGTTACTTCAGGTATTTCTGAATAAATAACACCTTTAACCGCAGCTACATAATGGTCTTTCAGTCCAAAATCTGTTGTTAAGGTAATTATCGCCATTAATATATTATTGAATGTTAGGTTTGCCTTAGCAAAATTGCGTAATTTTGTGGAGTAAATCTAATGAAATTTTAGTTAGTTTTTAACAAAAAAACCTTTAGCATTTGAAAGAACTTATATTTGAACTTACCGAGATTAATCCGAGAGAATTTTGCGGAGAACAAAACATCAATATTGATTCTTTAAAAAAATATTACCCAAAGCTTAAAATTGTAGCTAGAGGGAATAAAATTAAAGCAATTGGTGGGGAAGAGATTTTAGAAGAATTTGATAAGCGTATGCGCATGTTAGTGCTACACTTTAGCAAGTATAATAAAATTGACGAAAATATAATAGAAAGAGTACTTACCTCAAATGGGGAAGAGGATATCCAAACTGCAAAAAGTAGCGATGCTACTTTAGTGCACGGAGTTGGAGGTAAAATGATCAAAGCCCAGTCAGTAAATCAACGAAAGTTGGTAACGATATCAACTAAAAATGATATGGTTTTTGCTGTTGGACCTGCAGGAACAGGTAAAACATATACCGCAGTTGCCTTAGCAGTAAAAGCATTAAAAGCAAAAGAAGTAAAACGAATAATTTTAACTAGGCCAGCTGTTGAAGCAGGAGAAAACTTAGGTTTTTTACCTGGGGATATGAAAGATAAGTTAGATCCGTACATGCAGCCTTTATACGATGCATTACGTGATATGATTCCATCTGAAAAGTTAGAATCACATATTGAGAAAGGAATCATACAAATTGCACCTTTAGCATTTATGAGAGGTAGAACCTTAGATAATGCTTTTGTAATTTTAGATGAAGCACAAAATACTACTCGTGCACAAATGAAAATGTTTTTAACTCGAATGGGTAAAAATGCTCGATTTATAGTTACAGGTGATCCAGGTCAAATAGATTTGCCAAGGAGAACAGTATCTGGATTAAAGGAAGCTTTATTAGTACTTAAAGGAGTCACTGGTATTGGCTTTATTTATTTAGATGATAAAGATGTAATTAGACACAGATTAGTTAAAAAAGTGATTGCCGCATATAAGAATATAGAAAATGAATAAACAAATAATTTACTACTATAAACAATAGCAATGAGTACTACGATTAACGACACGAATTTTAATTTCCCAAAACAACAAAACATATATAAAGGGAAGGTTAGAGAAGTTTACAACATTGACAACGAAAAATTAGTAATGATAGCATCTGACAGACTATCTGCTTTCGATGTAATTATGCCAAAGCAAATTCCTTATAAGGGGCAAATCTTAAATCAGATTGCTGCTAAAATGATGGAAGAAACTAAGGATATAGTTCCTAATTGGATTCTTGCTACACCAGATCCTAACGTTGCAGTTGGATATTTATGTGAACCTTTTAAAGTAGAAATGGTTATCCGCGGATATTTAGCTGGTCATGCTGCTAGAGAATATAAGTTAGGGAAACGAACGCTATGTGGAGTAGCTTTACCTGAGGGATTAAAAGAGAATGATAAATTACCAATGCCAATTATTACGCCTTCTACAAAAGCGGATAATGGAGAGCATGATGAAGATATTTCTAGAGAGGCAATTTTAGCTAATGGAATAGTATCTAAAGAAGATTATGAAGTTTTAGAAAAATACACCCAAGCATTATTTCAAAGAGGAACAGAAATAGCTGCTAAGAGAGATTTGATTTTAGTGGATACTAAATATGAATTTGGAAAAACTGCTGATGGAAAAATTGTATTGATTGATGAAATTCATACTCCAGATTCTTCACGTTACTTTTATGCTGAAGGATATCAAGAACGTCAAGATGCTAATGAAACTCAAAAGCAATTGTCTAAAGAATTTGTAAGACAATGGTTAATTGAAAATGGATTTCAAGGTAAAGACGGACAACAAATTCCTGAAATGTCTGAAACGAAAATAAATGAAATATCAGAACGTTATATTGAGCTATTTGAGCAAATTACTGGAGAGCAATTTGTAAAAGCTGATTTGAATAATATCGAATCTCGTATAGAGAAAAATGTATTAGCTTATTTGGGTTAAACTCAATTTTTAAATATTAAAGAAAAGGCATCATGTATTGATGCCTTTTTTTTGTAGTTTTAAATTCTTAAAATAAACTGTAATGAAAAAAGTATATGTATTTATTGGCTTAATCTCTATCTTTTCTTGTAAAAAAGATAAGCAAGAAGAAGTAATAGTAGATAAAGAATTTAAAGTAGGTAGCTATAGGGCATCTTTGGCTATTAAAGATCAAAAAGAATTGCCTTTTGTATTCAAAGTTGATTCAGCTAAGCAAATGACAATTTTTAACGCTGAAGAGAAAATACAGGTTGATGATATTAGTATAAAAGGAGATTCAATTTTTATAAAAATGCCAGTATTTGATGCTAAAATTACTGCTGTTATAAATGAGAAAGGTGATTTAAGAGGGAGTTATACAAAAGCATCTAAAAATGCAAAGGTTCCTTTTGAAGCAATATATGACGTACACTTCAGGTATCCAACTACATCAAATACACATAACCCTATTGCAGGAAATTGGGAAGTTACTTTTAGTCCCAATACAGAAGATAGTTATAAAGCAAAAGGTGTTTTTAAAGACGGGCCAGACAATAAAGTTACGGGTACTTTTTTAACAGAAACAGGTGATTATCGTTTTTTAGAAGGTGTATTAGATGATGAACGTTTGAGTTTAAGTTGTTTTGATGGGGCTCATGCTTTTCTGTTTGATGGATTAGTTAAAAATGACAGTATAACTTCAGGAATGTTTTACTCAGGAAATCATTATAAAGAACCATGGATTGCTGTTAAAAATAATACCTATGAATTAGCAGATCCGAACACATTAACTTATTTAAAAGAAGGGTATGATAAAATAAAATTTTCATTTCCTGATTTAAATGGTAGACAAGTTAGTTTAACAGATACTAGATTTAAAGGGAAAGCGGTTATTATTCAAATTATGGGAAGTTGGTGTCCTAATTGTTTAGATGAAAGTAAATATTTAAGTCAGTTTTATAAAGCCAATAAAAGTGATGATTTAGAAATTGTAGCCTTAGCTTTTGAAAATGCTAAAACAGTAGAAAAAGCAACAATTAATTTAAACAGGCTAAAAGATAATGTTGGGATTGAATATCCAATTTTAATAGCACAGCACGGATCAGCACGTAAACTATTAGCAGCTGAAAAATTACCGATGTTAAATCACATATTATCATATCCAACTACAATATTTATCGATAAAAAAGGAGTTGTACGTAAAATACATACTGGATTTAATGGTCCAGCAACTGGAGAAAAATATACGCAGTTTACAAAAGAATTTGAAGACTTTGTAGCTATGCTAGCTTCTGAATAAATCATTATATTTATACTAACCAATAAGGATATCCATGCAACATCTCAGAATAAAATCTCTTCAAGAATATAAAGATACCTATCAAAAAAGTATTGAGCAACCTGAACAATTTTGGGATGAGGTTGCTAATAGTTTTGTATGGAGAAAACCATGGGATAAAACACTTGAATGGGATTTTTCGAAACCAGAGGTGAAATGGTTTGAAGGAGGAAAGTTGAATATTACAGAGAATTGTTTAGATAGGCATTTAGAAGAAAGAGCAGATAAAACGGCAATTCTTTTTGAGCCAAATGATCCTAATGAAAAAGCACAGCACATTACTTACAAAGAGTTGCATTCTAAAGTTTGTCAATTTGCCAATGTGCTAAAATCCAACAATGTAGTCAAAGGTGATCGAGTGTGTATTTACATGCCTATGGTGCCTGAGTTAGCTGTAGCTACTTTAGCATGTGCTAGAATAGGAGCGATACATTCGGTAGTATTTGCAGGTTTTTCCGCTAAAGCTTTGGCTGCACGGATTAATGATTCAGAATGCAAAGTATTACTAACTGCTGATGGAGGGTTTAGAGGAAGTAAAACAACTCCTTTAAAGACTATTGCAGATGAAGCTTTAGAAAACTGTAATTCAATTGAAAAAACAATCATTTTAAACAGATGTGGTTTAGAGGTTTCGTTGCATGAAAAACAAGTTTGGTGGCACGAGGAATTAGAAAAAGTTAATGATCAGTTTGAAGCTGTAGAAATGGATTCGGAAGATATGTTGTTCATATTATATACTTCAGGATCAACAGGGAAACCAAAAGGGATGGTGCATACTTGTGGTGGATATATGGTCTATACTGCCTATTCATTTTTAAATGTATTTCAATATAAAGAAAATGATGTGTATTGGTGTACAGCCGATATTGGTTGGATAACAGGCCATAGTTATATCGTATATGGGCCTTTATTAAACGGAGCAACAACGGTTATGTTTGAAGGAGTACCGAGTTATCCTGATTACGGACGCTTTTGGGAAGTGTGTGAAAAGCATAAAGTAAATCAGTTTTATACAGCTCCTACAGCTATTAGAGCATTGGCAAAACATCCCACAAGTTTAGTAGAACAATATGATTTATCAAATTTAAAAACATTAGGTACCGTTGGAGAGCCAATTAATGAAGAGGCTTGGAATTGGTACGATACTAATATTGGGAAGAAAAACTGCCCTATAGTTGACACTTGGTGGCAAACAGAAACAGGAGGAATAATGCTTTCATCATTAGCAGGAGTTACTAATGACAAACCAACCTTTGCAACGATGCCATTACCAGGAATTCAACCCGTATTAATGGGAACAGAAGGTATTAAAATTACGGAACAAGTTGCTAAAGGACGTTTAGCTATAAAATTCCCTTGGCCTAGTATTGCTAGAACTATTTATGGAGATCATGAACGATACAAACAAGTATATTTTTCGACATTCAAAAATATGTATTTCCCTGGAGATGGAGCTTTACGTGATGAAGATGGCGATTATAGAATTACTGGTAGGGTAGACGATGTAGTAATTGTTTCTGGACATAATTTAGGAACTGCTCCAATTGAAAATGCTATTAATGAGCATACTCAAGTAGTTGAAAGTGCTATAGTTGGATTCCCTCATGATATTAAAGGAAATGCATTATATGCTTATGTAATATTATATAACGATGTTGCTCCTTCAGAATTTTTAAAAATTGAAATTAATCAGCTAATCTCTGATAAAATAGGACCAATTGCTAAATGTGATAAAATTCAGTTTGTATATGGTTTACCAAAAACAAGAAGTGGAAAAATAATGCGACGAATTTTACGTAAAATAGCGGCTAATGAGTTAGATAATTTAGGAGATGTATCTACCCTGTTGAATCCTGATGTAGTTGATGATGTAATTGAAAATAGATTGTAGTTATATGAATAATTTCTGAACATAGATTTCTAACTCAATATTTTTAGGAATATTGAGCTTTTTTCGTATTCTATATCGAGCTGACTTTATGGACGCCATACTGGTATTACGTATGGTCATAATTTCTTTTAAACTTAGATTTAATCTAATCAAGGAGCAAATTTCACGTTCAGATTTACTTAACTCAGGAAAATTATCTAACAACTGTTTTTCAAAATCTAAATCAGTTTTTCCGTAATTTTCTTCAAGTACTTCTAATTTTTTTTCAACCTTGGTTTGGGCTTGTAGTTCTGAAATGAGTAGTTGTAATTCAGGATTAGATAATTCCTTAGATTTTTTTAAAATATTTTTTATTCGATTTAAAAACTCGGTTGTAAATTCTAATCGCATAGCTTTATCAGCTATTACTTTCTGGTTTTGAAACTGAGTATTCTTCAACCGCTCATCTAATAGTTCTTTTTCTAATAATTCTTTTTCTAAACGTTCTTTATTAATGCTTTTTTGACGTTTCATTAGTAAAAAGACACTTATAATAATGGCTAAGGCCAGTAATAATAGAGCAAAATAAAACTGATTTTTGTTTTCGGCTGCATTAGCTATAAGGTTAATTTCTTTTTTTTCATTAACAAACTGCAAGCTATCAGCAAGTTTTTCTTTTTGGTGTTGATAGTTTACTTCTTGAATGGCAATTTCTTTAGACTTATCAATATTTTGGATTGAATCTTTGTATTTTCTATATAATCTATAATGGGTTAAAGCATTTTTATACTGATTATTGTCACGATATATTTTGTATTGTTGTAAGTGAATACTTTTAAGGTGTTCTTTGTAACCATTTAATAAAGCTATTTTTTCTGCATCTTTAAGTAAGTTAAAAGCAATTTTTGATTGATTAGTTTTTCTATAGATTTGGGACAGACTAATTAAGGCTTTACAAAGTGTATAATTGGCTTTGTTTTTTTTAAATAAGATTATATTTTCGAGATAAATTTTTTCAGCTAAATTATATTCTTTTTCTCTAGAGTACATTACAGCTATATTACTATTAACAGAGGCTATATCTAGATCATTATCATACATTTTTTTTGCTTGTTTATAATAATATAAGGCCGAATCTTTTATACCTTGTTTAGCCAATATAATTCCGTACATATTAAATGTGGTAGCTAATTTTTTATTATCGTTTAGCTTTTTTCTAAACTTGATGGCTTTAGAAAAGTATTTTTTCGATTTTTCATATTCTTTTTGAAAACGAAATACCATTCCAATGTTATGAAAAGACCTTCCTAAATTTGTCGAATCTTGAGTGGCTTCTTTAATTTTTAACGCTTTAAAGTAGTATTTTAATGACTGATTGTAATTAGAAGCCTTTCTTTCAATCACTCCTAACTTGTCATAAACTAAAGCCAAGTGTTTATATCTAAAAAGGTTTTTAGGAAGGTTATTTAAAATATTAAGAGCTTCTAAGCTTAACTTTTTAGGTTCAATAATATTTTGTTCATCTATAATATCACTTAATTCTAATAAAAGTTTTACTCTAGTTGTATCATTTTGTTCTTTTTTTAATAGTACTCTAATCTCTAATTCATTAAATGAATTGTTCTGAGCAGAACATATATTGAAAAAAGAGCGATTGTAAGGGGTAAAAATACTTTCATAAGCTAATGTAAAAGTACGTTTTTAAATTATAAACTGCATGTTAATCCCTTGTTATTATTGACGTGATACTTATTGCTACCATCATTTTAATGTTTGCTTTAATGTTATTAATAAGTTTGCTTTATCAAAAAAATAAATTTATGACTAGAAGTTTACAAATTTTATGTGTTTTAATATTAGTAGGAATGTTTACTAATGCACAAACTGGAAATTATTCAGCAGGAGTTAATGCAGGTTCTAATATTACAACTGGAGACAATAACGTGATTATAGGTGATAAGGCAGGGAATAATCTTACCACTAGTTCTGATGGAGTATACATTGGTTACGAAGCAGGTTATACGGAAGATACTGGTTCATTTGATAATGTTATAATTGGTTTTAGAGCAGGATATTACAACGAGTCAGGTGATAATACTTTTATAGGAAATGCTGCAGGGTTTAATAATACCTTAGGAGATGATAATACTTTTCTAGGAGAGAGAGCGGGAGCAAGAGTTACTACAGGAGATGATAATACTTTTGTTGGAGCACAAGCTGGTAATGCAGTTAGACCTGTTTCTGCTACTTCTACCAGTGCTGATAATAATAACCCTACCACTGGTTCTGACAATACGGCTTTAGGTTCAGGAGCTGGAGGTAATTTGTTGACAGGTTATAGAAATGTTTTTGTTGGTTCTGAGGCTGGGTATGAAAATACTACAGGATATAGAAATACGTTTGTAGGAGATTCAACAGGAGTTGATGTAGGAGTGGGACGTTTGAATACTTTTGTAGGTCAAGGAGCTGGAAGTGCAACAGAACATGCCGATTATAACACGTTTATAGGTACTTATGCAGGAGGAGATAATAATAGAGTTAATAATACAAATGATGCAAATAGGAATACTTATGTAGGAGTTTTTGCAGGATATACTAATAGAAATGGAGAAGATAATGTAGGTATGGGAGCTTTTTCTGATTATCAAGATTATTCAGATAGTGAGATTTTAACTATAACAGGGAGAGGGAATGTTTCAGGAAGTTCAACTCCAAGAAGTAGGACAACATTTTTAGGAGCTCAAATATTTGCTAATAATAATGATGTTATTGCAATAGGGTATAAAGCACGTGTAGATGGAAGATATGGTATTACTATAGGTAATGAAAGTAGAGCACAACAAGATTATGCTATTGCTTTAGGGCAAGGGGTAACTGTAAATCAGGCTAACACAATGGCTTTAGGAGGAGATCAAACAACAAATCGTTTAAGTGTGGGTATTGGTACTGTGGCGGCAAATAGAAATGCATCTTTAGATTTAGCAGATGTAGATAAAGGACTGTTGATTAATAGAGTAACAACAGCAGAAAGAACTACTATGATAACTACACCAGCTTCAGGAGTTGCATTAACTACTACAGATATTGGTTTAATGGTGTATGATACAGATATAAAAGGAGTATTTTCTTGGGACGGAACAGCTTGGAGTGCCGTAGATACGAATACAGATGAACAGGCCATATCTATAACTTCGGATATTTTGAGTATTTCTGGGAATACAGGTACTGTGGATTTATCTGGTTATTTAGATAATACTGATAATCAAGAAATTTCATTAGCAACAAATACATTAAGTATTTCAGGAGGAACAAATACGGTTGATTTATCTGCTTATGTAAATACAGATACGCAAAATCTAACAGCTGCTACTTTAACAGGTTCAATTATACAAATAGATATTCAAAACGGATCATCAGTTTCGGTAGATATTTCACCATTAATTGCTGATTTAGAAAATAGAGTAACTACTTTAGAAGCTTGTGATTGTAATGTATTACCAGTTTCAGAATTTGAGATGGGTAAAATGAACCCTTTATTACAACAAAATATTCCAAATCCGTTTAATGGTACTTCAACAATTGGGTATTATATACCTCAAACAGTAAGTCAGGCTGAAATTATATTTAGTAACAATGTAGGGCAAATAGTAAACAGAATTACTATTAAGAAAAAAGGAGAAGGAGAGGTTAGTATCGATGCGACTAACTATGTATCAGGAATGTATTATTACACTTTATATTTAGATGGAAAAAAAATAGATACCAAAAAGATGATAGTGAAGTAATTAATATAAATTAAATAATGCTTTTAAGCCATACTGTACAAGTATGGCTTATTATTTTAGGAGGTTTTATGGTGATTGGGTTTGAAGTTATTTTGTGTTCAATCAAAAATAGGATGTAAATCGTTTAATATAGAGGTGTTAAGCTCATTGTGTAATACCTTATTATCCATATCAAATACTCAATTCACTATTGTTTTTGTGGGTAATTATGATGTGTTACATTTCATGTCTTAATGTTAAAAATTACGATATGAAAAAGAAATACTCCAAATTTAATTTTTTGTTTATGGCTGTTTTTTTGTTTTCTATGAGTGCTAGTGCTCAAGGAAATGAATCGCTATGGACTAAGGTATCTTCAGAAAAAGCTAAAAGCAGTAAACAAGTTTTTAGAAAATCACAACCAAAGAAAGCATATTTCTTTCAGCTAAACCTTAATGGTTTAAAAAAAGTGTTACAAAATGCACCCAAGAGAGGTGAGTTTTCAGGTAAATCTAATACAATTGTTAGTTTTCCAAATTCAAATGGTGTTCTTGCAAGTTTTAGAATTATGGAAGCATCAATAATGCATCCGACTCTTGAAAGTAAATACTCAAACATACATACGTATGTAGGTCAAGGTATAGATAATCCATCAGAAATAATTCGATTTAGTGTAACTTCGCAAGGGTTACATACCATGACATTATCTACAAAACAGGGAACGGAATATATTGACCCTTATACTAAAACAGGTAATGTTTATATAGTATATGCGAAACGTGATTTACCAGCTTTAGTTAATACATTTGAATGCGGAGTGGAAACTTCTGAAGAAAGTTTAGATATTGAATTTGATGTACAGGCAGCAAAAAATGCTAATGATGGGCAAATGCGTAAATTCAGATTAGCAATGGCAAGTACTATTGAGTATTCTGATTTTCATGTACAAGCTGCAGGGGTAGGTGCTGGTGCTTTATCACAAAAGAAAGCTGCAGTTTTAGCGGCTATGGTAGTTACAGTAAATAGGGTAGTTGGAATATATGAAAAAGATTTTTCATTAACAATGGAGCTTGTAGCAAACAACGACCTTTTAATATTTATTACTTCAGATAATTTTTCAAATAACGACGCTTACTCTTTAATTGATGAGAGTCAGCTAGTAATAGACTCAACATTACCGGGAGGTCTCGCTAGTTATGATATTGGCCACACAGTTAGTACTGGTGGTGGTGGATTAGCTCAGTTTAATTCTCCATGTACAAGCAGTAAAGCAAAAGGAATTACAGGTTCGGCTAACCCTGTTGGAGATGCTTATGATGTTGATTATGTGGCTCATGAAATGGGACACCAATATGGAGGCCCACATACCTTTAACGGGAATCAAGGAAACTGCTCGGGGAATGGTACTGCATCAAATGCTTATGAGGTTGGTAGTGGTACTACAATTATGGCATATGCTGGAATTTGTGACCCGCAAAATGTTCAATTGAATAGTGATGCTTATTTTCATCAGAAAAGTATACGAATGATATGGGCAAATATTTCTGCAGGAGCAAGTAGTACTTGTGGTAGTTATACACCAACTGGAAATACTGAGCCAACATCTAACGCTGGGTCAGATTGGACTATTCCAATCTCTACACCATATATTCTTACAGGATCATCTACGGATGCCGAAACAACAGCAACCCATATTTATACTTGGGAACAATACGATTTAGGACCAGCAGGTATTCCAATAGCAACTAATACTTCAGGTCCAATGGTACGTTCAGTTGAAGGAACAACAAATCCGTCAAGGTATATACCAATGTTAAAAGATTTGGTGAATTCAAATGGAAGTTCTACACAATGGGAAGTATTGTCTTCTGTTGATAATAGAGTAATGAATTTTGAACTAACAGTAAGAGATAATGATGTTAATGGTGGTCAGACTGATACTGATAATATGGTTGTAACAACAACATCTACTGCAGGTCCATTTAGAGTAACTTCACAAAGTGCTACCACAACTTGGTCTCCAGGTAATTCAGAAACAATAACATGGGATGTCGCTGGAACTGATAGTGGAATTATAAATACACCTACTGTTGATATATTATTATCATTGGATGGAGGATTGACATTTCCAACAACTTTAGCAACTGGAGTTCCGAATAATGGTTCTGCAGATGTTATTGTACCAGTGGGCATTTCTGATAACTGTAGAGTAATGGTCAAAGGAAAAGGGCATATATTTTTCAATGTGAATTCTTCAAAATTTGCAATAGGGTATAACTTCAATACTACATGTGTTAGTTTTACAGATAATACACCAAAAGTATTGCCCACAAGTGCAAGTGCTTATACCCATTATCCAATTGTTGTTTCAGGGATGACTGGAACAGTAACCGATGTAAATGTATATGCAGATGTTGATTCGAATAGGATGAATCAATCATATTTTGCTGTGTATGGACCAGGAGGTTTAGGACAATATTTTTCTACGCTATATTACGCAGAATGTGGTGTAAGTGATAGAGATTTAGATGTGTTGTTTGATGATTCAGCTCCTGCTTTTGTATGTGGAAACCCTAATGTAGGTACATATGCTTCTTCGGGAGACTTGAGTGTGATAAACGGATCTTCTCCAAATAATACATGGTATTTCAGTGGGTCTAATTTTAGCACAACAGCAGTAACTATAAATTCTTTCAGATTTGATATCTGTACTGAAAATATTGCTTTATCTCCAGTAAGAACTAATATTGCAACGCTTTCAGTAGCGCCGTTGGATACAGGGACGTATTTGAATAGTCATATAGAGTCGACAAGTCCTAATACAGGGGTGTTAACTAATATAGTTTATACAATAGTTCCAGGACAACTTCCTGTAAACGGAACTGTGTATTTAAATGCTGTTGCTTTAGGAGCTTCAGATACTTTTACTCAGGATGATTTAAATGCAGGAAAAGTTACCTACACTACTACTTTAGGAATTGCAGGGACGGATAGCTTTAGAGTGAATTTAGATGACCAAAACGGAGGAACATTAACAAACTTGAAAGTAGATATGATTATTGACCCGGCATTGGGTGTAGGGAGCGTTGAGTTTGAACAATTTTCAATTTATCCAATTCCAAATAAAGGGACATTTACAATTCAACTAAAATCTAATTCAGGTAAAGATATTGAAGTGAATGTAAATGATATTAGAGGAAGAAAAGTGTATGCTAATGTATTCGGAGGAATCACTAATTTTTCTCAGGAGATTAAACTAAATTCACTTCAATCGGGTGTGTATTTAGTAACTGTAACTGATGGAGACTATAAAGCTGTTAGAAAAATTATAGTAGAATAATCTAAAGTATGACCGAATAAATTAACATAATATTATAGCAAAAATCACTCGAATAGAGTGATTTTTGTTGTTTTAAAAAGGTAGGTCGGCTTATTTCATTAAATTAGTGTACTAAATATTTTCAGAATTATGCAAAACAAATATTTAATTTTTAGTCTGCTAGTAATAATGGTTTTTGGATGTAAAAAGGAACTTACTAAAATGCCTGTTGAAGAAATAAATATTGATTATTTAGATAACTCTAATAAAGAAGATCAGTTTTTAGGAGGAATCAAAATGATACCTATTCAAACTCCTAAAGGTGAATTTAAGGTATGGACCAAAAGAGTTGGAAATAATCCAACAATGAAGGTTTTATTATTACACGGTGGCCCAGGGATGACACACGAAATTTATGAATGTTTTGATGGTTATTTTCCTCAAGAAAATATAGAATATTATTATTATGATCAATTAGGGTCCTATTATAGTGATCAGCCAAAAGATTTATCACTATGGAATTTAGATAGATTCGTAGAGGAAGTGGAGCAAGTACGAATTGCTTTAGGGTTAAATAAAGACAATTTTTATTTATACGGACAATCATGGGGAGGAATTCTTGGGATGCAATATGCCTTGAAATACCAAGAAAATTTAAAAGGGTTAATTATCTCTAATATGGTGGCTTCAATACCTGATTATCAAAAATATTCTGATGAGGTGTTAGCCCCAAAAATGGATCCAAAAGTTTTAGAAGAAATCTTAGCTTACGAAAATAAGGAAGACTATTCAAATCCAAGATATATGGAATTGGTGGTAAATAATTATTATACCGAACATGTTATCAGAATGCCTGTTGATCAATGGCCTGAACCAGTAAATAGAAGTTTTAAACATTTAAATCCTGATGTGTATGTTACCATGCAAGGGCCAAGTGAGTTTGGAATAAAGGGTGATGCAACATTAAAACATTGGGATGTTAAAAAGGAATTACATAAAATTACAGTTCCTACCTTAACCATTGGTGCAACATATGATACAATGGATCCGGATCATATGAAATGGATTTCTAAAGAAGTTGAAAATGGAGATTTTTTGTTATGTCCAAATGGAAGTCACTTATCTCAATTTGATGATCAGAAAGTCTTTTTTAAGGGGTTAGTGAATTTTATCAAAACGGTTGATGACGGAAGTTTTAAAAATAAGAATAAGTAAATTTAGAGTTTAAAAAATATATGCAACACTATAAAGAGAGTATTGGTAACGAAACCAAGAAAAAGCCTAAGGTAACTATGGCTAAAGCATTTAAAACAATCATTTGGCCTAGACGTAATTTGGTATTTATAGGTTTAGTGTTAATTGTGTTAAGCCGATTGGCAAGTTTGGTATTACCATGGCAAAGTAAAGTGTTACTTGATGATGTAATTCCTAATAAAGACTTTGACCAATTATATCAATTATTACTAATCGTTGGTGTAGCTATATTAGTGCAGGCAACAACATCTTTTTTACTTACAAGAATTTTAAGCGTTCAAGCTCAATTTTTAATTAGTGAATTAAGAGCTCAAGTTCAGAAAAAAGTATTGTCATTACCCATTAGTTTTTTCGATAATACCAAATCAGGAGCTTTAGTTTCAAGAATAATGAGTGATGTTGAAGGTGTACGTAACTTAATTGGTACTGGTCTTGTACAATTAGTAGGAGGTACTTTTACGGCAATTATATCCTTAGTTATTTTAATAAAATTAAATCCTTGGATGACATTATTCGTATTTGTGCCAATTTCAATATTCGGATTTATAGCACTAAAAGCATTTAAATTTATACGACCAGTTTTTAGAAAGCGAGGAAAAATTAATGCTGAGGTAAAAGGACGTTTAACAGAAACGTTAGCAGGAGTTAGGGTTATAAAGGCTTTTAATGCAGAGAAACAAGAAAACAAAGTATTTGAAAATGGAGTAGAACAGTTATTTCAGAATGTAAAAAAGAGCTTAACAGCAACTGCATTGATGACCAGTTCGTCCACCTTTTTATTAGGTATTGCTTCTACAGGAATTATGGGGATGGGAGGATATTATATGATGGAAGGAACTATGACGGTAGGAGAATTTTTATTTTTCACACTGATTCTTGGTTTTATGATTGCGCCAATAGTACAGATGAGCAATATTGGTAGCCAGTTAACAGAAGCACTGGCTGGATTAGATCGTACTGAGGAATTAATGAACATGACGGCTGAAGAAGATGATGAAAGTAGGAATATTCAATTAAAAAATATCAAGGGACATTTGATTTTTGATGATGTTTCCTTTTCTTATGAAGAAGGAAAGGAAGTGTTGCATAATATTAACTTTGAAGCAGCGGCAGGTTCCGTTACTGCTTTAGTAGGAAGTTCAGGATCAGGTAAATCTACAATAGCAGGGTTATCAGCTACTTTTTTAAATCCAATATCAGGAAAAGTTACTATTGATAATCATGATTTAGCAAAAGTAAACTTAAGCAGTTACCGAAGTAATTTGGGAGTTGTTTTACAAGATGAGTTTCTGTTTGAAGGAACTATTCGTGAAAACATTATGTTTCCAAGGCCTAATGCTTCTGAAGAAAAGTTGCTAAAAGCAGTAGAAGCGGCCTATGTAAATGAATTTACCGATCGTTTTGATGAGGGCTTAGATACTTTAATAGGGGAAAGAGGTGTGAAGCTTTCTGGAGGACAAAGGCAACGAATTGCTATAGCACGAGCTATTTTAGCAGATCCGAAAATTATTATTTTGGATGAGGCAACTTCTAGTTTGGATACCGAAAGTGAAGCTTTAATACAAAAAAGTTTAGCGAAGCTAACCCGTAACCGAACAACAATTGTTATAGCACATAGATTGAGTACTATAAAAAAGGCAGATCAGATATTAGTAATAGAAGCAGGTCATATTGCCGAACGTGGAAATCATGACGAATTGATATCGTCCAAAGGAAGGTATTATGATTTATATACCTATCAAGCAAAAATTTAATAACGAAAGTTTTAGGGTAATGCAATTTGAAAATTATAAAATAAGTTTATTAGAGGCAGATGAGAGTGAATTATTTTTCAATTTAATTGATAATAATAGAGAGCGTCTTGAAGATTTTTTTGCAGGAACTGTTTCTAAAACAAAAACACGTGAGGATGCATTAAGTTATTGTATAGAATTAGCTCAAAAAATTGAAGAAAAAAGCTATTTTCCGTACATGATTATGAATACAAAAACTAATGAAATAATTGGATTGATAGATGTAAAGAATATTGATTGGAAAGTCCCAAAAGCTGAATTAGGTGCTTTTATTGATGAAAAGCATGAAAGTAAAGGAGTGATAACAAAAGCTGCAACCTTGGTAATAGATCATTTAATAGAAACATATCAGTTCAAAAAACTACTATGTAGAGCGAATGCTAGAAATCTAGGAAGTATTAGTGTAATACTAAAAAATGGATTTAAATTAGAAGGAACTATAAGGAATGATTATAAAACCACTAAAGGAGAAATAGTAGATTTGAATTATTACGGTAGAGTTTTTTAGTTACTCTATGTGGCTATGGTTCTCAATTGGTGTCTTTTTTGAAAATGAATTACATAATCTCCTAATGTTTCTTGTGTGCATAGTAATCCGTACGAATTTAAAGCAATAACCGGGGTTGTATTAGCTTGTTATGTAAATATAAAGTTGTGATTAAAATATTATTTCTATTTTTACAGTTCAGAGTTTAATTTTACTTGAAATACTGTATAATAAAACTAACTTAGTAAAACATAGGGGGGTATGTACAATAAAAAGGAAAAAGATGAATTCAGAACAAACAGATACAGATCAGTTGTGGTTAGCTTTATTATCCGAAGCAATTAAATCAGGAGAGAATATAAAGGCAAATCACAGATACAAATTTAAAGATCAAAATTTAGGGACATATTTAGTAGGGTTAAAGAAAAGAGGTAACATTAAATTAATAGCTAAAATTAAAGAATTAGGCTTTAATTTAGAGAAGACGAGTAGAACTCCTGAAAATGCTGCAGAGAAACTTATTGAAAAGCTTTTAACAATACCAAAGATTAAAAAAACTACTATTCAAACCGAGTTTAATAATTCCGTTTTACCTAAAAAAGAAGGTTTAAGCGAAGAGACTATTGATAGGATAAACAAAATTTGGGAGGAACGATATAATGAAACCAGGTCTTGGTCTCCGCCGTTAACAACTATTGATAAAATTATTAAATGGAAAGAGTTTAGGTATGATAAAAAACGAAATCCAAATAGAAAATGGCACCAAGGATTAAGTTATATGGGAGACTTATATACATGGGTGTACAACCTAAAAAAGGATGAAAAAAAAATTAATTCTATTATTGGAGTTTTTAATGAAAAAGAAAAACGTGAACTGATTAGTGAAGGTTTCCCTGTTAAATAAATTAGAGCGTGGTATTAGTAAATAATAAACCTCAGGGTTTAAATCCTGAGGTTTATTTATTAGTAGCCCTTTATAAATTAAGCCTTTATAGTATTTCTATTTAAAATAAGAAAAATCTTCACCATTTTCAATTTTCAATAATGTTTCATAAATTAATTTAATTACATTTTCAACATCATCTCTATGTACCATTTCTACGGTAGTGTGCATGTAACGAAGAGGTAATGATATTAGTGCAGAAGCAACGCCACCATTACTGTATGCAAAAGCATCAGTATCCGTTCCGGTAGCTCTTGAAGAAGCCATTCGTTGGAAAGGAATTTTGTTAGCCTCAGCAGTATCGGTAATTAAATCACGTAATTTCTGTTGTACAGCAGGAGCATAGGTAATAACTGGTCCATCACCCATTTTAGTTTCACCTTCAGTTTTCTTTTCAATCATTGGTGTTGTAGTGTCGTGACAAACATCAGTAACAATAGCAACATTAGGTTTAATAGTATGAGTGATCATTTCAGCACCTCGTAATCCAATTTCTTCTTGTACAGAATTGGTAATGTATAAACCAAAAGGAAGTTTCTTTTTATTTTCATGTAATAAACGAGCAACTTCGGCAATCATAAACCCACCAGCTCTATTGTCAATAGCTCTACAAACAAATTTATCTTTATTTAAAACATGAAACTCGTCTGGATAAGTAATTACACATCCAACATGAACTCCAAGTTTTAATACTTCTTCTTTCGTTGTGCATCCAACATCAATAAAAATATTATCTAATTTCGGTGCTTTTTCTGAAGCACCTTTTCTAGTGTGAATAGCTGGCCAACCGAATAATCCTTTTACAATGCCTTTTTTGGTATGAATATTAACAACTTTTGAAGGAGCTATTTGGTGGTCACTTCCACCATTTCTGATAACGTAAATTAATCCCTCATCAGTAATATAGTTAACGTACCATGAAATTTCATCAGCATGTCCTTCAATAACAACTTTAAATTTAGCATCAGGGTTAATTACACCAACTGCCGTCCCGTAGGTATCAGTAATAAAATTGTCTACATATGGTTTAAGGTAGTCCATCCAGATCTTTTGTCCTTCCCATTCGTATCCTGTTGGAGCTGCATTATTAAGGTATCTTTCTAAAAACGCAATCGATTTTTTATTTAATATAGATTTCTTTGCCATGTTTCTTATTTTATTCATCGCTAAAGTAATTATTTTGTAAGGAGTATACAATTATTATTTGGGTGTTCCCTCCGGTCGGGCTATTCGCTATTACGCTTCGCACTTCGTTTTACTCAGGCTGTAAGGTAACCGCTGCTATCCCTAACGCAATTATGCCACATTTAATGAATAAATACAGTAAAAAATAGCGAAGTTTATTTTTTAAGCAATAACCAATAATTATTTAGTAGCTTTGGAATGATTTTAGCGAGACTATAATCTAAATAATGCAAATGAAATTTTTCCTATACCTATATATATTACTTTTTTCGGTACTTCTTTTTTCACAAGAAAAATTGGAACAACAAGCTGATAGTGTCAAAAAAGAGTATTTCATGATTAAAGGAGATACTATATTTAAAGAGGCTATTGACTTGGATGATGTAGTGATGTTAAAGAAAATAAAATTCTCTAGTAAGCAGAACAGAATCAAATACCTTATTTTAAGAAGAAAAGTACGAAAGGTGTATCCATATGCTAAAATGGCTGCTGATCGATTAACTGAATTACAAGATAGTTTGCAACATATTAAGAGTAAGCGTAAACAAAAAAAATATACCAAGCATATTCAAAAATATATTGAAGAAGAATTTTCTGAAAAATTGAAAAAGTTTTCAAGAACAGAAGGGCAAATATTAATTAAGTTGATTCATCGCCAAACGGGAACTACAGCATTTGATTTAATAAAAGAATTGCGTAGTGGTTGGAGGGCTTTTTGGTATAATTCAACAGCGAGTATGTTTAGTATATCTCTTAAAGAGGAGTATGATCCAGAAAATAATCATGAAGACTACTATATAGAGGATGTTTTAATGCGCTCATTTATGGACGGAGTTTTAGAAAAGCAAGCTCATGCCTTGGAGTTTGATTACTTTGACTTATCCGATAAGTGGATAAGTAATTAAGTTTTTTCGAATTTTTTTAATGTTTAAACGGTAAAATTTTGTCGGCTCAATAAATATTCTTAAATTCACTATCCCAATTTGGAGCAGTAATAAGCTCGTTTTCAATCTACAACATAATACTTCAAAATAACCGCTTAAAAAATTAGGTTATTAAAGAAGAAAGGAAGTATATTTGCACCCGCAAAACGATATAAGTTTAGCAAGTAAAAAGTTCTTTGATTAAGGTGTTTGTAGGTTGCTTTTAA
>Ga0209291_1001129_pt1 | contig 24407 bp, 17 predicted proteins | sample GOMGulsemesocosm_FD_184633 | JGI IMG/M metagenome (GOLD analysis project Ga0209291, IMG submission 184633) | Methane-oxidizing microbial communities from mesocosms in the Gulf of Mexico - GOM9B Gulf of Mexico (SPAdes) (version 2) | ecosystem: Environmental > Aquatic > Marine > Cold seeps...
TGGAGCCACACCCCTGCAGACGAAACGAATTATACATAACCCTTTGAGAAGGTAAAGCCCTTTTCATTTTTAATTAATCAAGCGTCTAGTTTTCGAACTAAGCGTACTAAAAACAAGCGATAGTACGTTATAGCTCCTGATTATTAACATTCTTTATTATCTAGTCCCGACATTTTATTAGGTTGCTCAACGGGGTCAACAACAGGAGTCTCATCATTTTTACCGATGCTTGCCTCATCATCTTGCTCGTCACCTTCCTCATCATCATGTTCAGTGCTTTGCGCAGTCATGGTGAGTAATTGGCACACAATGTTTAGGTTGCCATTATAAAACGCACTATTAAAGCCACGCGAAGATGATGGTAACGCATCGACAAAACTGTCAATTTTATCTTTTGCTGCTGACTCATCGCCACGAGCAGCGAAGTCAACTTGTAAAATAGACAATAGATCGCTGACTTTATCTAGATTTTCCGCCTGATTAATCAGCGTCGACTCCGTGATGGGTTGGAAAACAAAGTAGTTGTTACCAATCATCAATAATTTGGTTCGAATATCTGCAGGCAGCGCAAGTTCTTCTGCTATCTGCGCAATATTCACTTTGAATCGCGACCGTATATTGTTGGCCTGTTCAATCTGTTTAAGGTGCTCCTGTTTTTTCTTTTCCTTGTTATTACTATCAATGTATAAAAAGACGACAATCAATATCGAAAACACCAATAACGCTGCTACAATCAAACTCGTTAACATTACTCTTATCCAACATAATACTTCAATGGGAAACTTATCAATTATTGATACTATAAACAATAATTTCACTTATTATATCATGACTATCAATCAATAAAATGTTGTAAATCACCATGAAAAACATCGAAAACACCAAAAGCTGCCCATTATGTCAGCAGGACAATAGCTGCAGAGCAGCACAACAAAAAAATGATTGTTGGTGTCGCCGTCTTATCATCCCTCAGGGATTGTTAGATACGCTCGCTGAAAAAGACATAGATGCACGTTGTATCTGCAAACGATGTATTACTCGCTATACAGAAGCAGAACTGTAATTGATGGCAGACAAGCAATGCACTGTATTTTTATTTCAATGCAGGTGAGAGGATCTCAAGATTAAGTGCACTGTAGGATGAAATAACAGCTCAATATAAGGAGGATTTTAGTGTTAAAACTTGTGGTAGCGAATCCACCTTTGGATGACTCCAACGCTGTATCAGATAGTCACACAGACTTCTCTCCACACTCTATTGTGACACGGATTCAGGGTGGTGATAAAGCAGCTGAATCGGAACTCGTTAGTTTCTATAGCGATAAACTCATGTTTATTCTCTCTAGAAAATTTAATGATCGCCAGTTAGTCCTAGATACGCATCAGGAAACATTCGCCACCGTCATTTTAAAAATTCGCAATGGCACGATAAGAGAGCCTGATAAGCTAACGGGATTCATTCGCTCTACCGCCGTTAATCTCGCGCTAATGTCAATTCGAAAAAATAAGCGCATGCTTACCTCCAGTGACTCCCCTATTATTGAGAATATCTGCGATAACCAGTCCAGTGCCTATCAAGATATTGAACAGCAAGAACTCACTAGCATGGTGATGTGCTTAATCAACGAGCTCAAAGTCGAACGTGATAGAACAATAATTATCAGTTTTTACATCACTCAGTTAGACAAATCACAAATCTGCCAACAACTAAATTTAAGTCCGGACCATTTTGACAAGGTGATCTATCGTGCCAAACAACGACTTAAAAACCTAATACTCCATCGCAAAAAGTCGTCGATTATTACATCAGTTCAGCAATGGGTTCGTGGGCATATCAAAGGGGAACAGCATGACTAGTTCGATCTATGATCAACAACGTATTCATAATTATTTACTAAATCGATTATCGATGGAAGAAGAACAAGCATTTGAAGAATGGCTACTCGACACTCCTGGAGCGCTGGAGCAAATTACGCTTGAACAAGCCATCATAAAAAGTGCTAGCCAACTCGAGAAGTCAATATCTAGACAGACACGAGTTTGTAAAGCCACTCCGCCGTCGCTCTGGAGAAAAAAGCTCTTATCTTACTTGCTACCAACTAAAAAACTCTCGATAGCATTAGCATTTACTTGCAGCTTATTTGCGGTATCTTATTTGATTTATTTACCATCACAACAAGTTCAATACGCCAGTCAAACGATTTATATCGAGCAACTAAGAAGTGCTCACATGCCGACAATACAAATCCAATCATTGGATGATACACAAAATTATCAGTTACTGATTCTATTAGATGATATGGAGCCACCAGCATTTGTAGTCAGTATTTTCAACAGACTGGACAATCGTGTCATTTTTGAGCAAACTGTTACTCCAAACCAACATGGAGAGTTACCGGTGCTGATCAGTAAAAATGCGTTGACAGACAACGATTATATCTTAAAAATTATGCCAGCGACCAATACCCAGTCGCTTCAGTTCCTGCTTGAGATCCAGTGATGTCAAAGGGATACATGATAGCGCTATTTGCTATTATCCTTTTTTTCGTTACTTGTAATACGACGGCGGTACAGCGCAGCCAAGGTATAGCCAAACTAAATCATCACACGACCATCGAGCTGCATCAACAAGCAACGTTGAATCTGGCGATCAAACAAGACGGCCTACTTGTGATATCGAGTCAACAATTTGGTCATGATTTAAGCCATCGCTTAACGCTTAACAACCAACTTCATGGCGAAGTTAATGCACTAAATATCAGCCAAGGCCCCGAAATAGCAGCGATGTTCGTTAAGATCAATGACAATGTAATCATTGAACTCATCACCCCACCAAACGCAGTTCCACACGATAAGATAGTCACTACGACCCAAATAATCCCCACCACTAATACCGATTATTCCGCGCTAAGTGACGGCTATCTTGCACTAACGAACATGGGGAGTTCTTTCTCAAAATCAGGAAACGTCGCCTTAACAGACTATCAAGACCTGCTTGGGCAAGCATTAAGCTTTAGTCAACAGGCGCTAGCGTCCTTAGAGCATTCAGCGTTCATTAACTACTATCAATTAATGAACGCATTATTATTATATGACCTTGGTGAGCTTAAACAGTCACAACATCAAATTGAGCAGCTAATGTCGAGAAAAGATAGCAACGACTCACCGCTAACGATGCTCGCACTATATTTTCACACCCAATACTTTCGCGCAGAAATAGCAAAGCCCGATGTACTCCCCCGACTCACTAAAGTACAACAATTAGCACTAGAATTTAAAGACAACACAACGTTACAAAACGCCAGTGTCGATATCTGTACTATTCATGCCCAAAACGATCGCAACGACATTGCAGTAAGTTGCTTTGAGAAAATACTTACTGAAAAATTATTACACAATGCGCCGTATAAGTTAGCGGTTATGACCTCAAATTTAGCCAACGTTTATCAAAAAACAGGCCAGCACCGCCAAGCTATCATGCATCGCAATAATGCATTAGCAACGATTGAGAACGTTAAAGAATGGCCGGGTTACGCCAACGCATATAAACTGCAAAAAGCCTTATACCTGCGACATCAAGCAACACACTTATTAAGCTTAGGGCGCAATAATAATGCCTTAACGAGCCATCTTGCCTCACTAAAAATATTTAAGCTGTTAAATCGTGAACGCTTTATCAATTTCACCTTATTAGATCTGGCGCGGCTCTACCTTAGTTATGACCAGCCCTATCTTGCGCGAAAATTTGCTACAGCAGTCTATCAATCGAGCTTGAAGAATAAAGCCAGCGGCGAGGATAGTTTTTATTTCAACGCGACGCTTGAGCTGATGTCGATTCATCAAAACATCGGCGATATTGACCTAGCACAACAATTTTATCAACGGGCACTAACAGCCGCAAATGAGAATAATAATGTCCGCCAGCAAAACACCCTATTATTGCGCTCATTGGCCTTACGCACTCCAGATAACACAAGCCAATTAACGGTGCTAAAATCGCTACGACAGCGTCTCCCCAAGCACCAGCGTTCGAATTTTTCTCATGATGTTGATATCGCATTAGTCACACAATATTTAGCGCAACAGCAACATGATCAAGCCATCGAGTTATTAAGCCAGTTGACAGATGTTGAATTGAATTTTAATCAACATATTGATGCCTTATATCTTAATGCCAAACTAACATTCCAACAGCAGCAGTACCAAACGGCACTATCCTTTATTGAACAGGCGGACGAACGGATAAACAGCCATTTTACTCAACTCGATAATATTGGCTTAAAACGTAGTTTCTATCATCAACATCAACGTATATTTTCGCTCAAAACCGATACTTTAGTCGCTCTTTATTTACAACACAAAGATCCTAAATATTTATTTGAAGCAAGTAAAATAAACCAAATAACCCTAACGGAACGACGTAGTAATCATACTGAAATAACCAAGAAAAATCGCAGACTAGCGCTTGCGCAAAGTGTCAATAGACAAAGTACGTCTAGCTCGGGCGAGCTTTCAATCGATTTTATAGAACAACTACTTACGCTCGAGAACATTACCAACACTCAATTGACCTCAGCCACTGCGCCACAGCATATTGACCCAAGCCATCAGTCGGTAACGACAAAGACATTACACTATGTTTTATCATCACCAAATTCATACCTCTTCACCTTACACGGCAAAAATATTAGCTTACATACATTGCCTGACAAGCAGGTTATATCTAACCAAATTGTTCGTCTCACCACGGCAATTAAGCGCGCTGACCCACAAGCATTTATCCTTGCCAAACGTTTATCACAACAAATATTGCCGCCGCCGTTGTTTGAAAAAGACGATCATAATGTCTTGAAGTTAAATATCATTGCTAGTGGAGCTTTATGGCAACTACCCTTTAATTTATTGCCATTAAAGAACAGTGATAATTGGCAAGAAAAACTGCTAATTGATGAGTATACGGTGAGTAAAACGACTCATTTCAACCCTCAAGAAATATACCTCTCGCCACAACGCTTTTTAGTTATTAGCGATCCCGTGTATTCTTTTCAAGATAATCGGGTGCCGCATTTAGCGAAAAATAATGCCCCTACTAGCGATACCGCCTTACCGCGATTAAAGAGCACCCGTTTAGAACATCAAGCAATCTTGAATAATTTCCCGCAGACACAGATTCATTCGCTAGTGGGCTTTTCAGCAAATAAGGAAAATGTTGTCAGCACCTTAAAACAAGATTTTCAAGTGATTCACATTGCCAGTCACGGCTTTGCAAATAACAACAATCATCGCGATGCTGGCCTTTATTTCAGTGCAATAGATACCACCGGCCAACCAACCAACGGCTTATTGAGTTTATATGAAATAGAACAACTCACGAGCAACGCTCAGTTGGTCATTTTGAGTGCCTGCCAGACTAACGTTGGCACTAGCTACTTTAAACGGCCCAGTGACGGCATCGCACTCTCATTTTTACATACAGGAGTGAGTAATGTTATCGCTAGCTATTGGCAAGTGCCGTCACGCTCGACCGCTGCCTTGATGCAATCATTCTATTATCAATTGAGCCTAACCAATACTGATTACAGCACTGCTTTACGTGCAGCGATGTTAACGATGCGAAAGAAATATACCAATCCATCGAGATGGGCTAGTTTTGCCTTGATCAAAAATTCTTAACACAACTTAAATAAAGGAATATTATGAAACACAAGCAGTTAGTTTTAACATTTAATTCAAACGAAAGTGACGTGGCCTTACTCAATCTTAAGGAGCTAACGCTAAGTTTTGAGCCAGACTCTGGATTCACTGTCGCCAATATTGTCGATGCTAAATCAAATGACAAAACCGTCTCAAAATCATGGGAAACGGTAGAACGCGCTATCTATGACAGTTACACCAATACCATCAGCGGCGCTATTGGCACTAACAGTGATCTCAAAAAGGATAACCTAGATACCTCTACCCAATGGTTTTTTACGATCTATTTATCGCTCGATAATTTCAGAATTACTGTCAGCAGTCAGGGCACTAATAACTACGCAAGAGGGACACCAAGGGGTCCAGGAAATGGCGGTGGTAACATTTCTGATTAATTGAATAAAATCATTACAAAAAGCTATTATTGAACACATATTCTTGCCTATAATACCTGTTAATATTTCATTATGGGCGAGAATATGAAAACGACCTTAATCTCTCTTATCTCACTATTCACCAGCTGTTTTATCCTCTTTTTTGCCAATGGCTTAATCAATGTTTTGCTGCCTGTTCGTATGGGACTTGAGCAAATGAATACTGGCACCATTGGTTTGGTATTATCGCTCTATTTTGTTGGCATGCTCGCCGGCGCTATTTACAGTAAAAACCTTATTAATCAGTCCGGTCACATTCGAATGTTTGCCGGCTGTGTTGCACTCAGTGCCGTCAGTATTTTGATTTGTAGTCTTTATACTGACCCATTTTTATGGGCGGCAATGCGCGTTTTACTCGGTTTTTGTAACGCCTGTGCGTTTACGGCAATGGAAAGCTGGTTAAGCGATGCCGCGACTAAGGATAATCGAGGAAAGTTACTCTCGGTATATCATGGTACGGCGTTATTTGGCCTGTTCAGCGGTCAATTTTTAATGAACGCAGCCGATCCAAACTCAAGTATATTGTTTGTTTTGGCAGGCATATTCTTGTGTATGGCAGTGATCCCTGTATCACTAAGCCGCCATAAAGGCCCCATCGTAGAAGATGTCGAGGCAATTTCGATTGCTAAATTAACCCGAATATCGCCACTTGGTGTAGTGACCTGTATTACCGGGAGTGCGGCCTATGCCTCGATGTTTAATTTACTGCCGATTTTTGCCAAAGACTACAACATCATTGAGTTTAATCTATCAATCTACATGGGACTCGCTATTCTCGGGGCCTTTATGATGCAGTTCCCTATCGGTTATTTATCCGATAAGTTTGACCGACGTAGTGTACTACTGGCGATGCTTAGTGGCTCAGTCGTTGTTGGATTAACGGTGCCAAGCGCGGCGTCGCTTGGACTGGCTTGGCCATTGATCGTAACAACAATGCTAACAGGCGGGATTTTAGCCTGTCTTTACCCTGTTAGTGTTTCTGAAGCCTTAGATAAACTTAAGCAAAACGAAATGGTCGCGGCAATGAGTACCATGATATTAATCGGTGCGCTGGGTGGTGTTATTGGTCCTTATTCGGCATCGTTGCTAATGAATGCCTTTGGCAGTGGCGCACTATTTTATTTCATTGCGACATTAGAAATAGCACTCGCTGCTTTTGTTGTTTATCGTATGGGCGCTCGTAAGGCGCTCCCAATAAGCGATCAAGAAAGCTATGTCATGCAAAGCTCGATGACCGCTACAGCCCCTGAGCTTGATCCACGAACCCAATACCAAGAACCTAGGTATGAACTATCTGATCAAGCAAGAACAGCCCAAGAGCTTGCCGAGTTAGATCCGGCGGCGGCGGTTAAAATGGCCCGAGCAATCGCCATCGACAACCCAGAAAAAGGGGTTGAAGTTGCTACCGCAGTCGCCACAGTGGAAGGCATCGATGTGTTACGTTTATATGAAGTGATGAAAGAAGCGGCGCCATTTGATATGCCGCAAATCACACAAGCGATTGTCACCACCAAACCCGAGCTTGCCTATGAGTTAGTGTCTAAACTTGCACATTGGTACCCAACGCAAGTTGTATCGGTCGCCAGAGACATTAGTGAATCGATGCCAGAGCTGCGCTGTGAAATGGCGCGTGTTGCCGTAGAATCAGCGCCAGAGAGTGCGACGCAAGTGGCCGAATACTATGCTCAAATCCTCAATGAAGAGCAAGAGATGGCACGTCCTGCCGACAGAGTTGAAGGAGAAGATGAACAAGAGGCCCTCGATATCGCGACTCAAATTTGGGACAGCGCGCCAGAGCAAGCGCTCGATATCGCCGTTGCAATAGCAGACGCTGCGCCAGACAGCATCGTAGAGCTTGCTGCAGGTGCGGCTGAGGTTATTGCGACGGAGCAGCAAAGCGAGTATGAAGGCGATGATACACCGTCAGAAAATGAACTCGCGGTCGAATTAGTACAGCGATTAAGTGAAATGTCACCACAGGATACCGCCGAAGTTGCTGGCGCTATCGTTGACGCGCTCCCTGATTCGGCATCAGAAGTGGTCGATGCCATTTCACGCGGTGAGGCATCTAAAGAAGGCGAATGGGTTGAGCTCATCGATGATGCGCCCAAAACAGATAACCTTATCGATTAACATCAGCTCGATAGTCGCGCCAACGTTGTTTGAAACCGTTCATTTGTTGATGACGTTTTGATTGTTGGTGCGCCTGTCTATCACCGTCCGTTAACATCGGACCGACACGGCACATCCCGCAATATTGTGATGAATCACTTAAATAAGTTGGCATCATTAGCGCGTCGCGAAGCACCGGTTGTGGTTTATCACTGTAGTAATAGCAAGTCCCGAGTGTTTCTTTGACAAATTTATCGCGATCTACATTTCGGATCCGATAGTGCGGAAAATCAGCCGCATTAAACGAACATTGACCGAGATAATTAACCGTTAGCCCTTCACTAATTGATTGTTCAATATCCCACTGACGATATGGCTTAACATCCTTTGAAGTAATGATAGTGATGCGGTCACCTTCCGGATCGAGAAAATGTGCTTGAGCGTGTTTAAGCGTTAAATGTAATAACCGACGGTTACGTAAATTGGCATCACCAACTCGTGATGACACCGCGAATTCTTGCCCAGATACATCATTAGGGATCAGCGGAAACTGAAAGATAACCAGATCAAACTGTTGCTTAGGGAGTGACTGCCATGTATCGGGTTTGGTAACATCAAACTGACATATTACCTGAGTTTGACCGTCTTTGAGCGCCTGATAATTATCCAAGCCATACTTATCCCCCAGCGTTGCGAGCGGATCATAAACCGTCGCGCATAACATCTGTGGCTCAAAGTGCTGGCGAAGAGCATTCGAAAACGATAAATCACCATCACCTATGGTCAAAATTCTGCGGCGTGGCTTAACCAGCATGATGAGTGCCAAGTAACGATTGAGACCATTGACGAACTTGGGCAAAGGGATAATGCTCCAAGCGCCCAAAACCACTAACGCTGCGCGCCTTAACCCGGGTAAATAGTGGGGTATGTAGGCCACATAAGAATCGACTAAGGGTAACGGCACTTGGCGGTTGGTTCGTTTTGTGGCTGATATGTTCGATAATCGGCGAACTCAATGCGCTAAATTGCTCAGCGCTTACTTGCGCTAATTGCGCCACTGCCGGCATCAGAGCGACGTGGCCGCTACAAACACTACAATGTCCGCACGATGAGGGAACTGAGTTGTCAGAGAAGTATTGCGCCAGAGATTGCGACAAACAGCGCGGGCTAACAAAGAAATCCAATAAGTAATTTATCCGCGCTATTTCACTTTTTTCTTTACTCAAAAACTTTTCGGTCAGTTGCGATGTTAATCCCGCCACATCTATCGCTGGCTCCAAAACATCAAAGACCTGGGTCATTTGTTTGGTCTGTAATTCCAATGCTTGGTGCTGTTCAAGATAATCTAACGCACTAAGCACTCTTTCACGTGGCGTTCCATAGGTTTGCGTTAGCTTATCAAAGTCGAGTGTCGACCATAGTTTTGCGTGACTAGAGCATTCAAATATCGATTGAATGAAGCTCGCTCGCTCACCACTAAATTTAGCTAATATCTGTTCTTTACTAAGCAAACATTTGTATTTGTACTCAGCAAAATAACTGTAACGAGGTTTAATAACCCCGAGTAACTCGAGATACACTAATAAGGTTTTAAGTGTTAATGGCCGGATATTCGCTTGATTAGCTAAGCTTGTCTCCATCATTTCCCACTGCCCTTGTGCTTGATTTATTTGCTCAAGAATATAACCGATGGTGTCCGCCTCAGGAGTATCACCATAGACAAAATTTTCGAGCACATTAAGGTTATCTTTATTGGCGAGCACGAGACAATCAGCTGGCTGACCGTCTCGCCCTGCACGACCAATTTCTTGGGCGTAATTCTCGATCGATTTTGGCATATCAAAATGACCAACAAAGCGAATATCACTCTTATCAATCCCCATCCCAAAGGCAATCGTCGCGACAATGATTTGACTTGAGGACTGCATAAACTTATCGACAATCGCGCTACGCAATTGATGATCTAAACCAGCATGGTAGGCCACGGCATCAAAGCCTGCATCTTGTAATTGCTGTGCGACTTCCTCTGCTGTTTTTTGCAGCGTCACATAGACGATGCCACATTGCCCTTGCTTAGGTTGCAGCCATTTAGTGAGTTCGGCTATTTTATCTTGGCTGTTAACCCCCGTGACACCTAAATAGAGATTAGCGCGATAAAACCCGGTTAACGTAATGTGCTGTGGCGCGATCGCAAACTTTTCACCCATGTCCTTGACGACATTACTGGTGGCCGTTGCTGTTAATAGCAGGGTTTGCGCAATATTAAACTGACGTTGATAATGCGGCAACTTGAGGTAGTCAGGGCGAAAATTGTGGCCCCACTCTGAGATACAATGTGCTTCATCCACCACCAGTAATGAAATAGCGATGGTATGTAGAAATTGGCGAAAGCGCTCGTTGTTAAGGCGCTCAACTGAAATCATTAACACTTTGATCTCACCATCACGCACACCTTGCATGATGTCATTTGCTTGCTCGCGCGATTGAGTCGAATCGATACTGGCGGCCTTAACCCCTTTACTGTGCAAAAATGCCAATTGATCTTGCATTAGCGCCAGTAAAGGCGAGACCACTAAGGTTAAGTTGGGCAATTGAGTCGCTGGAAATTGGTAACATAGTGATTTACCAGAGCCAGTCGGAAAGATGGCGGCGGCGTTATGACCTTCGCTCAGGTGGGTAACGACCTCTTTTTGGCCTAATCGAAAGGCCGAAAAGCCAAAGGTTTGTTGTAATAGGTGTTCCATAATGTCTCACTCAAAAAGGCAGATAGCATAAAATTTAATGACTAAAACCAACTGCTATCGAGGTTGCCTTTACATTTTTTATATTGAGCGGCATATCGTTTCGCGCGGCGTTCAACGATTCGAGACACTTTCTTTAACCAGGGTTTCTTATTGTAAGATTTTCGTTTGTAACCACCCCAACCTTCATGATAGTTGAGATATTGACCGTAAGCATCCCATTTTGAAACACCGTTAATCTTTTGGGTTTTGTATATGAACCAGCCCATAAAATCCATCGCATCGTCGAATTCATTACGATCGCCCCAGCTGTTGCCGGTTTCTTTGATGTAATCATCCCACGTCATGGTTTTAGCTTGCGCGTATCCATATGCTGTACTCGCACGGCCATAAGGAATAAAACCTAGAAAATAGCGCATTGGAGGGCGTGCTTCCGCTTTAAAAGAGCTCTCTTGATACATCATCGCTATAGGCACGTGCACTGGCACACCCCATTTTGATTGTGTGTCGAGTGCCGCTTCATGCCAATCTTCATGTTCAGTAAATATCGCGCAGATATTTTCAGGATTGGCAGGCGGCGCGGTTGCACAGCCACCAAGGATCAGCACCGCCGCCACCAACAGTGCATGTGACAAGTGCTTAATCATCGTCATTACCCTTTCGCGAAATATTGGCTGAGATATTGATCAATATTTAGCGTGTCACTTCGTTCTATTTCGCTCTGCTGTGCTAGCGAATCTGCCGCTTGCTGCTCCAGCTCACCGTATGAAATCACTTGATAATCACTACTCGATAATTGTTGCTTAAACTGCTGCGCTTGAGCGATACCAAAAGGTGTATTATCGGTATTTTTATCTTTAAGCATAGCCATTAAACGGCCAGAGTAGGTCTGAGATGGATCGCTAACCATTGGTTGTAATTGTGTTAAACACTCTTGGTAAGCAGTGCCACCATTATGGTGATCAAACAACTGCGCAATTGAGCCTAATGCATCAAATAAACGCGCCATCCAATCTTTGAGAGACAGTTCACCATCATCTTCTTTGAGCATTAAGTTTGGTTGACGACCAAACAGGATTGCCGCATTAAGGTTTTCAATTTTTTGCTGGCGCTGGTTTTCGCTCATTGGTACATCTTGCCATAACAAACAATGGATCAAGAACATGTCTAAAAAGCGTACCTGTGTTTCGTCAATCCCGATATCCACAAATGGATTAACATCTAATGAACGTACTTCGATGTATTCAACACCACCTTCTGCCAATGCTTCTGACGGTTTCTGGCCTGATTTTGCAACACGCTTAGGGCGTATTGGTGCATACAGTTCATTCTCGATTTGCAGCACATTGGTATTTAACTGGCTGTATTTACCATCTTGTTTAACACCAATTGTTTCAAACTTAACTGACGGTGTCGCGATCGCGTTATTAACGGAATCGATGTAGTTATCGATATTGTTATAACAAATCGATAAGTTGTCTTGTTCGCTGTTGGTGTAGCCCAAATCACTCAATCGTAGGCTAGTTCCATAGGGTAGGTAATAAGTTCCCTTACCCATTTTCTCAAAGTCATAAGGCATCTCACCTTGTAAAAATGAACCACAAAGTGCTGGCGAAGCGCCAAACATATATGGGATAACCCAACCTAGACGGTGGAAATTTCTGATCAGTGAGAAATAACGCTCTGAACGGAAGTCTTGAATGCTATCGCTGTTACCATAATACGTTTGCAACGGAGGCCAAGCCTCATCAGCTAACGAAAAATTAAAATGCAGACCGGAAATGATCTGCATTAAACTACCATAACGATTGCGCAGACCTTCACGATAGATTGTTTTCATCGTGCCAACGTTCGAACTGCCATATTTTGCGATTTCAATGTCTTCTTCAGTCGCAACAACACATGGCATACTCATCGGCCATAATAATTCACCGTCGATATTGTCTAAGGTAAAACGGTGAACATCACGTAGATAACCTAATAATTGATCGACATCTTTAGAGACAGGCGTAATAAATTCGAGCAATGACTCTGCGTAATCTGTGGTTATCGATTGATGAGTTAAAGCGGCACCTAATGCCTTAGCGTGTGGTTGATTAGAGAGCTTCCCGGTATCATCAATGCGTAGGGCTTCACGCTCTATGCCACGTTGTATTTGGGTGAATACACTGGCGTATTGCTCTTTTTTGAGCTCAGAAATTTTGTTTTTATAGCAATTAATCAAAATGCTCTCTCTAAATTATTGCGCGTAGTATCACAACACTACGCCACAGATATCAATAAAACTGACTTTAACATCGCCGATACTCAGCAACAAGCCTGAAATAGTAACCAAAAGCTACCAATGAAAAAAAATACAAGCGACATCTACTTATCGCTATAAACTCACTACAAATCAATACCTAGGTTTGGCAACAAATCATTCATTACTAGACCAATAAAAAAATAACCAAGCGACAACGACATAGCGCACAAACTTCGCCAAAAATATTAACGCACTGCTAAGCGCAATCGGTAGCTTAAAATACCCCGCCATAATGCACAGCACATCACCGACTAATGGTAACCAACTAAGCAACAGTGAATAGACACCATAGCGCTTAAAAAGAGTAACCGCAGTACTATTTCGTGAACGTGGTACAAACTTCACTCGGCCTAAATAGCCTAAGCCATAACTGGTAATCGATCCTAGACCATTACCAACACTCGCGATTAGCACTAACCAAATCACATCACTTGGTTGCTCGGATAACAAATAAATTAATAATGCCTCAGAACCACCGGGTAATAGCGTTGCGGCTAAAAAACAGCTGACAAACAAGCCAATAAACGTTGTCACAAAGACATATCGAACGTAAGTACTACCTTACCTTTAAGATCACCGGCTTCAATAGCTTGATGCGCTGTAGCGGCATCATTAATATTGATGTACTTAGATATATTGAGCTTTAACTGCTGTTTTTCAACCATCATCGCCAACTTTGTGAGCATTTTAATATCCGGTACAATAAGCATACCTTGTGCTGCTGTGCCTTTACTGGCGACGCTATCGCAAACAACGGCGGCAGTAATGGTAGGTACTGTCACTAATCGTTTGATTGATGCCACTTGTTCCAGCTGCTGACAGGCCTGTTCACCGCCGATTAAATCAAACCAAAGGTCAACCTCACCAATGGTGTTAAAGGATGCTAAATCGTTGTAGTCCAACAATGTGATGGTCCCTAACGGCTCCAGTAGGTGATGGTCCTTACTCGCTGCAATGGCAATTACATTAGCCCCAGCATTTAGCGCCAATTGTACAGCGAGATAACCAACGGCGCCGGCTGCGCCGCTAATCACTACTGTTTGCCCAGCGACCAGTTGACCAAAGTCAAACAGCCCTTGATACGCTGTTAACCCAGCGATAGGCAGTGCGGCAATCTCATTGCATGTATTATCATTGAGTTTAACGACGTCACGAACATTGACCACCGCGTACTCACCATAAGCGCCGGCTGATAACGGAAACCCTAGCAATGCTACGATTTTATCACCACGGTCGATGTTGTCATCAACACCGTTTTTATCAACCACTTCACCAAAGCAATCATAGCCAAGCACGAAGGGTAAGTTATCTTTATTTTGCGCCGCGGCCCATCCTAGCCCTGCACGCGTTTTATAATCAATGGGGTTAACCGAGGTGGCTAAAAGCTTTATTAGCACCTCACCGACATTAAGCACTGGCATCTGGCGAGTGATTGATTGTAATACTTCAGGCTCACCAAATTGGGTCACGGCCATCGCCTGATATACTGATGGAATATTATTTACCGACATAAAGCTTTGCCTATTAAAAACATTTTGGTAGAGTTTGACTAATACTACGCCACGATTGACGGGTTATGATAACAAAATTATTCTTACTACCGATTATTCTCTGCCTAATATGGGCTGGATTCTTGAAAAATAACGGTTTGAGTTTGCATCAAGGTAAAAAAGGTTTTTTTTATATATTGGGCTTAAGTAGCATCATTATTGGATACCTAAGTGTCATGCTATGGTTAACTCAACCGTAGCAAGCGAACCAAATAGCCATTCATTCTATATTAGGCATTAAAAAGGCTTCCCAGTGGAAGCCTTTTTAGTATTTCTTTATGCTTAACCGACAATCGCTAACAAGATACCAGCCGCTACTGCAGAGCCAAGAACTCCCGCAACATTAGGACCCATTGCATGCATCAATAAGAAGTTATGTGGGTTTGCTTCAAGCCCAACCTTATTAGCAACACGTGCCGCCATTGGCACAGCTGATACACCAGCGGCACCAACGAGTGGGTTAATGGGAGTCTTAGAGAAACGTCCCATCAATTTAGCCATCATGACGCCAGAGGCCGTACCGATACTAAATGCGACGGCACCAAGCAATAGAATGCCGATTGTTTCAACGGTCAAGAACTTTTCCGCTGAGAGCTTAGAGCCCACTGCAAGACCAAGGAATATAGTCACGATATTAATGAGCTCGTTCTGAGCAGTGCTACTTAAACGGTCGACAACACCACATTCGCGCATAAGATTCCCTAGACAGAACATCCCAACTAAAGGTGTTGCAGCCGGTAGGAATAAAATCGTCGCTAGTAATACCGCCAATGGAAATAATATTTTCTCTTTCTTCGATACAGGACGTAATTGCTCCATCACGATTTGGCGCTCTTTAACTGACGTTAATGCTTTCATGATCGGTGGCTGGATAATAGGTACTAACGCCATATATGAATAAGCAGCAACGGCTATTGCACCCAGTAACTCAGGCGCTAGCCGCGAGGCAAGAAATATCGCCGTTGGGCCATCAGCACCACCAATAATCGCAATCGCCGAAGCATCTGCCAAACTAAATTCAAAACCAGGCACTAAGTTCAATGCAATAGCACCGAATAACGTTGCAAAAATACCGAACTGCGCCGCAGCACCTAAAAATAGCATCTTAGGATTCGCTATCAACGCACCAAAATCGGTCATTGCACCAACACCCATAAAGATGAGTAATGGGAATACACCCGTTTCGATGCCAATATGATAGACGTACCACAGCAAGCCACCTTCATCGGTAAAGCCCGCCATTGGGATGTTAGCCAATACGGCACCAAAACCTATAGGTAGCAACAATAATGGCTCATAGCCGCGCACAATGGCTAAAAACAACAACAAACCACCAACTGCCATCATAACGACTTGGCCAAACTCAAAGTTTGCGATGCCAGTATCATTCCACAGTTTTAATAAACCTTCCATTACTACCTCTTAGCCTATTGTTAACAGTAAATCGCCAACTTGTACTGCATCACCTTCTTTGGTCGATACAGTTGCTACCGTGCCGCCAGTTACCGCCCGAACTTCGGTTTCCATTTTCATTGCTTCAAGGATGATGACAACTTCACCAGCAACCACTTGCTGCCCAGGCTGGACCATCACTTTAAAAATATTTCCTGAAAGTGGTGCGAGTAATGGCTCACCAGCAGTTGGCGCGGCAACAACAGGTGCACTAGCATTAACTGGCGCACTGATATTACTTAATTCACCGCCAGCGCCAACTTCCACTTGATAAACCTGACCATTAACACGAACACTGTAACTTTCAGTGCCACTTGTGACTGGCGCAGTTGTAGCAGCAACAGGAGCAACTACATCGTCTTTAGGATGTAATTCAAACGCGTCTGGATTGTTACGATTTTCAAGGAATTTCAAGCCAATTTGTGGAAATAAAGCATAAGTTAACACGTCATCTTCGACCTGCTCACTGAGGGTAATATTGTTTTCTTTAGCGATCGAAATCAATTCAGTTTTAAGTTTATCGAATTCGTCATCGATTAAATCGGCTGGACGACAAGTTACTTCTTCCGCACCATCGAGAACACGCGCTTGAAGCTCGGCATTTTTCGGTGCCGCTGTCGCGCCATATTCGCCTTTTAACACGCCAGCAGTTTCTTTGGTGATGCTTTTGTAACGCTCACCTGTAAGAACATTCAATACAGCTTGTGTACCGACAATTTGTGAGGTTGGCGTCACTAGCGGGATAAAACCAAGATCTTCACGCACTTTAGGGATCTCTAATAAGACCTCATCCATGCGATCGCCAGCGCCTTGCTCTTTCAATTGGCTTTCCATGTTCGTTAACATGCCGCCAGGAACTTGTGCCAGTAAGATACGTGCATCGACGCCACGTAAACTACCTTCAAATTTTGCATATTGTTTACGAACGATACGGAAATAAGCGGCAATTTCTTCGAGTAATACAAGGTCAAGACCGGTATCAAACTCAGTACCTTCCGTCATTGCAACAACAGTTTCAGTAGCAGTATGGCCATAAGTAGAACTCATTGAAGAACACGCCGTATCTAGGACATCGATACCTGCTTCAATTGATTTCTGATAAGTAGCCGTCGATAAACCCGTCGTCGCGTGACACTGCATTGCAATCGGTAGATCGACGGTGCTTTTTAATGAAGTGATAAGCTCAAACGCTTCAAATGGCTTAAGTAACCCAGCCATATCTTTAATACATAATGAGTGAGCCCCCATGTCCTCAAGACGCTTAGCCATATCAAGCCAAGTCTGCAAATTATGCACTGGGCTTGTGGTATAAGAAATAGTGCCCTGAGCATGGCCGCCAACCTTAACGACAGACTTAATCGCTGTTTCAAGGTTTCGGACATCATTCATCGCATCAAAAACACGGAAGACATCAACGCCGTTAGTATGCGCACGCTCAACAAACTTGGTCACAACATCATCAGCATAATGACGGTAGCCTAACAAATTTTGACCACGCAATAACATCTGCTGCGGAGTATTAGGCATCGCTTTTTTAAGCTCACGAATACGTACCCATGGATCTTCACCAAGGTAGCGAATACAAGAATCAAACGTTGCACCACCCCAAGTTTCTAATGACCAAAAGCCAACTTTATCAAGTTTGTCAGCGATAGGTAACATATCTTCAAGACGGAAGCGGGTCGCTAACAAGGATTGATGCGCGTCGCGCAATACAACATCCGTAAGACCAAGACGTTTAGACATAACTACTCCTAATATAAATTTTTACGACGCGACTAATCGCGTGATTTACGGAATTTGTGAACAGCAGCGCTAATGGCTGCAACAACATCAGGGCTAACATCACCACTAACATTGGGTTGTTTTACGGGCGCAGGTTTTACTTCTTCAGGGCACAATTTCGCGATTATCGTAATAACGATGATCAGCAACCCAAGAAATGAAAAGACACACACCATGCCGAGCAACATAATATTTGCCGCGGTCATTAGAGCTTCATAAACATCCATAACTTTGACCTATCAATAACAAGCCGGAGCTCGCTTAATTAAAACATACGATTGAATTTTAACGCCAAAAAATAATACTTCAATCACTTTTTGTGCATTCTTATTCAATAAAGTGATTAAAACAAACTAATTTAACAAAATAATCACGTTAAGGACACATTTATACCCTCGGCTCGAACAAGAAGCAAGAAAAATTGGTATGACAACTAAACCAATGATACTACCCAGGCCAAAACAAAACACATAACGGATACAAATCAATACATTACAGTCACAAAGAAATGAACAACCCTGTTACCAGATAGTCAATACAAGGTACATTAAGTGATGGAAACAACAAAAATTAAATTTTTCAACATGGTTGACGCTCAGGTAAAGATTTCACTCAAAAACAACTTAAACAACTAATAAATATGATTTATTTTTACATCCTAATAAATGAAAGATCAATTACCTTATACCTAGTCATTTAATATCATTTACGTATACGTCAACAAGAAATCTGATTATTGTTCGAAATTAAATATAAATAATTAGCACAATTCCATAATCAGCCGCGTTCATCGACCCCTTTTTCCAATTCGATACCAAATAAACAACACTACGCCTAAATGACTTTATGCATTATTTAAAATAATAAATAGCCGTACCTTCAATACCTATTCCGATAATTTTTTGGTCTTGTGAAGCGCAGGTAAAGTCAACTAGTGCACATGTTCATTGTTCCAGACTGAATATAAGCACCTACATCCAGTAGGCAAGGCGCTCGATTGATGTCGACATTAGGGCAATGCATGCGTTCATGAATCGATACTATTAGAATAAGGTTGGACAAGTTATCGAGCAACGTATTAACGAGTAGTCGCCAACAAGTGTGATTATGGACAGCATTACCGAGTCCGGCTTTCGCTAAGTACCTCTATCGAATACGTTACAATGGAGTAGTAATACCCACTACTATTAATAAAGTGATCGTTTTTGACCGTCTAATGCCAATTGCATTAAGTAAGTAATCTTGTTGTGCGAAAGTAAAATAAACTAGAACACATGTTCATGGTTCCAGACTGAACATAAGCACCTACGTCCTGTAGGCGAGGCACTCGATTGAGCAATAGCTAGCTATTGTGATTGAGAGTAACGAAGTTGCCTACAGCGAAGCCATGGATGGCGCAGGTAGGGAGACGCTGGATGCCAAAGCCGAGACGTAGGTAAGGAGCGCGAGCAGGACGCGGTAGCTTTATCGTTAATTTTAACCAGCACAAGTGGGCAGTTATTTACTGTAATTGGTATAATACCAATAAGAACAACAAGACCGCTATGTTATCGGAGTTGGTCTAAAATGAAGGAGAAGCTAAGTGAAATAGTTTGCATTGGATAACATCAATTAATTTTGAAACAGAAGATTGCTTAGAATGTAAAGTGATGAATTTTAAAACAGTAGTTGAGATTTTTGTGAATTGGTGATTTTTGTGGGGAGGGGGGAGTAATAACAAAAAAAATGGCGCGCATGGAAGGAGTCGAACCTCCGACCGCCTGGTTCGTAGCCAGGTACTCTATCCAGCTGAGCTACATGCGCGCAACAATTTTCGAAGTATGAGTGGCGCGCATGGAAGGAGTCGAACCTCCGACCGCCTGGTTCGTAGCCAGGTACTCTATCCAGCTGAGCTACATGCGCACATCATATTTCTAACAACGAGTTATATATCGTTCCATTCATTATAGTTTACAAATCAAAAAAGTGGCGCGCATGGAAGGAGTCGAACCTCCGACCGCCTGGTTCGTAGCCAGGTACTCTATCCAGCTGAGCTACATGCGCACATTATACTTTTGCAATTTATTAAAAATAAATAAATGGCGGAGAAGGAGGGATTCGAACCCTCGATGGGAGTTAAAGCCCATACTCCCTTAGCAGGGGAGCTCCTTCGGCCTCTCGGACACCTCTCCGGTATGCGGCGTATAATACTGGCTCGCGAAAATAAGTCAAACAGTTTTTTGAAGATTTATTTCTAGATGAAGCCTTTTTAAACAACCTGCTTAATAATGTAGCTTTCCGGCTTGTTTGGTGACTTAAAATCAACCATAGCGATAAATAATTTAAATAAACAATCATTGCTAACGATCGTTAAATGACAAAAAATTAGCGATGGCTAAGAAAACGAACCACACTTTTTAATTATTATTAGGGATATTAGTCAATACTACTGCAATAACGCGCTCACTATCTGGTCGATACTTGGTCAACGAACGATATCACCAAAAACATACAGCTAATTATTTCCATTTATTATCGAAACCGAGAGCACCTCAAGAAGATATTTGGGTGATTAACTCCTCTATTAAAAGATACGTCGCGCTTTTAAGTCATGTATTGATACCAATTCCGACAATTAGCTGATCACTTTTGCTGGCTAAAATCTACGATTAAGCTACCGCGTCCTGCTCGCGCTCCTTACCTACGTCCTGTAGGCAACTTCGTTGTTCTCAATCCCAATAGCGAGCTATTACTCAATCGAGCGCCTTGTACTAGTTGATTTTACCTGCGCACAACAAGACCACAAAATTATCGGAATTGGTATAACGACCAAACATTAATCTATCGGTTAAATTTTTAACTGATTGGGATATGGATGAGAGTGCTCGGATAGATTTGATGCGACCTAGATCGATTTAGGGTGTCAGATAGTTCAATAGACAACTCTTTGCTGATTATGTTGGTCATTGGCATTCTCAAGGTGTATCGCTATAGGAGACTATTACAGGGGCGAATGTCGCAGGGCTTCGGACCATTGCTACCACAACAACCCGCTATCACGACCAAGTGCTTGAGGCTATGGAGTGGTGTCAAAGGTGTTATACCAATTACAGGATAAAGCGATTAAAAGTGAAGCATTGATGTATTCATGCATTGATGTATTCATGCATTGATGTAACACAGAGGCATGAGCTTTGTTCTTTACTAACAAAAAAGAGCACCCCTAAGGGTGCTCTTTTACTGTCGTGTATATTCTATTCTATTCTATTCGCTTTCGGTGTCAGGCGCTGACTTCTCTTGCTGAATACGTTGATAGATTTCTTCGCGATGTACAGCAACTTCTTTTGGCGCGTTAACACCGATACGTACTTGATTGCCTTTAACACCTAGTACAGTGACTGTAACTTCATCACCTACCATTAATGTTTCGCCGACACGACGAGTTAAAATTAACATAGTTTACTCCGTAACTAATAATTCCGATTGACCCCGGTTCAAAAAACAGCGAATTATACCTTAGACGCATATCTAAATTATATATCTAGATTTGATATTCTGTTGGTTTTTTTTGCCATTTACTTAAAAAATGTGCAATAGGACAACTATTTATGCACTTAGATAGAAACACCAGCGTAATACTGGCGTTAATACTCAAATCTACAAGCGTTCTGTTAACCACGCTTTAACGCTAGTTAATGCGTCAGGTACTGCACTGACATCTGTACCGCCTGCCATTGCCATATCAGGACGACCGCCTCCTTTGCCACCTACTTGACTTGCAACCATATTAACTAAGTCGCCTGCTTTTACTTTACCAATAAGGTCTTTGGTGACACCGGCCACTAAACTCACTTTATCGCCATCGGCTAAAGCAACCATCACAATACCGCTGCCGAGCTTATTTTTAAGTTCATCAACAGTACCGCGAAGGCTTTTCGGATCGATGCCCTCTAATTGTGCTACCAGCACTTTGATGCCAGATATTTCAAACACATCATCGAGTAGGTTGGCACTTTTTTGACTAGCAATCTGAGCTTTAAGTTCCGTGAGCTGCTTTTCAAGTGAACGATTCTTTTCAACAGCTTGTTGTGCTTTCTCTACAAAGTTTTGTGCATCTGCTTTAAGCGCGCTCGCCGCTTTTGCGACTTTCATTTCTAATTGTTGGATATTTTCTATCGCGGCGCTGCCTGTTACGGCCTCTAAACGACGCACACCGGCTGCAATACCACCTTCAGAAGTGATTTTGAATAAGCCGATATCACCGGTGTTTTTGGCGTGAATACCACCACATAATTCAACCGACAACTCGCCCATCGAGACAACACGAACATCGCTATCATATTTCTCACCAAACAATGCCATGGCACCTGCACCCTTCGCTTGTTCAAGATCCATTAGCTTAGTTTCAACGGGGACATTTAGTCGAATATGTGCATTAACCATGCGCTCGACTTCACTTATTTGGTCCGTTGTTAACGCTTCAAAATGAGAGAAATCAAAACGGAGTTTGTCAGGTTCAACCAATGAGCCTTTTTGCGTGACATGATCGCCTAACTCACGACGCAAAATCGCATGCAAAATATGTGTTACAGAATGATTTAGCGCTATGTCGTTACGACGTTGATGAGCAACTTCAGCATTAGCGTTATCATTTAAAGCGATTGAGCCCGAAACTACGATGCCATGATGAGCAAAAACAGCACCAATCTTGGTGGTGTTAGTGACATTAAACAGACCATTTGGTGTCGTTATTGTACCAGTATCACCAACTTGACCACCCGACTCAGCATAGAAAGCTGAGCTTGGCATAACCACGATTGCTTTTTGATCGGCAGTGATGGTATCTACAGCTTCACCTTCAACTAATAATGTCGATACCGTAGATACTGAAACTTGCTCAGTATAACCAACAAAGTCAGTGCTACCGTCAAGCTTGATTGAATCGTTGTAATCAATACCAAAGCTACTTGCCTGTTGCGCGCGTTTACGCTGCGCCGCCATAGCATCTTCGAATCCTTGTTGATCAATTTCGAGTTCACGTTCACGTGCAATATCAGCAGTTAAATCCGCAGGGAAACCATAAGTGTCATAAAGTTTAAATACTAATTCACCATTGATAACCTTACCGGTAAGCTTTGATAATGCTTCATCAAGGATCAATAAACCACGATCAAGGGTTCGTGCGAACTGCTCTTCTTCAGCAGTAAGCATTTTTACAATAATCGCTTTATTCTTCGCCAGTTCAGGGTATGCATCCCCCATTTGGACAATCAGTTCATCAAGTAACTTATAGAAGAATAAACCTTGTGCGCCCAAGCTATTACCATGGCGTACTGCACGGCGAATGATACGACGCAATACATAGCCACGCCCTTCATTTGACGGCATGACACCATCGGCGATTAAAAATGCACACGATCTAATGTGATCCGCGATAACACGAAGTGATTTATTGTTGAGATCTTCGGTGCCAATAATATTAGCAGCCGATTTAATCAAACCTTGGAAAATATCAATCTCATAATTTGAATGTACGCCCTGCATAATGGCAGCAATACGCTCAAGGCCCATTCCAGTATCGACTGATGGTTTTGGTAGGTTCTCCATGGTGCCGTCGCTTTGACGGTTATACTGCATGAAGACTAAATTCCAGATTTCAATGTAACGGTCACCATCTTCTTCCGGTGTACCGGGAGGCCCGCCTGGAACATCTTCACCATGATCAAAGAAGATTTCAGTACAAGGGCCACAAGGACCAGTGTCCCCCATCGACCAAAAATTATCTTTTGCGCCGATACGTGACAAGCATGATGGATCGACACCAATTTCTTCCAACCAAATCTTTTCAGCTTCAAGATCTTCTTCAAAAACCGTCACCCAAAGTTTCTCTTTAGGTAATTTAAGCTCAACAGTCAAAAAGTGCCAAGCAAATTGAATCGCTTCGCGCTTGAAGTAATCTCCAAAACTGAAATTACCAAGCATTTCAAAAAACGTATGGTGACGCGCTGTATAACCAACATTTTCCAAATCATTGTGCTTACCGCCAGCACGCACACATCGTTGCGAGGATGTAGCACGCGTATAACCACGGTTATCAGTCCCAAGGAATACATCCTTAAACGGTACCATACCGGCATTTGTAAACAATAATGTGGCATCATTACCAGGAATTAATGAGCTGCTATCGACAACCTTATGTTGATGGTTCTGATAATAAGCTAAAAAGGTATTTCGTATTTCAGCGGTCGTCATATGCATAGGTTTTTCCTAGTTCTAGAATTTTTTATGAAAATTTTCGGTAGTATACTGGTTTAGAGGGCGATTGAGCTAGTGATTGGATTAAAATTCTGTAAAT
>Ga0209291_1001130_pt1 | contig 24399 bp, 23 predicted proteins | sample GOMGulsemesocosm_FD_184633 | JGI IMG/M metagenome (GOLD analysis project Ga0209291, IMG submission 184633) | Methane-oxidizing microbial communities from mesocosms in the Gulf of Mexico - GOM9B Gulf of Mexico (SPAdes) (version 2) | ecosystem: Environmental > Aquatic > Marine > Cold seeps...
CAGCAGAAGTTAACATTTGATTCCTGGCAGCAGCAGCTATAGAGCCGGTATCAACTACCTCAATTAAGCTTGATATAAAACGAATATCCAAAACAATTTTTTATGATGAAAACAAGAATAAGATAGTATTACTTTTGATGGTCGATTGCTACTTTATGAAAAATCATATTAATATTCAACAGGATCAACAATGCAAAAAACTATCTTCCATTTAGCAATAAATGTCTCCGACTTAAAAAAAGCCTGTGTTTTCTATGGGGGATTATTGGGGGCAGAACAAGGACGCAGCACAGATACTTGGGTCGATTTCAATTTTTTTGGACATCAATTATCCTTGCATATCGGCTTACCGTTAACTTCATCAGATACAGGGCAAGTGGATGGCATTGCCGTGCCTATGCCACACTTTGGTATTATTCTTCCTTTAAGTACTTGGAAGAAAATGGCCGAAAAACTCATTAAAGCAAATATTGAATTTATCATTCCGCCAACACAACGTTTCAAAAATACCTCTGGCGAGCAAAATACTATGTTCTTTCTTGACCCATTTGGTAATCCTATAGAATTGAAAAGTTTTCAAGACATTAACGAGGTCTTTAAACCATGAATATTATCGTTTTTATTAGCGAACTCGAAAAGAGCATTGAACAACAGTGGCTAACTTTGCTTAAGCAGAACTTAGTCAATGAAACGATATTACTACCGCCGCAAATTAGTGATGCTCAAGTGAAGGACATTGATATTGCAATAGTTGCCAACCCAAACCCCAAAGATTTAGCCAGATTCCATAACTTAGTTTGGATACAAAGTTTATGGGCAGGAGTAGAGCGGTTAATCAGTGAACCTCCTAATTCTCCGGTTAAAATTGTAAGATTGGTCGACCCTAAATTAGAAAAATCAATGGCTGAATCAGTGCTTTGCTGGACATTATATTTACAACGGAACATACCTGAATATGCTCTACAACAGCGGAAGCAACGATGGCATCAATTACCTTCTATATCGTCAGAAGAGCTTAGAGTAAGTGTATTAGGGGCAGGTAAACTTGGCTTGGCTGCTTTAGCTGCTCTTAATAAATTAGATTATCAAGTAAGTTGTTGGAGCCGAACACCAAAACAGCTTAGCGGCATTAAAAATTACACAAACTTTAGTGGCTTGCAATCAATGCTGGGCAAAACTGATATTTTGATCAACCTATTACCGTTAACATCACAAACTCATCACCTGCTTAATAAACAACTATTGAGCAAACTGCCAAAAGGGGCAAAGCTAATCAACTTTTCGCGCGGTGCAGTGATTGATACTCAAGGGCTATTAGCATTATTAGACAGTGCTCATTTATCCCATGCCGTTCTCGATGTATTCGAAAAAGAACCATTAACAACTACCAGCCCTATTTGGTCAAATCCAAATATCACAGTGCTACCGCACATATCAGCGCCAAGCAACATCAGTTCAGCTGTTATAGTTGTTGCGAAGAATATAAAAAGGTATCGTAAAAACCATGTTATTCCTGCATATGTGGATGTAAATACGGGATATTAGAGAATTAAGGGGTATCTTAAAGTTTAGGGACTATCACAAAACGTATTTAACATGTTCAATGCTCTCATTCGATGAAGCGTTTTTGTCGGTTATGAAAACCAATACAACTGTGCATCTTCACAAAGAATGAGAATTCTTGTGTCGTATTTCTAAGCTGTAATTAAATTGAGAGAGATTAGTTAAAACTGTTGCGTCAAAATTCGTGAAAAATTATAAAAAAACGGGCTAATGAACCTAAGGTCGCTTCAAGCTCTAAGTTGTCGTTGACCTTCCATCCGGTAGACATTAACTTTGTCACAAATACAATATTAACTTGTAGGCTAAAAAATTATTCTAATTAAATTTTGTATCGGTAACGGTGCAATTTAGACTGTTTAATGGCCCCCCTAACTTAGTTAATAATATTCTATGCATCATGAAAACCTTGTAGGCGCTTAATTCTAATTAAACGGCAAACAAGGAGAGGTTTTAAACTCTTATCATGATGCTATCTAATCAACTAATTAAGATCTAACCTCAGGTACATAATCTAAAAATGGTGAATAAGCTACAGGACTTTTTGGTTCATGAATAGGTTCTTTACCATATAGTTGTGCTAATTTCTTTTTCACTTCATCAGCCTTTGTTTGGTCATTTAACTTGTTATAAGCATGATATTTATCTGATAGATTGGCTATTTCAATCCTTTTGCCTGGTGATAATTTCAGAATTTCATCTGCGATATTAATAACTTGCTGGTAATCTTCTGCCGCCCAGTAAACATAGCTAAGAATTGATAAAGAACCCACTCTATGTTTAAGGCGCTGTTTGTGAGCAAAGCTCGTCATTAATTCAATAGCTTTATCTGCTTGTCCATTATGGCTATATGCTAACGCTATATGATGTTTGAAAAACTTAGCAGGAGTTGACTGCTCTGGAAACATTTCAGCATAAAGAGACAGTATTTCATCATAGCGCTCAAGTTTAGTTAATAAATTATTGAATAAAGTAAACTCTAAGCTTTTAAATTGATATTCTAGTGAATCAATGTCTAATACCTCTCTAGTATTGTGCCACTGATATAGCTCTGCATAAATATCATTTATAATATTTTTATCGTTACTCTTTGATTGCTCAGCAATAACCAAAACCTCATCAATTAATTTATTAAAATCAGCATGGTGTTCTGAATAAATTCTCATTTTAGGGCGTTTATGATTTTTCATTTCACTTACGTGCTTTACTTGCGTGCTTTGCTCTGAACCATGATTAACTGGTGTGCTGTTGATAGCTAGTGCAGAAAATGCGCTTAACGTTAATGTGATTACTGTGGTTATTAAATATTTAATTTTCATATTATGCATCCTTGACAGCCTTTTCAGGCGTTTGATATTGAAGTTACTAGATTGTTTAATTCCTAGTATAGGGTTGAATTTTTGTTGTTCTTTAGTTGATGTCAGCACTATATCTGCCAATCGATAGGCGTACTCTTTCTCTAACTCTACAGCGCATTTTTCATCGCAGCTTAATTCAATTTGTTCTCGTGCCTGTTTAGCCAAATAAAAGGCGATAGGGTTCCACCATAACAATCGTTGAGCAAGTGTAATTAACCACATCCATAGTGGATCATGTTGACGAATATGGTTTAACTCATGAGTTATAATGGTTTTACTATGCTCTGTATTGTAATTGTACGTAGCGAGCCAAATAGTTGGTTTGAAAATGCCTGTGGCCATACCAGGACCACAACCTTCAACAAGACAAATCGGAATATGCTGCTCTTTTTCGTTGATCTGAACTTGATGTTTATCAAATAAGTTCGGCAGTGGAGTTGAATTTCGTAACCAATGGTTGACTTGTCTGTTATATAACCAAATATCTTTAGCGATCAGCACTAAACCAATCAACAAGCTTAAAATAAGTACGCTTTCTAAAGAAAGAACAAAACCATCAAACCATGTAACAGATTGTGGTATATCGTTGATCAGAGTTACACTACTCAAGTTATTAACATCTCTAGTTTCTAGTAATTCGAAGATGAAAAGCTCTTGGGAATAAGCACTTATTTCCGTAGGAATAATACTATTTACTGGTAAGTTCAACAGCACCTTTTGCCAAGGTACTAACCACGAAAACAATGCGGTTATCAGTAGATAAAGTCTCAGCCTCGCAGGTGCATTCTTTAAAAAAATAAAGCTAATCATTACCAAAAAGCTGACGGTAACATTAGTTAATAAATAGTTTTCCATCGCTATTTTCCTTTGTTATTTTTTCTATCTTTTATATAGTTTTCTAAATAAGCGATATCATCGTCAGATAATTCATCATCTTTAAGTATTTGCGCAATGAGCTGGCTCGGTTTTCCTGAAAAAAAGCGTTTTACAAAATTTGGTAACAAGCTTTTTGAAATATCTTCAGGTGTGACTATCGGGCTATAGAAAATTGAACGACCAGAGGCTGGTTCTCGCTTTAACGCACCTTTATCTTCTAAACGGTCAATAATGGTTTTTACAGTGGTGTAAGCAGATTGTTTATCTAGGCAAATTAATTTATGTACTTGTGGTGACGAACAAGTTCCCTGTTGCCAAAAATGTTGCATAACGTCTAATTCAAATTCACTTAGCTTCATAATGATTCCTTTACTATCTACTACATTTGTAGATACTGACAACTACAAATGTAGTAGATAGTAAAGGGAGTTGTCAACTGTTTTTCAAAATATTAAATAGATACATTTTTGTGAAAGACTGGCTTTACTGTCAAAAGTATATAGAAACACGTTGTAGCAGAAAGTAGCCTAATGATTATATGCATGAATTTCCACTAATGGAGTTTTAAAACAACGAAAAGGCAAATCATTGATATTCATTGATTTATTGTATAATCTTTAGGGTGGTTAGTTGACATAACTAGGACGATTGCTAATTTGATAGTCATTTTCATAGCAAACATTCCAAAAATTAATTTGAGACTAATACCTGTGAAAAAGATAGTTATAGTTCGAAAAAATATCTATAACTGCTGTAAAGTCAGCCTTTCTAAAACTGCACTTTCGCGAACAAACCCTGCTCAATTGTGAGTGAGAGAAAAAATAATGTGAGTACAATTATTACTTTGGCCATGGTTTGTAGACTTGTCCTTTTAGGATAATTATTAATTGAAACCGTTATTTCATTGATTAAGTTAGCTTAATGCTATGCTAAATTAAGAACCTTTTATTACAGCTGTTGAATTTTTTCTTAAAAATAATTCATAAGGTTTGTTATCAACGGTAATAGTCATATTTTCATTAAGCTCTGTTTTGTTTTTTAGATAATTCCTGATTGAACAAATATCTTTAAAGTTTTTTATTGATTTCCCATCAACTTTCTCAATAGTATCCATTGCATTAATACTTTCTATGTTTTTATCGTTTGCATCCTTGAGGATAACTTTCCAAATGCCATTAACTAAATACAAAGATATGCCATAAGATATATCACGTTCTTTAATTGGCTGGTCATCAACCAAATTTAGCAGATATTCATCATTTATTGAGTTAATAATGAATTCATATTCATCAAAATAATCAATACCTAAGTATCCTTCATACTTAAGGTTATTACGCAATAAAACTCTTGATGAGGTGGGAAGTAAGTTTTTATTCTGCCGTAGAGTATAGGGATCTTTTGTATAGTAACTCGTTTGATTGTTGCCTAGACCTGTTGCTGACAATGATTGGATCCCCAGCAGCTTCTCAGCTAGAGCGTTTTGAAATTGATTGATATATTTTTTTTTCGATAACTTCAAACTGCTAGTAGAACCAAGATCTATTTTAGTGGTAATAGACTTTCCTTGAATTTCAAGTTCCGTAAGGGTTGTGTTATTACTCTTGAAGCGAGTGGTCAGTTTAACCCCTTCTGATTTAAAAGGAATAGAGGATATCTGGAGCGTCTTGGTTTGAAAATTTATTTTCCAATTTGATTTTCTTATAATCGACGCACCAATAATCCCATCAATTTCATCACAGGGTAAAAATGCTAAGGTGTTAACTAAATAAAAACCTGTACCCTTAAATATTTGTCCATTAATATCGACTGAATCAACAGTTGCTTCGCGTAATTTAGCACTTTTATTATTAGCATCTTTTGTTGAGGAAGAATTATCAAAATTAATCCCTGCTCGATTTGCAAAGCTTTGATTTACAGCACTATATGAAAAGCCATTATCGAATATAAAGGTTCCAACAACACCATTAATTTTGGCTTCTAGTACAATTAGTTGAGATGTCCTAGTAAATGGAATAGAGACAGGTTGTTGTTTAGCAGGTATCAAATAGCCTCTATTAAAGTCACTACTAATGGTACAACTACTGAGTATTATCAATGATGTAAGTAAAAAGTATAATTTATACATTCAGTCCTCGATAAATAATTTGGATGGCATCTAGTTTATAAGTTAATGAACATATTGTTATCAACATTAAATTGTTCTTCTATGTACCTTAATCATCTCTTATTCAATTGTCTTTATATTTTATAGTAAAATGACAATGCACTTCGGTTCTGACTGTTTTAAAGCTAAATTATTGCCAACAAGTTTAGCAGTCCTGGGTGTTACTTTTATTGTCAATCTTGGGTATTGGCAGCATAGATAGCGCTGTTAATAAAGAGCTTGTATTAACTAATATTACTAATAAAAATCAGCACAGCACTTACCTTAGATAAACTTGAAAGCAGCTTCAAAAGGGTGGCTTTGTGCCAGGAGCGGACTAACTTTCATATTAATCAATGTTAATACCTAAAGCATCTAAGTGTTCTACTAGTTCTGGAGCACCTACTAAAGTATCACTCACTCTTATTGTCGTTCCATTTTCAAAATACAATGCGTAATAAGCATTGTACACGCGATGGTTCACTTCGATTAAAGTGCTCCATTCCTCTATTTTAAGACCAGACCAAGGTGTATAGAACTCGATGTATTGGTCATCATATTTACCCTTAATCAAATACCCCTCACCGAAAAGAACAACAGCTCCACTTATTAAGAGAATTTCTAAGATGACTAGCCAAGCGACACTATCATCTCCAGCAAACCGCCCAGTAAGATAACCGGAGAAAATAAGCAGAGCAAAGCATGCACTCAAAACTCCAAAAAAAGCCAAGAGCTTTCTAGATTTAAGCTTTCCAGATTCTACTTTTCCTTTAAATAGAGTTGGATAAAGAGAGACTAAAATCACAGCCACTATTGTTATCCACCCCTCTTTTACTATATCTAACTCCAACAATTCACTTATCCCTTTTGATTTACTAAAAGTACCAATATGAGACATTAGTGCCCCCCATTGAACTATGCTTCTTTACTCCTTTAGATATTCTACCCATGCCCTAGAATATCTAAAGCCCTAAAAGATAAAATCAATAGGCTGATTTTATTAATAATGTTGAATCTAAATTTCAGGTTTACCTGCAACCATAAAACTAAACGAAACCAACGGTTTCAGTAGTGATGTTTCTTGAGCTAAATCGAAGCTTAAGTCATAAAGTTGAGACTCAGTCAGAAGTTGTTGATACTGAAAAGTATAAACGATCACTTCGTGCGGCTACTGACTCTAGGGCTTGCTTCACTAACGGCAGCTCCAAATTTTAAAGCGGCCGTTAGCATCAATAATTCCTCTATGACTTCTGAACCGACAAAACGTACATTGTACTGATTAAAGTACTTTAGCTTTTTTAGAAAGAATAATAGACTGCCAACGATGCATGGATTTTATTTACATTAATTGTACAAAAAATATAAATAGCAAATTTCTAATGTTAATTTTGGCTATATGACTTAAAACGATTTTTTATCAGACTCTATCAAACGACAGCATTGATATAATATGTCTCGCTAGTTATTCTTAAGACGTATTAAGTTTTAAATGAAGTTATAATTTCATTTTACTATGTTACGCATATCAAAGGAGTAAATATGTATTTTTGGGATATTGAATCACTGAAGCATGACCTAGTTAATGGAAATTTAAATCAAATAAGTGACTTGAAATACCTGGTAGCGACTATTGGGGTATTAGCTTTAGGCTGTTTACCCTATGAGGCTACTAATTCACTAGACTATTACTACGTTTTCATCAATATTGCTTTATTTGTAATGGGAACCGTGTTTTGCTTTCATGCAAATGGTGGAGAAACAGGGGCTGAATTTTTACGGAAGTATTTATCAATTAGCTGGCTTATTACCATCAAATTTGTAGCTGTTTTATTTCCAGCGGGAGTTTTATTTGTTTATGTGATGAATGATTTTGGAATTATTGTTTCATCTGAAACAACTCTTATTGAAGTGTTTTTATGTACACTGATATCTCTTTTTTATTATTGGAGAATCGGTCATCATCTTAAAAGTCTAAACCGAAAAGGCGTTTTTATTAACCAAAATTATAAACCAATGGACACCTCCCTTATTGCTCGCTGGAACATATACTGAACAGTAGAAAATAGCTAAACACCTTCTATTTTTTCCGTTTCATCTGATCTTATGCCTGCTTTATGCTCCTTGTGATTGGCAGATATGGTGATTATTTTCGCAATTTATGACCGATTACTGCTCCACAGATCTCGTTATGATACTAAAATATTTGGTCAGAAAAGTGGCGTTATTGAAGCTAAATAATTAAAATTGAGTAATTACTTTATTTTTAACTTTACTTTAATAGAGTCGTTACTCTATAATCTCTTTGTTCCTTTTAGCGAACACCTGTTGTAATAATTTTATATTTTAGCTTCCCCAAAGCTATCCAGCCGATGAACTTGTTTTCATCGGTTTTTTTATGGCTAAAATTTAACAATAAGCATTAAATTACAGTAAACTTGATTTAAATGCGTCTTTATATCGTCTTGATAAACTTAATATTTTTCCATTATTAAGTTTTACTTCACTATCTCCACTGCTTAATGGCGTAATTGAATCGATATTATTTAGGTTAACAGCATACGAGCGATGAATTCGACAAAATCCTTGCTCTTCAATTTGGGCTATTAATTGCGTTAGGGTAGTTCTTGTTGGGTATATGCGTCCTTTACTGTGTAAGTTTACATAATTTCCAGATGCTTCAAGCCATTCTATATCTTCAACTTTAACGATGAATTCTTTACCTAATTTCTTAACTAGCAAGCGGTCAAAGCGTTGGGTTATGCTTTCTTCTTCACCAACTGAAATAGGCCTTGCTTCACCTTGAAGACGACTAACAATAAAACCATAGCCCTTAATAACAATTAAAATTGAAATAAAGTCCCATATGTCTTTACGAAGTTCATAAAAAAACTCAATTAATATATTACCAAAATCATAATTAAGTGATTGCGTCCAATACACCAGTTCTCGTATCGCAACCATCACACTGACATGAACAACGGAAAAGATAATAGAACTAACAAAGTAAATGATCAGTGAGAGTGTTAATGTCGACCAATTGAAAGGATACTTTTTAAGAAGCCACACACAAGCAGGTAACAATAAAATAATGCCTATTGCACTGCTCCATTGCCAAACAAAAGGTTCCCATAATTGAAAACTTGGCTCACCTGATCTATTTGCTTCCATGATCACTGATGTTGCCAAAATAACACCATTAATAAAAAGGTAAATAAATATGCCTAAAACTTCATAGCGAAATTTATATTTTTGAAAGTGCTGTAATTTATTCATAACAGTAAACTAACATAATAGAAATTAAAGCAAAAGATTTCAGCCCTATGAGCCACCGCTTATCCCTATTCATTGTTTATTAAACCTTTTTTACTTTTTAAAAAATATTATGATGACATTCTACCCTTTAATTAATTTCTATAAAGAGTTGAACATGATTGATAAATTTACTAATGCTTTAACCAAGTATTTTATTCCCGATCAGCAAGGAGTACCTGAACGACGTTTTGACCTCGACTGGTTACGCATTATGGTTTTCGGTTTACTTATTCTTTTTCACAGTGGCATGTTATATGTGCAAAATTGGGGTTTTCATTTCAAAAGTGTTTATCAATCACAAACATTAGAAAGCATAATGCTAATTGTTGAGCCTTGGCGCATGGCATCTTTGTGGATAATATCAGGTATCGCTATTCGATTTATTCTAGTGAAAGTGTCTTTAGTGCATTATGCATTGATGAGAAGTTTACGCTTACTTTTGCCATTGCTGTTTGGTGTTTTGATCATTGTGCCACCACAACTGTATGTAGAAATGAGTGCAAATGGCGCATTAGATATGTCGTATTGGCAATTCTATATAGCTATGTTCACAGACAATAGTGCACTTTTTGAAAATTACCAAGCTGGTATATGGCCACACTGGGATGTAAATCATTTATGGTATTTACGTTCTTTATGGGAGTATTCATTAGCCATAATAATATTACTTCCTTTGTTAAATGCTTCTTATATAACACGCGCTAGCAACTGGCTGTTCAAGCAGCATATTGCTGTAATAACATTGTTGCTAATTCTACCTATTTTTATAATTCAAATAACATGGGAGCCAGACACTAACCGTTACCCTCTGGGTTTCACTTTTTTGCTTTATGGATATTTGATTGGCTGGCACACGAATTTTTGGCAAAAGTTACAGCTTAATGTAAAACCATTGCTGCTTGCATTTATATTGTTAATAACCATTTTTATCTATTTTTATAATACCGTTTGGATAGTAAATGACGACTCGACTCCCTCTTGGTTAATGGTGGTCGGTATGTTTATTTACAGTAGTGTGCGGGTTATTGGTGTTTTAATGGTATTGGCATTTGCCAATAAGTATTTAAATAAAAAGTCGCCATTATTAAGTTATTTTAGCGATGCGGTTTATCCTTTTTACATTCTCCATCAAACCATTATTATTGTGCTTGCCTATAATTTAGCACCTATGGCTTTGGGGCCTATTTTAGAACCGTTAAGTGTTATTTTACTCACCATTTTATTATGCTTTATCTGCTTTGAAATTATTCGCCGTATCGATATTTTAAAACCATTATTTGGTGTAAAAATTAAAAATAATTACCATAAAACTTTGCAAAAATTTGCCTACGGATTTGGCAGTTTGCTTATTATTCCAATCGGTTTAGAAGTACTTTTATAATAATAATTAAATTTATTTGTAACCTTTCGCAAAGTCGTGCGTAATTATAACTATGAAAGGAAATAAATTTAATAAAATAATCGAAGAACATCAGCAACGAATTTATTCGTTAGCCTTATATATTTTACGCGATAAGCATGAAGCAGAAGATATAACTCAAGATGTTTTTACGCGTTTGTGGCATAACTTTGAACAAGTAGATATTGAAAAAATGTCTACTTGGCTCTCTGCGGTAACCCGTAACGCTTGTATTGATAAATTACGTAAACGTAAAGAATACAGCCAAGTTGAAGAAGAACATCAAGTCACAGAAAACCATCAAGAACCTGCAGGGAACTTGCAACACCAACAGCTAAGCAGTTGGCTTCGTAGTGCAATTTCTTGCTTAAAAGAACCTTATAGCTCGTTGATCATGCTTTGTGATGTTCAACAAAACAGCCAAAGTATTGCTGCTCAATCACTTAATTTAACCACTAGCCAGGTCAAAGTATATTTGCACCGTGCTCGACGTGATTTGAGAAGCCACTTAAAGGAGTACACCCATGAATGAAGATAAATCATGGCAACAACCGTTAGATAACTTTTTAGCTGAAAATGACATTTCAGCAGATACACGAGTTCTTGCAAGAGCATTATCTAATGATTGCGAGTTGACGACTGAAGAAAACAATCAAGATTACATTGCTGATATGGAGCAAGCATTACATATTGAGCAACATCTTAACGAAATCGGCTTGCAACCTTTACCTAAAGGATTAGCAAATAAGTTACAGGCCATTAATAAAACGGACAAAAGCGACAACGTTGTTTTTGGTAAATTCAAACCCAGTTGGCAAAAAATCAGCGCCTTGGCGGCAACAGTTACCGCTGTCGCTGTACTTAATAGCAATATGTTAAGTGCACCAACGAATCAACAACCGACATTAGCCGAAATACAACATGCTCAGCAAGAGCTAGCGCTTGCATTGCAATATATTTCATTCGCAAAAACTAAATCTGCACATCAAATTAAGCAAGTATTTGATGAAAACATTCAACAACCTTTGAATCAAAGTTTGTTTGCACCACTTAATCATTTTAAGGAAACATCATGAAAAAATTATTCTTATCCGCTGTTATTTTTCTAAGCTCAACACTATTTTTTACCGCTAATGCTTCAGCTAACGATATTACCCAAGAACGCGGCTACGTTGATTTCGCTAATCTTGAGGAAGTATACGGCGAACCCAAAGTCATGGTTAACTTAAATAAAACCATGCTTGGCTTTATCAGTAAAATGAATATGTCTGATCCTGAAGCGGCTGAATTAATTAGCAAATTAAAAGCGGTACGAGTGCAAATTTATAATATGGCAGACAACGATAAACCCGCATTAGACTTAATTGCAAAAGTCAGCAAAGACATCAAAATAAAAAACTGGTTACCGATAGTTTCAGTCAATCAAGATGATGAAAAAGTACGTGTTTTCACTAAAATTACCGATGATATTATGGATGGCTTAGTTGTTATGGTCATTAATAACAGCGACGCAAGAAAGGAACGGGAAGCGGTATTTATTAATATTGTTGGCGAAATTGACCCTGCACAAATTAATAAAGTAACTGAATCATTAAACATTGATGTTGACCTTAAATAACGAGTAACTTATGAAACTTGACAACCTTTTCTTAAAAAAAGCGTTCTTACTACTTACCATTACAGCGAGTTTTTTCTTCACAGGCTGCGGTATTACAGCTAGTGGCTTACATAGCCATGCCGGGTATGCTGATATCGACTCACCTTATTGGTGGCAAGCCGACAACGAAGTAAATTTATCTTTAGGTCCATTAACCTTAGGTACTGCGCGCTGGATGATTGACGAAGATGAAGATCCTGAAATTGACGCCTTGTTAGACGATGTAGATGGCGTACGCATCAGTATTTATAAAGTTGAAGAGAATAGTGATGTTTTTCAAGATAATTTCGCTGAAACTCAAGCAAATTTACGTGCAGACGGTTGGCAAAATATAGTACGAGTAAACGATGAAGAAACAACTGACTATTCACTGATGTTTATTAAGTCAAATGGCGAGGTTATTGATGGCTTAGTAGTGTTGTCTCTTTCTGATGACGAAGCTATTTTTGTTAATGTTATCGGTAATATTCACCCTGACTCATTTGACCCGATTATGGACCAGGTTTATAACAAACATCAATCGGACCAACATTCAGCAAAATAGGTTATTTAAAGGTGGTTATACTTGTCATTTAGTCATAACTACCTTTATTCTTTGGTAAAACTAAATTGCTATTACCATTTCATATTAGCAGTAATACTGTTCTTTTATTGCCACAAGTCAAATATTGGCGAAATATTAGAAAACTCAGTAAAAAATCATTTAGCTAAGCATCGTTATTTGATAAATTTAGTTATTATTTTACAAAGACCACTATTGCGTATGATGAGAAAACACGGACACTTTATTATTAAACAAGAAAATAACTTATTGTTTTCATATTTTTTTGGTGCGTGGAATATTGAACAAACGCTAACTTACGCAGAAAAAGTAAAATGCTCTGTGCAAATATTGCAAGAACAACCTTGGGCAAGAATTGTAGATTTATCGCAATGGGAAGGCGGTGCTATTGAAGTGACAAAGCCACTTAAAGAATTACAGCTTTGGTCAGAACATAGCAACTGTATTCAAACCCTATTTATTAACCCACCGTTGATCCCCAAATTTATGTTAGAAAAGTATGGTGATCCTTACGCTAGTTACCAAGTTGTTCGATCAGAAGCAGAAGCTATGGAATGGTTGAAGGCTAACACCAAGTTAATTGCAGGCTAACTTGGTGCTTAATTCATTTACGCGGTAGGTCTTATTCGCTATCGTCAATGCTATCAGCTACAACTAAATCAGCAGCTAACCATTGGCAAATAACTTCGTTCGCTTGCTCTAAGCCAGTATATTTTAATGATGAAAACGCTTGTACTTTAATATCAGCATTTAAGCTTGATAAGGTTTTCTTTACTTTTAATACTTCTGCGCTACGTTTACCTTGTGAAAGCTTATCGGCTTTTGTTAATAACGCTAAAACCGGTAATTCACTGTCTGCTGCCCATTGAATAAGCTCCAAATCCAGATCTTTCAATGGATGGCGAATATCCATTAAAACCACGAGTCCTTTTAAACACTCACGTTTTTCAAGGTATTCACCCAGTGCTTTCTGCCATTTCTTTTTCATTTCTAATGGCACTTGTGCAAAGCCATAGCCGGGTAAGTCAACTAATCGTCTTTTGTCAGCGACTTCAAAAATATTAATTAATTGAGTACGCCCAGGAGTTTTACTTACTCTTGCCAAACCACGTTGGTTAGTTAGGGTATTTAATGCGCTCGATTTTCCAGCATTTGAACGACCCGCAAAAGCGACTTCGATTCCGCTATCTTCAGGCAAGCGACGGATATCTGGCGCACTTAAAGTGAAAGTGGCTTTACTTAAATGAATAACAGGTGATGACAAAATGAAGTCCAATAACGATAAAAAAAAGCATTATATCTGTTTTTTATCATGAAAAAGTAAAAAGTATCATTTTTTAGGCTTAATTTTTACTATGCTTGTTACACATAACTGATATTCGTGTAAAATGTTGCCAGTTTTTATATCCACCCTTTTGATTTTTAATTAATACGTTATCAAAAGGAAAGCAGAGAGCCTTCCAATGAATAAAATTATTTTTTCATTAATCCTCGCAATAACGAGCATTAATTCAGCATTAGCTGCAACAGGTAATGTTGAAGCCGGTAAAACGAAAGCAGCCACATGTGCCGCTTGTCATGGTGCAAATGGTATTGGCGCAAGCGAAGCATTTCCTAACCTTGCAGGTCAGCACGCTGATTATATTGTTAAGCAATTAAAAGCATTTAAAGCTGGAACTCGTGTTGACCCAGTAATGGCGCCAATGGCAGCAGGCTTATCAGAGCAAGATATGGCCGACGTTGGCGCATACTTTGCCAGCTTAAACCGCAGTGGTGCAGCAGCTGTAGCTGAAGGAGGTTCAGAAAGCGCAGGCCAAACCGCAGCTGCGCCCGTAGCTCATGTACCTAATGCAAGTGCAGGTAAAAGCTTATATGAATTAGGTGACCCATCTCGTAACATTGGTGCTTGTATTGGTTGTCATGGTAAAGAAGGTAATAGTGAAGTATTAATTTACCCAAATTTAGCCAAGCAACACTCGCAATATATTGAAAAACAATTACATGATTTTAAAGCAACGACACGTATCAACTTTGCAATGAATCAATTTGCTGGTGCGATGACCGATGAAGACATTGCTGACATGGGCGCATACTTAGCTGATACCCAAGCGGTTGCTAACGTGAAAGTTAAGCGTGTTACTCCGGCAGCTATAATTACTGAAGAAGCAATTGCCGGTAAAGCAAAAGCGGCAATGTGTGCATCATGTCATGGCGCAGACGGCAATAGCTTAGTGGCTATGTATCCGAAACTTGCAGGTCAAAATGCTGAATACCTTACTAAGCAATTACAAGAATTCAAATCTGGAGTACGTAAAGATCCAGTTATGGCCGGCATGGTTGCCGCTTTATCTGAGCAAGACATGACAGACCTTGGTGCTTATTTCGCGAGCCAAAAACCAACAGCTGGCAATGGTTCAACATCAACGCTAGGCCAACAATTATATTTTGGCGGCGATGCTTCACGTAAAATTACAGCATGTGTTGCCTGTCATGGTGCCTCAGGTAAAGGTATGGCGAAAGCTGGCTTTCCTGCTGTTGCTAATCAAAGTGTTGAATACTTAACGGCTCAGCTAACTAAGTTCAAAACCAAAGCACGTGATAACGACCGTAATAGCATGATGCGCAATATTGCTAAGCGTTTAAAGAAAAATGATATTGAAGCGTTAACACAATTTATGTCTTCAATGAAATAAAGGTTATTCACTGAAAGTTATCGAAAAGCAGCTAATTTAGCTGCTTTTTATGTTTATAGCATTTAACAATCATTAAATTCGTGTAAACTGCAATCACTTCAAAACATTAACATACTCGCTAATTTATTAGCGATCAGCTGAGAATTTTGTCATGAAAAAAATATTATTCGTTCTTTTATTCGCAACAAGTGCACTAAATACTGCTATCGCGTCAGAAGGCGATATCGAAGCAGGTAAAACTAAGTCGGCAATGTGTGCTGCTTGTCATGGTGCAGACGGTAATAGTTTAGTTCCTATGTACCCTAGTTTAGCTGGACAAAATGCGAGTTATATTGCTAAGCAATTAAATGATTTTAAAATTGGTGCTACTTCAGGTGGCAAAAGTGGCCGAGTAGACCCTGTTATGGGTGGCATGACAATGGCTTTAAGTGAACAAGATATGCGAGATTTAGGTGCATATTTCAGTTCGCAAAAGCAAAAGCTTACTAGCGGCGAAACAAGTGAAGCTGGAAAAAAATTATATTTAGGTGGCGATGCTGAGCGTGGAATAACAGCTTGTATTGCTTGTCATAGTGCCGACGGACAAGGTATGCCACAAGCTGGCTTCCCTGCTATCGCAGGACAAAGTGCTACTTACTTGAAATCTCAACTTGAAAAGTTCCGTAGCAAAGAGCGCAGAAACGATAACAATGCCATGATGCAAAGCATTGCGTTTAATCTTGAAGATGCAGAAATTGCCGCTTTAGTGAAATACATGTCAGCAATAAAATAACATGGAACATCTCAGCCCTTATTATCAAGGGCTGCATTCTATGTACTTTATAAAGATCGCCATTTATTTTTATTAATATCAAAAACTGAATGTTGAACCTTATGCAAAAGCAGCTTATTTTAAGCTGCTTTTTTAGTTTTAATTGCTGGCTAAAAAATGGTTATCGAGTACACTAAAACTTATGAGCTTTACTGTAATTCATTGATTTAACAAGTAAGGTAACTTCTTTGTAAAATAGGTTTTGATGTTATGAGTCATTCATCAATTAACAATATGTTGGCTTGTCACCAATGCGATTCTTTATTGCCAATGCCTTTATTATCAGAAGGGCAAAAAGCATATTGTGGTTGTTGCGGAGCTGCTTTATTTTCCAAAAAAATAGATGCGATTAACCGAACTATTGCGGTAGCTACTGCCGGATTATTACTCTTATTACCTGCAATTTTATTACCCATTATTGGTATTGGCGCAGCAGGTATTTATAACGATGCCTCTTTAGTCGATTGCATAACAGTATTAATCGATACACGTAATTACATTATCGCCTTTGCTGTTTTCATGTTTACTATCGCTATACCTACAGTGCGGCTATTTACAGCTTTATATATTTCCTTATCTATAAAATTTAATAGAACTAAACCCTCTCTACTCGTTTTTTTTCGCTCTTATCATCTTTTAGATACCTGGACTATGATACACGTGTTCTTTATGGGCGTGATCGTTTCTATGTATAAACTTTCTTCTCTTGCAGACATGACCATTGATGGCGGCTTATTCAGCTTAGTATTACTGCTTCTTTGCTCAACCTTAGTTTCTGTCACCATGGATCAACATAGTGTTTGGCATAAATTGGAGCAAGCACTTGAGTAATAAAGCCCTTGCTTCAGGTTTAGGTAATTGCCCCCAATGCCGAAAACTTAATGTCATGTATACCGAAAAACAAGCATGCTCTCGTTGCAAAACAGTTTTTTGTGCGCGTAAACCGAACAGTATTGAATATACTCTGGCATGGACCATTGCTGCATTAGTGATGTTTATTCCTGCGAATATCTATCCAATGATGGTGTTTTATAGCTTGGGTAAACCAGATGCTTCGACCATTTTAGAGGGTATAGCCATTTTCATTCAAATGGGTATGTTTCCTGTTGCTATTATTATTTTTATTGCGAGTTTTGTTGTGCCATTAGGTAAAATTATTGGCTTATTTACTTTAATGTACAACGCAAAAAAACCAACAAAATTAACATTGAAGCAGCAAGGGAAATTATATCATCTTGTTGAGTTTTTAGGACCATGGTCAATGCTTGATGTTTTTGTTGTGGCTGTGATGGCCGCCGTAGTAAACCTGGGGTTTATAACCAGTATTGAAGTCGCTTCAGGCATTAGTTATTTTGCCTTAATGGTAGTATTTACCATTTTTGCGGCAGAAAGTTTTGATCCGAGATTATTATGGGACAACCACCAGAAGCAGCACCATAATACAGTAACTTCCGACAGAAAATATAAAAATACGGACGATTGATACCATGACAAATAAAACCATTCTTGCTGAGTCTAAAGCAATAATTAAAGACCGCGAAGGTATTTCTGCGGTTTGGCTGGTGCCCATTATTGCTTTGATATTTGGCGCGTGGTTAATTGTAAAGGCAGTTTCCGACCGAGGAACATTTATCACAGTGCAGTTCGAAAGTGCCAGTGGCATTGTGGTGGGTAAAACCCAAGTTCGCTACAAGGGCTTAACCGCCGGTATAGTGAGAGATGTTGAAATGTCTGAAGATTTACAGAGCGTGATTGTGGAAATTGAAATGATTTCTAGCTCAAAGAAAATGCTCACTGACAAAACACAATTTTGGTATGTTACAGCGGATGTTTCTTTTCAGGGGGTTACTGGGTTAGAGACGTTATTATCGGGAAGCTATATTAATGTAATGCCTGATTTTGAAGAAGCAGGCAAGGCGCAAAGCCATTTTATAGCTTTAAATGAAGATCCTCCGTTAGATCAAACAACGCCAGGGTTACACCTTAATTTAAAAACCAAAACGTTAGGATCCTTAGGGAAAAAATCTCCGGTTTTATTCAAGCAAATTACCGTTGGTTATGTAGCGGGCTTTAACTATGAAACCGACTCCGACCTGATTAACATTAACCTTTTCATTGAACCAGAATATGCTGATTTAGTAACAGAAAACTCACGTTTTTGGAATACCAGTGGTATTACTGTGTCTGGCTCATTAACCAGTGGAGTAAAAGTACATAGTGATTCATTAGCTTCTGTTATAGCTGGAGGTATAGCTTTCGGAAATTCAGACTATGAAGCCGTAATGGAACCTGCGAAAAACGGACAAATATTTACCTTATATTCTGATTATGAAACCGCGAATATGGGCCATGAAATTCAGTTAACATTAAACTGGAATTCAGGCATAGACCGTGGTGCTGCAATTATGTACCAAGGTTTAACATTAGGTAAAATTACTGAATTCACTCGCATCGATCCACAAGCAAGAATCATCATCGCCAGTGCAATCATTAATCCACGAATAATCCCATACCTTACGACTGACTCGCAGTTTTTTGTTGTGGCTCCCAAGCTAGATTTGGGCGGAATAACCAATTTACACACCTTAATGTTGGGTGCTCATATTGGTATTCGTCCTTCTGTCGATGGTAGTCCATTAAATGAATTTAATGTTTATAACCAGAAACCTGCTTATCAATATGACGAGCCCGGCTTGCATTTAGTACTTAAAGCGAAAGACGTAGGTTCATTAACCACAAGTACTGGTGTGTATTATAAACAGCAAGAAGTAGGTGATATTCAAGCTATTGAAAACATCGGGCCTAGTGAGTTTTTAGTGCACATTTTCATTCAACCTAAATATAAACATTTTGTTTCCACGGACAGCCATTTTTGGAATGCTGGTGGTTTACGCGTTAATGGTGGTTTGCAGAACTTCAGCGTTCAAGCGCAATCGCTTCAGTCTGTTTTAGCTGGCGGCATTGCCTTTGATTTAGGTAACGAAGATCTAGCTACAACACCTAAAAATGGTGATAATTTTCAGTTGTTCACTGATAAAAAAGTGGCTAAGCAACGTTCGGTATTCAACCTGCATATTGAAAATGCACAAGGTATAAGCACTAAAACTCGCATTATGTTGCGAGGTGAGGAAATCGGCTCTGTACATAATATCATTCGCCAGCAAGATAAGACGACTTTACAAGTTGGGGTATTACCTAATTATGAGTTTATTCTTCGAGAAAATAGCCAGTTTTGGTTGGTAAATGCTAATTTGTCTTTATCTGGAATCACAGATACTGATGCATTATTTGGCGGGGCTTACATTAGTGTTAACGTTGGTCAAGGAGACAAAGCTAATGACTTTATTGTTACTGACTTACCTCCAGCTAAACATTTTTCATCGACAGGGTTACAGCTGTCATTGTCTGCCGAACAGGGGAATGTAGTAAACCCCGGTAGTCTTATTAGCTATAGAGGGATAGCTGTTGGCCAAGTCGATAATGTTTCCCTTGATCAAGCTGGAAAAAACGTTGCCATCAATATCACTATTGATGAAGACTATCGGCATTTAATTTCTAATTTTACCCGTTTTTATAATGCTAGCGGGGTTACCTTTAGTGGTGGTTTAGGGAACTTTATATTAAAAACAGAATCTGCTGACACGGTATTAAAAGGTGGCATAAGTTTTTTCAATCCTGAGATAAACAATGAACAAGACCATGTCAATGAAGGTGATACATTCACATTATTTGATAATATCAATCATGCCGAATTAGCGGGGGTTGCCATTGAGATCCATTTTAATGAAATATCCGGCCTGAAAAATAATTTAAAAATAAAATATCATGAGCAACAAGTTGGTGTAGTTTCTCGTATCCGTTTTGATGAGCAAGGTTTTGGCGCGACCGTTTATGCGTTTTTAGATGATAATGGTAAAAAGTTTGCCGTAGCAGGGTCTAAATTTTGGTTTGCAAAACCTGAACTTGCCCTAGTTGGCTCAACGAATGTAAGCGCAATTCTTGATGGTGGTTTTATTGGAGTAATGCCGGGTAAAGGAACAGCGAGCCAGCACTTTAAAGCGAAAGACATCGCGCCGGTGTTAACCAGTCTGCCGTCAGGTTTAAATATCGCGTTAAGTGCAGACAGCTTAGGCTCAGTACGAGTAGAAAATCCAGTAATGTATCGTCAAGTAAAAGTAGGCCGTGTTATTGGTGTCGATTTATCATCATCTGCAGACAAGGTGAATATCTATATTAATATTTTTGAACGCTATGCACCTTTAGTTAGCCAACAAAGTAAGTTTTGGAATACCAGTGGCATACGCATTGATGCAGGTGTATTTTCTGGGGTAAGTATTGACTCTGAATCGATTGAAACTTTGCTGGCTGGCGGTATCGCTTTCGCTACACCAGAGCTCGATGAAGGCAATGCATTTCAACCAGCAAAAAAGGGACAGTCATTTAATTTAGCACCAATAGTTAATGATGACTGGCTAACATGGCAACCTAAAATAAAACTGTCCCAATGATATTGATTTTCTGCTGTGCTACTCGAAAGTTTACTGAAAAATCTGCTGGAATTTCTTAACAGAAACTTCTGCATTTTCACTTTCTGTGATTGCGGTAACAACTGCTACACTATCAACGCCAGTTTGCCACACTTGCTCTGCTCGTAGATGATTAATACCGCCAATAGCCACCACAGGAATATCCGTGGCTAACTTTAGTATCTGTGTTAAGTTTTCTACCCCCTGAATTTGCCCGGTCATATTTTTAGTTTTCGTTGGAAATATTGCCCCAATAGCTAAATACGATGGTTTTAATTGTTGTGCGAGCAAAAACTCATAACAACCATGTGTACTTATGCCTAAGCGTAAACCGGCTTGACCAATTGCGGCTAAGTCTGCGTCTTGTATGTCTTCCTGCCCGATATGTACACCATAAGCCTGATGTTTGATCGCTAATTGCCAGTAATCATTAATAAACAAACGTGTTTTATACTGCTTACTCATGGCAACGGCTTCTACAATAAGTTGTTCGACTTCTTGCTCACTTTTATTTTTCAATCTCAGTTGAATCACTTCTAAACCCAAAGGGAATAAACGTTTTAACCAATAAAGTGAATCAACAACAGGATATAGTCCAAGCTTTTCTCCCTGCAACTTTAACGATGGAAACGCAGCTAAGGTTTGGTATTTTTTAGATAAATCTGCTGATATTCTTGGAAAAAACTCAGCTTGCTCTGGCCAGCATGTTTGTTCAAATGCCCCGTAATAGTTTTGCGCTGAAGTTTTGTCTAAGGCAGATTTCACCAGCCCTTGATTGATAAACGCTTTTGTTAACGTGAAAGCATCACGCAATAAATAACCAAATGCTAAGAAAGCCGCTAAAGCACTAGCAAAAGAACAACCGCCCCCATGACTGTATTGAGTATTTATTCTTGCAGACGTTAGCTGATAATTTATAGACGAACCATCAAAATGGTGTAAGCAATAATCATCACTAACTTTTTGGTCAAGGTGATCAAAATGTCCACCTTTAACTATTACGCTGTTCACGCCGAGTGTGGCAATGTTTATCGCTAACTCTTCAGCTATAAAAGAGCTAAGATTTGATAATTGCTGCGCTTCATTTAGGTTGGGTGTTATCACATCAACTAATGCAAATAACTCAGTAAAGTCTTCTCGTTGTAATTTTGAAAACCGACCGCCGACACTCGCTTGTCCTACGGGATCAAAAACCACTTTCAAGTCTGGGCAGCGAGCCTTAATTTCGGCTAATGTCGAAGTAAGCCAATGTACTTGTTCAATATTTGCTAATAAACCAATTTTAATCACGCTCGGAGGTTTATCATTAATAAGCACGTTAACTTGCTGCTCTAATATCTCGGGTTCTATAGGGTTAATAGCCAGTAATTTTTCAGAATTCTGTACTGTGTTAGCCGTAATAAAATGGCAAACTTCTACACCTAAAGCCTGCCCAGTTTTTATATCTGCAGCAATCCCAGCACCACCTGAGCAATCACTGCCAGAAATAGTCCATATGATTGGTTTTTGCTTAATATGATCAGTCATTAATGACACTACCTGTCTTATTCAAATAAATTAACAATTCAAAGTTTAGTTAACCTGCTTAGAGTTTAACTATAACTTTTGATGCCAAAATGGTGTATCTAGAGTTGGGGTAGATGGATGAGCCGTTTGCCGTTGTTGCATAACACCAGCAATATAACCTTGTTCACCTGCAACAATAGCATGTGCAAAAGCTTGGGCCATCGTCACTGGGTTATCTGCCAAAGCGACAGCGGAATTTAATAACACGCCATCGTAACCCATTTCCATTGCTAAACAGGCATCTGAAGGTTTACCAATTCCCGCATCTAAAATAAGTGTAGCTTCCGGTAATCGTAATCGAATCGTTTCTAAATTATAAGGATTCATCAAGCCCTTGCCTGTACCTATTGGGGATGCCCACGGCATAATCACCTGACAGCCTAAATCATATAAACGCTGACATATTACTAAATCATCGGTGCAATAAGGCAGTACCTTAAAACCATCATTTAATAACTGCTCTGTGGCATTTAATAGCTCGATAGGATCTGGTTGTAAATTATAATCATCACCAATAACTTCTAATTTAATCCAATCTGTCTGGAAAATTTCTCTGCTCATTTTAGCCAGCGTGACTGCTTCTTTCGCGGTTTTACAGCCTGCTGTATTCGGTAATAAAAAGCCTTGGGTTTCTGCAACTATTTCTTGAATATATTGCCAAATTTTTGCACCTGACTGTTCAGCAGGGTTCTGCCGTTTTAGCGATAGGGTGACAATTTTTGAACCACTGGCTAAAATCGCTTGTTTCATGATCTCAGGAGAAGGATAAAGCGCACTACCGATTAGTAGTCGACTATCAATGTGCTGACCATAAATATTAAGCGTTGTATTTATAGACTTAGAGATAGTCACAATTTAGCCCCCTTGAATTGGAAATAGCACATCAATACTATCGCCTTGGTTAAGAGACGTTTGCTGATAATCAGTTTTACCAACAAAACTCCCATTAAGCGCCACAGCAAAACTTTGCTTTTGCTGATCTGCTGATAAAAAATGCTCTAATGCTAATAAAACCGTTGCTTCTGAGCCTACCGACATTTGCTGGCCATTTATAAATACATTCATAATTATTCTATATTTTCAGTTATTGGTAATAGCTCGCCGTAAGGTGAGCTTGTTTGGCATTGATTTGTTAGCAAATTTTCAATCGCGCATTCAAGCTGCTTCAAAACAATAGGCGCAATAAGATAGCCATGACGAAATAAGCCATTCACTTGAATAAGCTTTTTTTGTACTGATATTTTAGGTTGATTGTCACTAAAAGCTGGCCTTAGCTGCGTAATATGTTGACGAATGTTCGCTTCCGCAAAACCAGGGTGCACACTGTAAGCCGCGCTGAGTAATTCCATTGAAGAGCGCACTGTCATCGGCCCACAATCTTCACTTTCAATTTCAGTCGCGCCCACCACATAAAACCCCTTGGTTTTAGGGGCAATATATAGCTGATAGCGCGGATGCATTAAACGAACCGGCCGTGTTAAGTGAACGTCTGGAGCAAACAATTGAAATAACTCGCCACGTACGCCACGCAAATCGGTTAATGGCGCTGCTTCAGCCTTGCTCTCATTATTACGTGCGCCTGCACCACGGCAATCAATTGCCAAATCACATTCCAATACCTGTTCATTATCATTATGTTTAATAGTGACTAGGCAATGCGATATTTGCTGGTCAATCTTTACTACAAGAGAGTTATCTCGCCATATTAAACTGCTTTTATCAAGTTGCTGCTGAAGCGCAATAAGCAATTTACGGTTACCAATCTGCCCCTCTTCAGGTAAAAATACCCCTTGATTAAAACTACGCCCTAACTCAGGTTCAAGTTCGAGTATTTGCTGTCGATTGAGCTGTTGTAACTGGTGTTGTGGATAATGATTCTTGAGATAACGCACGAAACGTTGATAGTCACCTTGATCTTGTTCATGACTAACCATTA
>Ga0209291_1001132_pt1 | contig 24348 bp, 3 predicted proteins | sample GOMGulsemesocosm_FD_184633 | JGI IMG/M metagenome (GOLD analysis project Ga0209291, IMG submission 184633) | Methane-oxidizing microbial communities from mesocosms in the Gulf of Mexico - GOM9B Gulf of Mexico (SPAdes) (version 2) | ecosystem: Environmental > Aquatic > Marine > Cold seeps | place...
CTACGGTATTGATTGTCGGTACAGCTGGTGTAATCAACATCGCTACATTCGTAAACCCTGCTGAGGCTACTGATGTACAATCTGCATTTCCTGCAGTAACTGTATACGCAGTTCCTAAAGTCATACCGCTTATCGCTCCTCCTGCTCCTACTGTTGGACCAGCTGGTGCGAAAGTATACGTTAAGGCAGCATTGTAGTTTGTTACAGTACTATTTCCATCAGCAGCACATGTTGGTGCTACTGTATTGATTGTCGGTACAGCTGGTGTAATCAACATCGCTACATTCGTAAATCCTGCTGAGGCTACTGAAGTACAATCTGCATTTCCTGCTGTAACTGTATATGCAGTTCCTACTGTCATACCACTTATCGCTCCTCCTGCTCCTACTGTTGGACCTACTGGTGTAAATGTATATGTTACCGCTGCATTGTAATTTGTTACCGTACTATTTCCATCGGCAGCACATGTTGGTGCTACGGTGTTAATCGTTGGTACAGCTGGTGTAATCAACATCGCTACATTCGTAAACCCTGCTGAAGCTACTGAAGTACAATCTGCATTTCCTGCAGTAACTGTATACGCAGTTCCTAAAGTCATACCACTTATTGCTCCTCCAGCTCCTACTGTTGGACCAACTGGTGCAAAAGTATAGGTTAAAGCTGCATTGTAATTCGTTACAGTACTATTTCCATCCGCAGCACATGTTGGCGCCACTGTATTTATTGTCGGTACAGCTGGTGTAATCAACATCGCTACATTCGTAAACCCTGCTGAAGCTACTGATGTACAATCTGCATTTCCTGCAGTAACTGTATACGCAGTTCCTACTGTCATACCACTTATCGCTCCTCCTGCTCCTACTGTTGGACCTACTGGTGCAAAAGTATACGTTAAAGCTGCATTGTAATTTGTTACCGTACTATTTCCATCGGCAGCACAAGTTGGCGCTACGGTGTTAATTGTCGGTACTGCTGGTGTAATCAACATCGCTACATTCGTAAACCCTGCTGATGATGGTGATACACAAACCCCTACCGTTGCTATAACAGTATACCCTGTTCCTACTGTCATACCACTTATCGCTCCTCCTGCTCCTACTGTTGGACCAGCAGGTGTAAATGTATAGGTAATAGCAGCATTGTAATTTGTAATCGTACTGTTTCCATCGGCAGCACATGTTGGTGCTACGGTATTTATAGTTGGTGCTGGTTGACCTGGTAACTGTGCTAGATTCGTAAATCCTGCTGAGGCTACTGAAGTACATGTCGCATTTCCTGCAGTAACTGTATACGCAGTTCCTAAAGTCATACCACTTATCGCTCCTCCTGCTCCTACGGTAGGACCAACTGGTGCAAAAGTATACGTTAAAGCTGCATTGTAATTTGTTACTGTACTGTTTCCATCGGCAGCACAGGTTGGTGGTACTACAGTAATTGTTGGTACTGCTGGTGTAACTAACATCGCTACATTCGTAAACCCTGCTGAGGCTACTGATGTACAATCTGCATTTCCTGCTGTAACTGTATATGCAGTTCCTAAAGTCATACCACTTATCGCTCCTCCAGCTCCTACAGTAGGACCAACTGGTGTAAATGTATATGTTACCGCTGCATTGTAATTTGTTACCGTACTAATTCCGTCTGCAGCACATGTTGGTGCTACTGTATTGATTGTCGGTACCGCTGGTGTAATCAACATTGCTACATTAGTAAACCCTGCTGAGGCCACTGAAGTACAATCTGCATTTCCTGCAGTAACTGTATACGCAGTTCCTACCGTCATACCGCTTATCGCTCCTCCTGCTCCTACTGTAGGACCAGCTGGTGTAAATGTATATGTTAAGGCTGCATTGTAATTCGTAACCGTACTATTTCCATCAGCAGCACATGTTGGGGCTACGGTATTGATTGTCGGTACAGCTGGTGTAATCAACATCGCTACATTCGTAAACCCTGCTGAGGCTACTGATGTACAATCTGCATTTCCTGCTGTAACTGTATATGCAGTTCCTACTGTCATACCACTTATCGCTCCTCCTGCTCCTACTGTTGGACCAACTGGTGTAAATGTATATGTTAAGGCAGCATTGTAATTCGTTACAGTACTATTTCCATCAGCAGCACAGGTTGGTGCTACTGTATTTATCGTTGGTACTGGTGGAGTAATCAACATCGCTAGGTTTGTAAACCCTGCTGAAGCTACTGATGTACAACTTCCGTTTCCGGCAGTAACTGTATAGGCAGTACCTACCGTCATACCACTTATCGCTCCTCCTGCTCCTACTGTTGGACCAGCTGGGGCAAAAGTATATGTTAAGGCTGCATTATAATTCGTTACCGTACTATTTCCATCGGCAGCACATGTTGGCGCCACTGTATTTATTGTCGGTACAGCTGGTGTAATCAACATCGCTAAGTTTGTAAATCCTGCGGATGAAACTGATGGACAAGTTCCATCAACAGCTACAACCGTATAGGCTGTTCCTAAAGTCATACCACTTATCACTCCTCCGGCTCCTACAGTTGGACCTGCAGGTGTAAACGTATAGGTAAAAGCAGCATTATAATTCGTTACTGTACTATTTCCATCGGCAACACATGTTGGTGCTACCGTATTAATCGTTGGCACTACAGGAACAGCTGTTGTACCTATAACAATATCTGCAGATGCAATACAACCATTATTATCTGTAACTGTTACAGTATAAGTATCAGCTACTAATCCTGTAAGAGTATCTGTTCCAGCTACATTATTATTAGTTTGTAATGTATTTCCTAAAGAATCTGTCCACACATAATCCCAAGGGCTATCACCTAAACCTGTTGCTACAATTTGTCCATCAGCGTTACCCACACAAGTTTCATCTGTAGGAACAGTTGTTGGTATTTCACAACAAGTCATAATTGCTGCAAAATTAGTTGTTGGATCCTGAGTACAGGCAACACTATCCCATCCACCTGATTCTCCATCACCACTGGTGTTTACTTGTACTCCTAAATCGGCAGCAGTTACACAACTCGAGTCAACTGTTAAATCCCAACAAAAAGTCCAAGAACAACTTCCGTTAGTTGCATCTCCAAAACTATTAAGAACACCAGGGTCACTACCTACAGGTGAATCTGAATTAAAATAAAAACCTGCTCCAAAAACATCTCCAGTTACTGCACTTGTTACTGAAGTATAATAATCCCAAGATCCTGAAGGATTTCCAGGCCCTGGAGGGTTATAGCCACATTCAGCTGGAGCTACATAATTAGTAATATTTCCATCCCAACCAGCTCCCATAGTCACTTGAACTCCGTGAAACCAATTTTGGTTTGTTTCAACCCAGTTAGATACGGTGTAACAAAAAGTTACCACCTGACCAGGCAAATATGTACCATTAACTGGTAATGGTGAAGCTGTAATAGAACTCGTTATTAAACAGTCATTACAGTCAATATCATTATCTAAGGCTATAGAAAAATTATTATCGGTTGCTGTAGCATTACCTCCACTAATTTGAATATAATAGGTATCTCCTATAGTCAAAGATGTAAAAGTAAAAGATGCGTTACCACTACCTCCAACATTTGCACATCCTTGACCTACAGGAACGGCACATGTACCACCCCATAAACCAATACTGGCATTTGAAAAACCAGAAATATCCATATTTAACGTACTCCCTGATGCAGTAAAACTATACCACGTATCTAGTGCTGGAGCTTGCATATCTCCACCTCCGGAACATCCCGTTAAATAAACATAAGGGCTTGCCCCTGTTGCATTATCTGTTGTTTGGCTATTCATGGTAACCACAGCTCCATCCTGTATTGAACCATCACAGGCTCCAGGTGCTGGTAAGGTACCAAAATCTATAGCTCCAGTACAATCGTCATTTGATGGCGCTTGTGCCCATATAAATGAGCTAAAAACCAATAAGCTTAAAAAAGCTAATTTTCTTAATATATTATTCATAATCTTAGCTTATTTATATGATTTATATCTACCTGTTTCATACCCCTTACTAATATTTCCATTAGTATGAACAGCCCAAATTATTTTTTGGAATTTATAACTGTCAGAAACAAAACATCCATTAGAAAGGTTAGTATCGTTTATTTGGTTTTTCGAAAACAATCTGACAACTGCTCCATCATCAAACACAATATCATTTGATTTAGATTCAAAAAAGTTTCCACATAAATTTGCTTTGCTTAAAGCTGAAGTAATAATCTCTTTAGAATATTTACTTCCTGTTTTGATAATTTGGAATTTACCTAAGTTATTAGTTTGACTTTTTGTCTCTTGCCCATAAGTGAGTATAGAGCATAAAACTAATAACAATGTAAAAAGGGTAAAGCGTTTCTTCATAGTATTAAGTGTTTAATCGGGTAATTATTATATTAAAGGTTAGTTAATTATTTTTTGTTTTATTTTTTTGATGACTGGGTATTCTTTAAAACACAAACAAGCGTTTCATTAATGAAACGCTTGATGTTATTTTTACCCTACCCCTTTTTTAAATATAGTTTGGATAAATCTATTTTTTTTTAACAAAAGTCATTTTTTTGGGTAACATTAATTTTGCGCTAATATTAACATTTGTTTAACAGCAACAAAACTTATACGTTTAACTGTTAATTTACTCGTTAAATGGTTAGTAACGTTAAATTTAACACAAATCAACCCCTAGTTTTTAAATATTTTTTCTTTTAATTAATGTTTTTGGGGTATTAGAAAAAAAAGTGACTGCCTTTTCAGGCAGCCACTTTAAACATCAAAATTTATCATCCTTTAACTTATCTCTTTAATGAGAAATGTGATTGAAACTCTTTTTGAACATTTGCTTCTCCCTCTAAGTAAGTAATTTTAAACCAGTAATCAGTCGCTGGCATTTGATTACCATTATAGATACCTGTCCAACCTTTACTATCAGGGTCGATTTGTTTTAATAATTTTCCGAAACGGTCAAAAATGTAAATTTGAGAAATTGGTATTCCTTCTTGACCTATAATTACCCAAGTGTCATTAATCCCGTCACCGTTTGGTGTAAAGAAATGTGGATAATCAATTATAGTTACTGTTTCATCACGTGTCCAACATCCAAGTCCATCAGAAATGGTGACATGATGAATACCTGGCACAACATCATTAAATGTTCCGTTTGTTGTTGGTTCTCCCCCATCTAAACTATACCAGAATACTATTCCTGGCGTGCTTGATGTTGCTATTGCAACTATTTGATGTGAATCCGCAAATGCATTTGTGGTTACACTTACATTATAATTATCAGGTAATCCTGACACCCAAATAGTTAATGGTACTGATACATTAATACAATCGAAATCTGTTGGGCCAGATACTGTAACTGTATAATCTCCTGGTTCTGAAACTTCTAATGTTTGGTTTGTTGCTCCTGAAATAGCTACACCATTTAAGGCCCATTGATAATCATACGCTGCTGGGTTTTCTGGACCAGCCGTTGCTGTTAATACTGGCAATGAAATATTTGTTAATGGTATTCCGTTGGTGTCAACACATATAACTTCTTTGTCAGCTTCTACTGAAATTTCTGGGACTGGCACATATATTTCAAACTCAACTATAGTGTAACATCCTGACCCCGGTGTTACAGGAGTTAATCCAGTTCCATCGTTTATAACACTTACATAAATCGTTTGCGGATTTGATATATTGTTATATGCCGTTGGCGTTACTATTGCATTCATTCCTGCTTCTGCATCATCAATACTTGTATAATAGGAAGCCGAAACTCCTGTTTCCATTGCTGGTCCATTTCCTGTTAATATCACAACTTCCCATTGTGTTAAATCAAACTGAGCTACTTGCTCAGATATATCACCAGATCCGTCTACGTTTCCATCACACTCAGTCATTACTCCTAAATTAGTAGCAATTTCAGCTGTAGTTAATGGAGTAGGATTAGCTTTTATATGTAATTTTACAATTGATACAGCTCTACACCCTGTTGTTGGGTTATATACACTTGCGAAAATTGCTTGTGGATTCATCGTATTTTCAAAGGCTTCATAATTTGAAACTAAATTCATTCCAGAACCTGTCTCTGCATCTGCGAAAGTCAAGTAATAATCAACCTCTACACCTGTTGCCCCCCCTATTACACCAGACTCAAAATCAAGTAAATTGAAGGTTAAAAAGCCATTATCAGTGTCATCATCACATTCAAAAACAGGCCAGTAATTTGCAGTTGGAAGTAAATCTACATGCAATGTAATTGGCACAATACTCTCACAGCCAGTTCCTGTATGAATCACACTTGCATAAATAACTTGATCTGGAGTGTTTGTATTTTGATATCCACTTGGATTAGCTATTATCATTGTTGGATCAGGGTTTCCTGATGCCAACAACCCTGTGTAAAAATTTACTGTGTAATCTGTAGGAACAGTATTAGAATCAATATTTGATAATAAAATAGTAGTTCCATAATTTGTTAAATCAAATGCAACTATTCCATCGGTACTTCCTGTATCCTCACACACAGTATATTCCAATGCCCCATCTGGCAATTCCGGAGCTCTAATTACAGTTAACACAAGTGTTGCTGATGTATAACTACATCCTGTGGTAGTGTCTGTTATATTTATATATAATGTTTGAGAACTTCCTATACCATCACCATCTGTATCAATATTTTGATATAATTCATTAGTAGATATAGCCGCTGACGGTATTCCTGCTTCTGCTTCTTCTAGTGTTTCATAATATGCAATCACTATATTAGTACCTCCTCCTGTCATTTGAGCAGTGGCCAAGTTTAAATCAAAATAACTAAAGGTATCATTATCATCATCACATGCATATAAATCTACTGCTGCTGTAAAGCTTACAACATTTACATTTAAAGTTAACGTGGTAGTTGTAAAACAACCAGAAGTTCCATTTTCTAGTCTCACATAAATTATTTGTGGATTAGAAATATTTTGATAAGCGGTTTCGTTTGTAATGGGATTCGTATCAGAAGTTGCCTCAGCTAAACTTAGGTGATAAGTAACATCTACTCCTGTTTGACCATTTAATAAATTAGCATTATCACTAGTTAAATCGAACGCAACATTAATTCCATCCAAATCATCATCACATAACGCTTGTATGTTAAATGGGTTTACTGTTGGTATCGGGTTGATTGTTATGGTTGCTATACTTGAATCATCAATACAGGGTGATGCCCCTAACAAAGTATACTCAAAAGTACTGGTTGTTGCTCCAATGGCTGATGTATATGTTCCAGCTATTGAATTGAATACTCCCCCTGATCCATTTGCTTGTGTCCAAGTTCCTCCTGTTTGTTCTCCAGAAATTAAACTATATAAATCAATTACTGTAATGTCATCATCACAAATTACAATTTCTCCATCACTTCCCGCTACAGGTTGTGGATTAATAGTAATAGTCGCTAAACTACTATCGTCAATACATGGTGTTGTTCCTAATAAGGTATAGGTAAAAGTACTTGTTGTGGCTCCTGTTGCTGGAGTATAAGTTCCTGCTCCGGCATTAAATGCCCCTCCAGATCCTGAAGTTTGTGTCCATATTCCACCTGCATGTTCTCCAGTTATTAAACTGAATAAATCGATTACCGTTGTACTACTATCACAAATAAGTGTTCCTCCATCTGTTCCAGCAACTGGCTGTGTATTGATATTAATAGTCGCTAAACTACTATCATCAATACATGGTGCGGCACCTATTAACATATAGGTAAAAGTACTAGTTGTTGCTCCGGTTGAAGGAGTATACGTTCCTGTTACAGTATTAAAGACTCCTCCAGATCCTGAAGTTTGTGTCCATATTCCACCAGATTGCTCTCCAGTTATTAAACTAAATAAATCAATGACCGCTGTACTGCTATCGCAAACTGTAGTACTACCATCAGTACCAGCAACTGGTTGTGGATTAATATTTATAGTAACTATACTACTATCATCAATACATGGTGCTGTCCCTAATAAGGTATACATAAAAGTACTGGTTGTTGCTCCTATCGCTGGAATATAAGTTCCTGTCCCAGCATTAAAGGTACCTCCTGATCCTGAAGTCTGTGTCCAGATACCTCCTGATTGCTCTCCAGTAATTAAACTGAATAAATCAATAACAGTTATACTACTGCTACTAATATCGCAAATTGTAAGGCTACCATCAGTACCAGCAACAGGTTGTGGATTGATATTTATAGTAGCAAGACTACTATCATCAATACACGGTGCTGTTCCTAATAAAGTATACGTAAATGTACTTGTTGTTGCTCCTGTTTCTGGGATATAAGTTCCTACTCCGGCATTAAAGGTCCCTCCAGATCCTGAAGTTTGTGTCCAAGTTCCTCCTAGTTGCTCTCCAATAATTAAACTGAATAAATCGATAACCGCGACACTACTATCGCAAATTGTAGTGTTACCATCAGTTCCAGCAACTGGTTGTGGATTGATATTTATAGTCACTAAACTACTATCATCAATACATGGCGCTGTTCCTAATAAGGTATATGTAAAAGCGCTTGTTGTTGCCCCTGTTGCCGGAGTATAAGTTCCTGCTCCAGAATTAAAAGTTCCTCCAGATCCAGAAGTTTGTGTCCAAGTTCCTCCGGATTGTTCACCTGTTATTAAACTAAATAAATCAATAACCGCTACACTACTATCGCAAATTGTGGTGCTACCATCTGTTCCAGCAACTGGCTGTGGATTAATATTTATAGTAGCTGAACTACTATCATCAATACATGGTGCTGTTCCTAGTAATGTATATATAAAAGTACTGGTTGTTGCCCCGGTTGCTGGAGTGTAAGTTCCTGTTCCGGCATTAAATGTCCCTCCAGACCCAGTTGTTTGTACCCACGTTCCTCCTGTTTGTTCTCCTGTAATTAAACCGTATAAATCAATAGCTGTAGTGCTGCTATCACAAATGGTAATACCACCATCGGCACCAGCTACTGGTTGTTGGTTAATTGTAATTGAGGCTATACTTGTATCATCTATACAAGGTATTGTTCCTATTAAAGTATAAGTAAAAGTACCTGTTGTGGCTCCTATTGCTGGAGTATATGTTCCTGCTCCAGAATTAAAAGTACCACCGGTTCCTGTAGTTTGTGTCCATATTCCTCCCATTTGTTCTCCGGTAATTAAACTGTATAAATCAATTACTGTCACATCATCATCACAAATAACAATTCCTCCATCAGTTCCGCAAACTGGTTGTGAATTCATTATAATTGTAGCAATACTTTCATCATCAATACATGGTACTGAACCAGGTAAAAAATAACTAAATGTACTTGTACTAGCTCCACTTGCTGGAGTATAAGTTCCGGCTGCTGCATTAAATACCCCTCCTGTTCCTGAAGTTTGAGTCCATGTACCTCCAACTTGCTCATTAGTAATTAAGCTGAATAAGTCTATCGTTGACATACTACTATCACAGATAGTAATACCTCCATCAAATCCTGCTATATGTTGCGGGTTTATTGTTATAGTCGCTACACTTGTATCATCTATACACGGTGCTATCCCTAATAAAGTATATGTAAAAGTACTAGTTGATGCTCCTGTTACTGGCGTATAAGTTCCTGTCCCTGCATTAAAAGTTCCTCCTGAACCTGAGGTTTGAGTCCATACTCCACCTGCTTGCTCTCCGGTAATTAAGCTATATAAATCAATTATTGCTGTATTACTATCACAGATAACTGTTCCTCCATCTGTTCCGGCAACTGGTTGTGGATTAATAGTAATAGTCGCTAAACTACTATCATCAATACATGGTGCAGTTCCTACTAAGGTATATATAAATGTACTGGTTGTTGCTCCACTTGCCGGAGTGTAAGTTCCTGCTCCTGCATTAAATATTCCTCCTGATCCAGTAGTCTGTGTCCAAGTTCCTCCTACTTGTTCTCCTGTAATCAAACTGAATAAATCAATAGTTGCTGTATTACTGTCACAGACATTAATACTCCCATCAGTTCCTGCAACTGGTTGTGGATTGATTGTTATAGTAGCTATACTAGAATCATCAATACACGGGGTTGTTCCTAATAAAGTATAGGCAAAAGTACTGGTTGTTGCTCCTGTTGCTGGAGTATAAGTTCCTGCCCCTGCATTAAATGCTCCTCCAAATCCAGAAGTTTGTGTCCATACTCCTCCTGTTTGTTCACCCGTAATTAAACTGAATAAATCAATTATTGCAGTATTACTATCACAAATAAGTGTTCCTCCATCAGTTCCCGCAACTGGTTGTGCGTTGATGTTAATAGTTACTAAACTACTATCATCAATACATGGCGCTGTTCCTAACAAAGTATATATGAATGTACTGGTTGTTGCTCCTGTTACCGGAGTATAAGTTCCTGCCCCGGCATTAAATGTTCCTCCAGATCCTGATGTTTGTATCCATGTTCCCCCTAAGTCCTCTCCTGTTATTAAACTGGATAAATCAATTACGGCTACGCTACTATCACAAACAGTAACACTACCATCAGTTCCAGCATCCAATTGTGGATTAATCGTTATCGTAGCAATACTTTCATCATCAACACAAGGTGCGACTCCATTTAAAAAATAGCTAAAAGTACTAGTTGTTGCTCCAGTTGCTGGAGTATAAGTTCCTGCTCCTGCACTAAAAGTCCCTCCTGTTCCTGAAGTTTGAGTCCATATTCCTCCTGTTTGCTCATTAGTAATTAAACTGAATAAATCAATTGTAGCAGTATCATCATCACAGATTATAGTTCCACCATCAAATCCCGCTATATGTTGTGGATTGATGTTTATGGTTACTACACTAGTGTCATCAATACAAGGTGCTGTTCCTACTAATGTATATGTAAAAGTACTGGTTGTTGCCCCTACTGCTGGAGTATATATTCCTGTTCCTGCATTAAAGGTACCACCAGAACCAGTTGTTTGTGTCCATGTTCCACCGGATTGTTCCCCTGTAATTAAACTAAATAAGTTGATTACAGCTGAATTACTATCACAAATAAGTGTACTACCATCTGTTCCAGCTACTGGTTGCGGATTAATACTAATGGTTGCAACACTACTAACATTTATACATGGTGCAACTCCCAGTAAACTATAGGTAAATATGCTTGTTGTTGCTCCAGTTGCTGGAGTATAGGTTCCGGCTCCTGCATTAAAGGTTCCACCTGACCCTGAAGTTTGTGTCCATATTCCCCCTGAATCTTCACCTGTAATTAAACTAAATAAATCGATTACTGCAGTATTACTATCACAAATAAGTGTACCTCCATCAGTTCCTGCCACAGGTTGTGGATTTATAGTAATAGTAGCTATACTTTCATCATCAATACAAGGTGCGGTTCCATTTAAAAAATAGGTAAAGGTACTTGTCGTGGCTCCTGTAGCTGGAGTAAAAGTTCCAGTTGCAGCATTAAACGTACCTCCAGAACCTGTTGTTTGTGTCCATGTTCCCCCTGTTTGTTCACTAGTAATTAAACCATATAAGTCAATCACTGCGGTATTACTATCACAAATAAGCGTCCCTCCATCAAATCCAGCAACATGTTGTGGATTAATATTAACAGTAGCTAAACTGCTATCATTTATACATGGGACCGTTCCTACCAAGGTATAGGTAAAAGTGCTTGTTATCGCTCCGGTTGCAGGAGTATAGGTTCCTGCCCCAGCATTAAATGTTCCTCCAGAACCAGTTGTTTGTGTCCATGTTCCTCCAGAATCTTCTCCTGCAATTAAACTGAATAAATCAATCACTGCTGTATTACTATCACAAACAAGTGTTCCGCCATCGGTTCCTGCATTTGGTTGCTGATTAATAGTAATAGTAGCTATACTTTCATCATCAACACATGGTGCTGTTCCGTTTAAAAAGTAGGTAAAAGTACTAGTTGTAGCACCAATTGCTGGTGTATAGGTTCCTGCCCCGGCATTAAATGTTCCACCAGATCCAGTTGTTTGACTCCATATTCCTCCAAGTTGCTCATTAGTAATTAAACTAAATAAATCGATTACTGCTGTGCTCGTATCACAAATTGTTGTTCCGCCGTCGAATCCTGCTATTTGTTGTGGATTAATAGTTATGGTTGCTAAACTAGTATCGTCTAAACAAGGAGGTGTTCCTGCTACAGTATAAAGAAATGTACTTGTTGTTGCTCCAAGTGCTGAGGAATATGTTCCCGCTCCTGCATTAAAAGTTCCTCCTGAACCTGTTACTTGTGTCCAAGTTCCGCCAGATTGTTCTCCAGTTATTAAACTAAATAGGTCAATTACAAACGGATGACTATCACAAATTAATGTTCCTCCATCAGTTCCTGCATCTGCTTCTGGGGTAACCACAACGGTCACTATTGTTACCGCATCCGGGCATGGTGGAGTTCCTGTTACCGTATAAGAAAACGTAGCCGTGGTAGACCCTACTGCAGGCGTAAAAATTGCTGACATTGGGTTAAAAGTTCCACCTAGTCCTGAAAGCTGCGCCCACGTACCTCCTGCATCTTCACCAACAAGTATGTCTTTCAAATGAATAGCTGATGAAGTGTTATCACATACATATGTTGTAACTGCCGTTCCTGAATTTGGTGCAGTAATAACTGTAATTCTTCCATTAATATTTATATTAGCTGGAATACAACCAACTGATGTTATTGTATAATTAAATACTCCTGTGGCTGTTGGCGTACCGCTAATTGTAAATACCCCAGCAACATATATTCCAGTAACCCCTGCTGGGAGCCCTGAAACAGTTGCTCCGGTAATTCCTCCTCCAGCAGTATATACGATATCTGTAATTGCAGTATTTTCACATACTGGTTGGTCATCCGTATTAATTGCAGATGTTAATGTTAATGTACATGCGTATTTAGCATCTATAGCAGTGTTTCTGCTATCCCTTTTTTCAGGTTCATTAACAGTAAACGTTTTAGTATGGTTTCCAGAAAAATCCTTATGACTATTTAATTCTTCGTATGCATGCGTAGCAACACCAAAAAAAAGCGAAAAAATAAAACTAAAAACGCGAAGACTTTTATTCCCAAAATACTGTTCTAACATAGCTTAATGTATTTACGTATTGATATCTATTTCGATCAATTTGGGGTGGATCGGTTATGATAGCTAGCCATAGTATAGCTTAGCATATTCAATTTAAATCAATTTAGGGTACGTAAGTATCTGATGGGAATCAGTATTAGTATAACAAGATAGCTTCTATTTTTATAGATTTGTGAGGGCACAGTTTATTCTATTTTTATCAATTTTTAGGTAAGCGAAGTGGGGTATTATCAATAATACAACTAGGTAAATTTTACTTTAATAGATTTGTGTGTGGGCACAGTTTACTCTATTTCAATTCTTTTTCTGGGGAGAAGTAACTGAGAGTTTTTTTTGGATTATATAAATGCATACTAACTTTCAAAATTGAAACGTTTGATGAATATTTTACCCTACCTCTCTAATTTTTATTTAATAAAAAATTATCGGATTTTATTAAATATTTTTTGAAACAGACTTGAATTTAAGAAATGTTTTTAATTATAAATACTTTATTCGTTAAACTGTTAAATTATTCGTTATACACCACTCTAACCAAGGGTAACAAAAAACATTAACACTTATACTAAGAATTCTACAATTAATTAATAAAAGTTTATGTTATCAAACTAATACTTATCCGAGTAAAAAACGAAATGCAATATATTTAAACAAATACTCTCCTTTTTAAACTATAATAAAAAATGCCCCACATATGTGAGGCATTTTTTATTATTAAGTTTAGATTGTTTATCTCTTTAAAGAAAAATGTGATTTCAACTCCTTTTGAGCACTATCAGCTCCTTCAATATAAATAATCTTAAACCAGTAATCTGTCGCTGGCAGTTGATTACCATTATAAGTACCATCCCAACCTTCTCCATCTGGATCCAATTGCTTTAATAACTTCCCGAAACGGTCAAAGATATAAATCTGAGAAATTGGTATTCCTTCTTGACCTATGATTGCCCATGTGTCATTTATTCCATCACCATTTGGTGTAAAGAAATGTGGGTAATCAATTATAGTTATTGTATCAGAATATATCCAACAGTTTTCTCCATCTGTAATAGTTACGTGGTGGATTCCTGGCGATACATTATCGAATGTTCCATCCATTGTAGCCTCGCCTCCATCTAAACTATACCAGAATTCAACTCCTGGAATATTTGATGTTGCTACTGCCACTACTTGATGTGAATCTGCAAAAGCATTTGTAGTTACACTTGCATTAAAGTCATCAGGAATTCCTGATACTCCGATAGTAATCGCTGTTGATACATTGATACAGTCAAAGTCCGTTGGTCCTGATACCGTAACCGTATAGTCTCCTGGTACTGAAACTTCCAATGTTTGGTTGGTTGCTCCTGCTATATTTACTCCATTTAACATCCATTGGTAATCATACAATACTGCACTCTGTGGCCCTGCTGTTGCTGTTAACAATGGCAAACTAGTATCGGTTAACGGTACTCCGTTTCCATCTATACAAATCGTTTCTTTATCTGCTACTACAGTAACTTCTGGTACTGGAACAAATAACTCAAACTCTACTATTGTATAACATCCTGAACCATTTGTTACTGGATTTATTCCAGTTCCGTCATTCACAACACTTATATAAATAGTTTGTGGATTTGAAGTATTGTTAAATGCTGTTGGTGTAGCAATAGCATTTAATCCTGCTTCTGTATCGTCTATACTAGTGTAATAGTTTGCTGATACTCCTGTTTCTATTCCAGGTCCAGTTCCTGTTAATATTACAGTTTCCCATTGCGTTAAGTCAAACTCTGCTACTTGTTCTGATATAGCTCCTGAACCATCTACATCTCCATCACATTCTTCCATCACTCCTAAGTTAGTTGCAATATCTGCTGTACTTAAAGGCGTTGGGTTGGCATCTACATGTAACTTCACTAGTGCTATTGCTCTACAACCTGTTGTTGCGTTATACACACTTGCATAAATTACTTGTGGGTTTGCCGTATTGGTATACGATGTATAATCTGGAAGCATACTTACTCCTGTTCCAGCTTCAGCATCTGATAAATCTGTAAAGTAATCTACCGAAACATCTGTTGCTCCTCCAGTAACTGATGACTCATAATCTAACAAGTTGAAGGTATAGAATCCATCCATATCATCAAAGTAATCATTATCACACTCGTAAACTGGTGTATAGTTTGCGGTTGGTAATAAATCTACATGCAAAGTAATTGGTACTATAGTTTCACAACCTGTTACTGTGTGCATCACGCTTGCATAAATAACCTGAGTTGGTGCGGCTGTATTCTGATACGTAGCTGGGTTGGCTATTATACTAATAGGATCAGGTGTTCCTGCTCCCAATAAAGCCGTGTAATAACTTATTGTGTAATCCCCTGGTACTGTACTTGGATCTATATTTGATAATAAATATGTTTGACCATAACTTACTAAATCAAATACAACTACTCCATCAGCACTTCCAGTATCTTCACATAAATTATATTCTAATGGTCCTTCTGGTAATTCTGGACTAGCTACAACATTTAATATAATAGTCTCTGCTGTATAACTACAACCGGTAGTTGTATCAGTAATACTAATATATAGTTCTTGAACATCTCCTGCTCCATCACCATCTGTATCTACATTTTGATACAAGACATTGGTTGATATTGCTCCTACTCCTTGTGTTGCTTCTGCTATTGTTTCATGGAAAGTAACATCTAAATTAGTAGCCACACCTATCATTTGCAATTCAGCTGCTGCTAAATCAAAATATCCGAAGGTATCATTATCATCATCACAAGTATATAAATCGGCTGCTGGGGTAAAGGTTACTACATTTACATTTAAAGTTAACGCTGTGATTGTAAAACAACCTGTTACTTCATTCTCTAACCTTACATGAATAACTTGTGGGTTTGCGATGTTTGAATAATTTGTTTCGTTTGTAATTGGATTACTTGCAGCAATAGCTTCAGCAGATGTTAAGTAATAACTAACGTTTATTCCTGTTTGTCCATTTAACAAAGCTGCATTACCGCTTGTTAAATTAAACTCAACATTAATTCCATCTAAATCAACATCACATAATGCTGCTATTGAAAAAGGATTTGATGTTGGCACAGGGTTGATTGTTACTGTAGCTATACTTGAATCATCAATGCATGGTGCTGTTCCTGTTAAGGTATATGTAAAGGTACTTGTTGTTGCTCCTATCGCTGGAATATAAGTTCCTGCTCCTGAATTAAAGGTACCACCGGCTCCTGTTGTTTGTGTCCAAATTCCTCCTGTTTGCTCTCCAGTTATTAAACTGAATAAGTCAATTGAAGTGGTACTGCTATCACAAACTATAGTGTTTCCATCAGTTCCAGCCACCGGTTGTGGATTGATATTTATTGTAGCTATACTTGAATCATCAATACAAGGTGCTGTTCCTGCTAAGGTATATGTAAAGGTACTTGTTGTGACTCCTGTTGCTGGAGTAAAAGTTCCTGCTCCTGCATTAAAAGCACCACCAGTTCCTGTTGTTTGTGTCCAAATTCCTCCTGTTTGCTCTCCAGTTATTAAACTGAATAAGTCAATTGCAGTAGTACTGCTATCACAAACTGTAACATTCCCATCAGTTCCAGCCACTGGTTGTGGATTGATATTTATAGTAGCTATGCTAGAATCATCTATACATGGTGCTGTTCCTGTCAAAGTATATGTAAAAGTACTCGTAGTGGCTCCTGATGCTGGAGTATATGTTCCTGCTCCTGCATTAAAAGTACCACCAGTTCCTGTTATTTGTGTCCATGTTCCGCCTGTTTGCTCTCCAGTAATTAAACTGAATAAGTCAATTGCTGTGGTACTGCTATCACAAACTGTTGTATTGCCATCGGTTCCAGCTACTGGTGGTGGATTGATATTTATCGTAGCAATACTAGTAGCATCAATACACGGTACTGTTCCTGTTAAAGTATATGTAAAAGTACTTGTCGTGGCTCCTGTTGCTGGAGTATATGTTCCTGCTCCGGCATTAAAAGCACCACCTAATCCTGTTGTTTGTGTCCATGTTCCCCCTGTTTGCTCTCCAGTAATTAAACCGAATAAGTCAATTGCTGTGGTACTATTATCACAAACTATTGTGTTTCCATCAGTTCCTGCATTTACAGGGTTTACTATTGATAATACAACCGGTGTTCTTAAACTAACACACCCAGTTACCGTTTCTAATGCCTCTGCATAATAAGTATATGTTCCCACAGCTGTATCTCCAGAGTTAAAAGTTAGCCCTGTTGCTAAAGAAACCCCTCCTGTTGGAGCACTATACCAATTAACAGCATCTCCTAATGCTGGTGCCACTGGTAAAGTTACACTCAAATCTGGAGTAACTGTACCGAAACAAATACTAGGATTGTTTGGTGTAATCGGCGTGTCTATAAATGAACAACTACAGTCAGGAGCTATAACATCTAAAGTTCCTACACATGCACTATTTACAGCATTTGTAGCTGTAATTGTAATATCTGTTCCTGTTACAATACCTGTAATAGTGTTTCCTACTACAGTTCCTGAAGTTGTTGTTATTGTAGCTCCTACCGGTACTACTGTAAACGTAACATCATAAGTCAATAAATCTGCCGAACAAGTTGTTGATGTAAATGTTATTACTGGACTTTCATTTATTGTTAAATTAAACGTATTTTCTGCAAAACAATTTGGACTACCTCCTGTCTCTGCATAAACATATAATGTTGCTGGATAACTCGCAAAATCTGTATAATTTAATGTTGTTCCTGCAGAATATGCTGTTCCCGAACCATTTGTTCCAGTAAAATAGCTTCCTGTTGTCAATGCAGGTAGTGTATAACTATCACATATGGTTACATCTGCTGGTGCATCTGGAACTGGGATAGCTATTATGGTCAACACAACTGGAGTCCTATTACTCAAACATCCTGTTGGTGTTTCTAAAGCTTCTGCGTAATATGTATAAGTACCTACAGCCGTATCTCCGGAATTATACGTTAGTCCTGTCGCTATTGCTGTTCCTCCTGTGGGTGTAGTATACCAATTTACTGCATCTCCTAATGCTGGTGCTGCTGGTAAAACTACACTTAAATCTGGAGTAATCGTACCAAAACAAATACTAGGATTGTTTGGTGTTATAGGAGGATCAATAAATAAACAATTACAATCAGGTGCAGTAATATCTAAGGTTCCTATACATGTACTATTTACTGCATTTGTAGCTGTAATTGTAATATTTGTCTCTGCTGTAATACCTGTTATAGTATTTCCCACTACAGTTCCTGAAGTTGTTGTTATTGTAGCGCCTACTGGTGTTACTGTAAATGCAACATCATAAGTCAATAAATCTATTGAACAAGTTGTAGATGTAAATGTTAGAACAGGTGTTTCATTTATAGTTACTGTAGCTAGACTAGTGTCATCTATACACGGTGCTGTTCCTGTTAACGTATACGTAAAAGTACTTGTTATTGCTCCTATTGCTGGAGTAAAATTTCCTGCTCCGACATTAAACGTACCACCCGATCCTGTAGTTTGTGTCCAAGTTCCGCCTGTTTGCTCTCCAGTTATTAAACTGAATAAGTCAATTGCAGTAGTACTACTATCACAAACTATTGTGTTTCCATCAGTTCCAGCCACGGGTTGTGGATTGATATTTATCGTAGCTATACTAGTAGCATCTATACAAGGTGCTGTTCCTGTTAAAGTATACGTAAAGGTACTTGTTGTTGCTCCTACTGCTGGAGTAAATGCTCCTGTTCCGGCATTAAATGTTCCACCAGCTCCTGTAGTTTGTGTCCATGTTCCTCCTGTTTGCTCTCCACTAATTAAACTGTATAAGTCAATTGCAGTAGTACTGCTATCACAAACTGTTGTGTTTCCATCAGTTCCAGCCACTGGTTGTGGATTGATATTTATCGTAGCAATACTAGTAGCATCTATACACGGTGCTGTTCCTGTTAAAGTATACGTAAAGGTGCTCGTTGTTGCTCCTGTTGATGGAGTATAAGTTCCTGTTCCGGCATTAAAAGTTCCTCCAGTCCCAGTTGTTTGTGTCCATGTTCCTCCTGTTTGCTCTCCAGTTATTAAACTGAATAAGTCAACTGCAGTAGTACTACTATCACAAACTGTTGTATTTCCATCAGTTCCAGCATCTGGTTGTGGATTGATATTTATCGTAGCTATACTAGAGTCATCAATACATGGTGCTGTTCCTATTACCGTATACGTAAAGGTGCTAGTTGTGGCTCCAGTTGCTGGAGTATATGTTCCTAATCCTGGATTAAAAGTACCACCTGATCCTGTTGTTTGTGTCCAAGTTCCGCCTGTATCTTCTCCAGTTATCAAACTAAATAAATCAATTGCAGTTGTGCTACTATCACAAACTGTAACATTCCCATCTGTTCCAGCATCTGGTTGACCTCCAATTGTTATGGTTGCCACACTTGTAGCATCTATACATGGTGTAGTTCCAGTTAAAGTATATGTAAAAGTACTCGTAGTAGAACTTGCTGCTGGAGTATAAGTTCCTGCTCCTGAATTAAAGGTACCACCTGCTCCTGTTGTTTGCGTCCAAATTCCGCCTGTTTGTTCTCCGGTTATTAAACTGAATAAGTCAATTACTGTAGTACTTCCTACACAAACAGTAATACCACCGTCAGTTCCAGCTACTGGTTGTGGATTGATATTTATTGTAGCAACACTAGTAGAATCAATACATGGTGCTGTTCCTGTTAAAGTATACGTAAAAGTACTTGTTGTGGCTCCTGTTGCTGGAGTATATGTTCCTGCTCCGGCATTAAAAGTACCTCCTGATCCTGTAGTTTGTGCCCAAGTTCCGCCTGTTTGCTCTCCAGTTATTAAACTGAATAAGTCAATTGCTGTGGTACTGCTATCACAAACTATAGTGTTTCCATCAGTTCCAGCCACCGGTTGTGGATTGATATTTATAGTAGCTATACTTGAATCATCAATACAAGGTGCTGTTCCTGTTAAAGTATAGGTAAAAGTACTTGTTGTGGCTCCTGTTGCTGGAGTAAATGTTCCAGCTCCTGAATTAAAAGTACCACCTGATCCTGTTGTTTGTGTCCAAGTTCCGCCTATTTGCTCTCCAGTTATTAAACTGAATAAGTCAATTGCAGTGGTACTGCTATCACAAACTATAGTGTTTCCATCAGTTCCAGCCACGGGTTGTGGATTGATATTTATCGTAGCTATACTAGTAGCATCTATACAAGGTGCTGTTCCTGTTAAGGTATAGGTAAATGTACTTGTTGTGGCTCCTGTTGCTGGAATATATGTTCCTGCTCCGGCATTAAAGGTACCACCTGATCCTGTTGTTTGTGTCCAAGTTCCGCCTGTTTGTTCTCCAGTAATTAAACTGAATAAGTCAATTACTGTGGTACTGCTATCACAAACTGTTGTGTTTCCATCAGTTCCAGCCACCGGTTGTGGATTGATATTTATAGTAGCAATACTAGAATCATCTATACAAGGTGCTGTTCCTGTTAAGGTATAGGTAAAAGTACTCATTGTAGCTCCTGTTGCTGGAGTAAATGTTCCTGCTCCGGCATTAAATATTCCACCAGATCCTGTAGTTTGTGTCCAAGTTCCGCCTGTTTGCTCTCCAGTTATTAAACTGAATAAGTCAATTGCTGTGGTACTGCTATCACAAACTGTCGTATTGCCATCAGTTCCAGCTACTGGTTGTGGATTGATGTTAACAGTAGCTATGCTAGTAGCATCTATACATGGTGCTGTTCCTGTTAAGGTATAGGTAAAGGTACTTGTTGTGGCTCCTGTTGCTGGAGTATATGTTCCTGCTCCGGCATTAAACGTACCACCTGATCCTGTAGTTTGTGTCCAAGTTCCGCCTGTTTGCTCTCCAGTTATTAAACTGAATAAGTCAATTGCTGTGGTACTGCTATCACAAACTGTCGTATTGCCATCAGTTCCAGCTACTGGTTGTGGATTGATGTTAACAGTAGCTATGCTAGTAGCATCTATACATGGTGCTGTTCCTGTTAAGGTATAGGTAAAGGTACTTGTTGTGGCTCCTGTTGCTGGAGTATATGTTCCTGCTCCGGCATTAAACGTACCACCTGATCCTGTAGTTTGTGTCCAAGTTCCGCCTGTTTGCTCTCCAGTTATTAAACTGAATAAGTCAATTGCTGTGGTACTGCTATCACAAACTGTTGTGTTTCCATCAGTTCCAGCTACTGGTTGTGGATTGATATTAACCGTAGCAATACTAGTAGCATCTATACAAGGTGCTGTTCCTGTTAAGGTATAGGTAAAGGTACTTGTTGTGGCTCCTGTTGCTGGAGTATATGTTCCTGCTCCGGCATTAAATGTACCACCTGTTCCTGTTGTTTGTGTCCAAGTTCCTCCCGTTTGTTCTCCAGTAATTAAACTGAATAAGTCAATTGCTGTGGTACTGCTATCACAAACTGTTGTGTTTCCATCAGTTCCAGCCACCGGTTGTGGATTGATATTTATCGTAGCTATACTTGAATCATCTATACAAGGTGCTGTTCCTGCCAAGGTATAGGTAAAAGTACTTGTTGTAGCTCCTGTTGCTGGAGTAAATGTTCCGGCTCCTGCATTAAAAGTACCACCTGATCCTGTTGTTTGTGTCCAAGTTCCTCCTGTTTGCTCTCCAGTTATTAAACTGAATAAGTCAATTGCTGTGGTACTGCTATCACAAACTGTTGTGTTTCCATCAGTTCCAGCTACAGGTTGTGGATTAATAGTAATAGTCGCTAAACTACTATCGTCAATACATGGTGTTGTTCCTAATAAGGTATAGGTAAAAGTACTTGTTGTGGCTCCTGTTGCTGGAGTAAATGTTCCGGCTCCTGCATTAAAAGTACCACCTGATCCTGTTGTTTGTGTCCATGTTCCTCCTGTTTGTTCTCCAGTAATTAAACTGAATAAATCAATTGCAGTGGTACTACTGTCACAAACTGTTGTATTTCCATCAGTTCCAGCAACTGGTTGAGAGTTAACCACAATTGTTTCAGTAAGAGATAAATTCTGATTACATGCTGGAAGTGGGTAGCTATAAGAAACTCCATCTAACCAAATTCCGCCTCCATTCCTAACAAATGTAAGAGTATTGGTAGCTACAGCGGTAGTAAATGTAATATGTTGTAATGAATCATTAGCTCCAGTATTAAAATTTTGTGAATTTGTTCCATCTGAAATAGTTATATCACCATTATTATTATCCTTAGAGATACTAATTGTTATGGTAGTTCCAGCAGGAACAGTATGTCCCAGAGTTAGTGTTAAATTAGTATTAGTACCATTTATTAAAGCTGAATTGGTATTATTTGGAACTGTACCAACTGCTAGTATTGCTCCGGCAGCATTAGCTGGATTTGCACCTCCAACAGCACTTAATCCATTACCATTTATAGTTGTCGCAAAAGTTTCTATATATGTTGCATTTAGTGCCACATTAGTTGTTGCTCCAGTAACAGTAACATTAGCAGTTCCTGTAGCATTTAAAGTAACTGTTTGACTAGCACCTCCACCTATATTGTAAGTTACTTGTGCATTTGGTGTACCAGTTAAAGTAAAAATAGCATCGTTACCTTCACATAACGGACCGTTTGCAGTAACACCAACTATAGGTAAAGACACCGTTGAAATAATCACGGTATCTGATGAACATTGAGAACCGTCTTCAACTACTACTTCATAAGTTCCTACCTGTGTCGCATTATAGGTTGAATTTGTCTCCCCTGATATAGGATTACCATTAAACATCCAAGTAAAAGTAGCTCCTCCACCGAAGTTACCAGTAGGGATTAAAAGTTGTGGGAAATCTCCTAAACAAACTACCCTATTTAAACCTAAATCTACTGTTATGGCAGTAGCGGTACTTGCTTGTAAAAATACCGCCGAGTCATAAGAAGAATCCATTCGATCAGCAATAACCATTTTCATATGATATGTCTGTCCAGCAACAACTACATGAGAAGCGGTCAATAAAATAGTTCTTCCATTATATTGTATTGGTGAGTTACCTGCAGTAGCATTAGTAGCATAAGCTACATGTAACCCCGTATTTTGTGCGGGAGCACAAACTTCAGCATTATTATGTATTGTACCCGCACTTACTGGGGTAACTCCATCAGCCAATAAAGCTATATTTTTACCCGTTATACCCGCATCGTTAGTTACACCTGGACCTGATAATATAAATGCAAATCCATCTTGAAATGTAGAACATTCATAATCTGTACCCGCATTATTACGCTCCTGATACTCTTCTGAAGCAAATACATAATCAAAACTAAAATTAGTATCTAAGGGAACAAAATCAAATTCCACAATTGTTGCATTATTTGTTGGTTGGTTATCTCCAAAACGAGTGTCCAATATAGTTTTTATATCAGCATCACCAGCCCAAGTCCCTACCGATTCCATTCCTGAAAAGGCATCAATTGTATTAGCTCCTTGAGAAGCGGTTGCTGCACCACTGGACATAATTACACCTCTTGCAGAAGGAAAATTACCTCCAGTATTTGTAAAATATGCAAAACTTTTTTGATTATTAACCGTATTAAAACTTGCATCAAAATACTCAACCGATGAGTTTGATATACTCGTAATATTACTTACCGATGCACAAGACTGTCCCAGAAATACATTTTCAATCAATTGTTCCAATGTCATTGAAGATTCTGAAGCTCCACCTGGATTAACATTTATAGTCTGTGCATTAATTCCATATGTACTTAAAAATAAAATTAGTAGTAACGACAACTTTTTTTTCATGGCAAAAAACATATTTTGTTATTTAACTAAACAACTATTATTGCATTTATTAACAATACGTTGCATTTATGTGCCTGAAATTAGTTTTTAACCAATCTCACCCTACAAACCTATACTCATATAAATCTCATGCCGACCTCATGAGAATCTTTTGAAACGATAAAGAGCTGTTTTTTATCGATGAAAAACCTGTTTCAGAAGAGTAGTTTTCCTTTAATTCAATAAGTTTTTTAAAGTGGTTACATTCATATTTAATGAATATTTGGTTTACTTGAAGCTTATTACACTCATTTAGTGCTCGAAAGTGGAATGAAAGAGTCGATATCTAATTATATTTTATGGTTCTTAAAAATGTCAATTGATTTTAATCAACTGATCAAAATATACATCACAATAAAAAAATCATTGAGGAAATATTATTTTATAATAGCACAACTACATAAATTGTAAGTTTTAGTATCTTTGTCGACTTAATTCAGACTCAAAACTTGAGTTTGAAATTATAAAATAGAAAACAACGAATTATTTTAATTGTGA
>Ga0209291_1001133_pt1 | contig 24348 bp, 27 predicted proteins | sample GOMGulsemesocosm_FD_184633 | JGI IMG/M metagenome (GOLD analysis project Ga0209291, IMG submission 184633) | Methane-oxidizing microbial communities from mesocosms in the Gulf of Mexico - GOM9B Gulf of Mexico (SPAdes) (version 2) | ecosystem: Environmental > Aquatic > Marine > Cold seeps...
GATTTTTTGCGGATAAATGTCTTGTAAGTTTTCTTTAATGTGCTGCTTTAATAAATCAAACAGCGCGCGCATCATGTGCAGTAGCACCATGTTGTGCGCAGCCTCTGCAATCGCTAAATGGAACTCCACATCGGCGATGACTTCTTTGGCAAATTCTTTGTTATCGTGAAAATCTTGTAATTCACGATGTTTTTCTCGGATATTTTCTTTGTCAACTTCAGTGCTGCGAATGGCGGCATAGTAAGCGCATAGCCCTTCTAATGCATGGCGAAACTCCAATAAGTCGTATTGAGCCTCAGGGTGATTAGCCAGTAAATCAAGCAGTGGATCACTAAAACCACGGCCTAAAGTTTCGCTGACATAATTACCTCCGCCCTGCTGGCTCTCGAGCACGCCTTTTGCCGATAACTTTTGAATAGCTTCACGCAGTGAGGGTCTTGATACATCAAACTGCTTGGCTAATTCTCTCTCTGATGGCAGCTTTTGACCGGGCTTTAATGTGCCTTCGACGATCATTCCCTCGAGTTGCGCCACAATGACATCCGATATTTTTGGCGGCTTAACTCTTTTGTACATGCTGAAAAATCCCCGAGCAAATCTAGTGCTGTTTTTAAAGGGCTCATCATAGCACTGCTCTTCATTCATCCAAAGCAGAACAGACGTATAAACAACCAGTAACGCTGGCTTTTCATCGTTATCTCTATCTCTTAAATCTCGAAAAGTGCTGTCTAATTTTTGATCTATTTATAAAAATCCTTGACAAGATCATCCGTTAGATTTTACAGTGTGCAGCATGTTTGGTTAATTGGTATGACCAATTTACCAAATTATATCGGTCTATTAAAAAAATAACAACTAGTGCCCCAACGATATTTTGGCGCTACCAATGCAAAGGTTTGTTAATGAAATATTCTAAAAAAACGATCTCGACCTTAGTTCTAACAGCAGCTGTTACTGCAACAGCGCCAACCCAAGCAGCAGACAAAGTACTGCTGAAAACGCCAATAGCCTTTGGTTCACACTTACCTGCATTAGGTACGCCTATCAAGTGGGTATCTGAACAGCTGTCACTGATTAGTGATAAAAAAATCCGTATGAAAATTTATGAACCGGGTAAGCTGGTTGGCGCAAAAGAAATCTTAGATGCGGTGTCATCTGGCAAAGTGAATTCAGGTTATGCCACTGCCGGATATTGGCAGGGGAAAATGCCTGCAGCGGCATTGTTCTCGGCGGTGCCTTTTGGGCCTGAAGCAGGCGAGTACATGGCATGGTTATACTACGGTAACGGCATGAACTTGTACCAAGAGATGTACGACACTTCAGGTTACAACGTCAAAGTACTGCCTTGTGCGATTATTTCACCTGAAACATCTGGCTGGTTTAACAAAGAAATAAACTCCCCTGAAGACCTTAAAGGTTTGAACATGCGTTTCTTTGGTTTAGGCGCATCAGTCATGGAGAAAATGGGTGTATCAACATCTCAATTAGCTGGCGGTGAAATCTTTGGCGCACTGGAGAAAGGCGCAATTGATGCCAGTGAGTTCTCACAGCCTGCTATTGATCAACGTTTAGGCTTTCATAAAATCATGAAGTACAACTACTTCCCTGGCTGGCATCAGCAGGCGACAGTGTTTGAGCTGTTAGTGAATAAAGATACTTGGGGCAAGTTTAGCAAAGGCCAGCAGGCAACTATTGAAACGACCTGTAAAGCCTCGATGACTAATGCGATTGCTGAAGGGGAGGCGATGCAATTTGATGTAATGGCCAAAGCTAAAGAGAACGGTGTAGAGATTCGCTATTGGAATGACACTATGCTCAACGCGTTTGAAACTAAATGGCAGGAAGTGGTTGATGAGAAAGTCTCAGCAGATCCATTTTTCAATAAAGTATGGAGTGACTTAAGTACTTTCCGCAAAGGTTATGATCTTTGGGAAGCTCACGCGTTTTTACCGCGTGCTGTTAAGCAGCCATAGCCACTGATTCCATTTATCAGCCTCTGCTAAGGGGCTTTTAAATTTCCAAGAATTGAACGTTTATTGGGTGAAAGGATTCGCCCTTTTTTCTTTGTGATAAAAAAGGAGCTAGCGATGAGTAATCAAGTTAGTCCAAAAAGCATGCCATTGGCCGATGGCATTGATCGCTTTATTCAATGGATTGGCCGCACAGTGGTTTGGGTTTATGTGCTGCTAATCATCGCAATTATATTGCAAGTCTTGTTACGTAAAGGTTTTTCCAGCGGGCTAATTGTATTGGAAGAGCTGCAGTGGCATTTGTATGCCTGCGGCGTCATGTTTGGCTTGTCTTATGCACAGACAACCAACTCCCATATCCGTGTGGATATTTTGTATGGCAGATTTTCTGCTAGAACCAGAAGTATTATCGATATTCTAGGCATAGTGCTGTTGATGCTGCCTTTTGTCGCAGTGGTCTTTATTCACTCATTAGATTTTGTTTACGATGCTTGGCGTATTGGTGAAACATCCGATTCCCCTTCAGGTTTACCTTATCGCTGGTTGGTAAAAGCGGTTATTCCTATAAGCATGTCACTGTTAGCGCTGGCGATGTTTGCAAAGTTAATCAGAGAAATCAGCTTTTTGTGTAGAGGGGGCCGCCATGGAAATTAATGAATTACTGGTTATCGGGATGTTTGTCTCGTTTATTTTATTACTGTTTACCGGAATTCCCGTTGCTTGGGTATTGGGTGGTGTCGGGGTGCTGTTTGCCGCCTTAGGTTATTTTGCTGATTTGTATCTAGATACTATCACGGGGTTAGATTTTTTAACTTTGGGCTTAGTGGTTAATCGTATCTGGAAAATCATGGATAACTGGATATTAGTCGCACTGCCGATGTTTATCTTTATGGGTAATATGCTGGATAAATCAGGTGTGGCCGAGCGCTTAATGAGCTCTATGCAAGAGCTGTTTGGCCAAGTACGTGGTGGGCTTGCGGTCACAGTGACCTTGATTGGTGTTATTTTAGCGGCATCTACCGGTATTATCGGAGCATCTGTGGTGTTGTTAGGGGTTATGTCACTACCGGCAATGACCAAACAGGGTTATTCAATGCCACTGGCATTGGGGACTATCGCCAGTGCAGGTACTTTAGGCATATTGATACCACCGAGCATTATGTTGGTGATTATGGCTGATCAGTTGGGTCTGTCAGTCGGTGATCTATTTATGGGCGCGGTTTTCCCTGGGTTAATGCTGGGGGCTATGTATGTGGTTTATATATTGCTGGTGGGCTGGTTGAAACCTGAAAGTGCACCGCTGCCTAGCGATGTAAAAAAGGTGACGTGGAATACGGTGTATAAAGTATTAAAAGCAGTAACGCCGACCATCTTTTTGATTTTCTCAGTATTGGGCTCCATTTTTGCGGGCATTGCTACACCTACAGAAGCCTCTGGTGTCGGCGCATTGGGCGCTACACTGCTAGCAATTTACTATCGTAAGTATAATTTTAAAGTGCTCAAAGATGTATTGGCTGATACCTATAATACAACTTCCTATATCTTTGCTATCTTTATCGGGGCCACTTGCTTTGCATTAGTGCTCAGAGAGTTAGGCGGTGATGAGCTAATAGAGTCGTTTTTAACGGGGTTACCATTTGGGCCTTACGGCATTATCTTTTTCATCTTAGGCATAGTATTTTTATTGGGCTTCTTCCTCGATTGGATAGAAATTACTTTGATCGTATTGCCTTTGTTAGCACCGGTTATTTCAGCACTAGGCTTAGATATCAACGGCTATGGTGTGGTTGATAACCCTGAATTGGTTTGGTTTGTGATGCTAGTTGCCATGACTTTACAGACATCCTTTTTGACGCCTCCCGTTGGCTTTGCACTGTTCTATTTAAAAGGGGTGTGCCCGCCAGATGTGAAATTAATGGAGATATATAAAGGGGTTATGCCTTTTGTGGCACTACAGATATTAGCTCTTTTGCTACTAGTGTTTTGGCCTCAGCTGGTGTTATGGTTACCGGCACTTGCTTACGGTTAAGTCGCCAAAGCTTTATAAATATCGATTACAGTTGTGCGTGCTAAAAAAGCGCAATGAGATAAGGGGCATGTGATCAAATCCGCACAAAATATTTAAGGATGAGCACATGACCCACAACAAAATTAGGAGTATTCGCATGGCGAGTATTGTAGAAATAGCCGACCTTAAAAGAATCGCGAAACGTAAAGTACCGAAATTATTTTTTGATTACGCCGATTCTGGTTCTTGGACAGAAGGTACTTATCGCGCCAACGAAAGCGACTTTCAAAAGATCTTGTTACGTCAAAAAATTGCAGTTGATATGACCAATCGCAGTTTGAACAGTCAAATGATTGGCCAAGATGTCAGCATGCCCTTTGCTATGGCTCCCACTGGATTAACGGGCATGCAGTGCGCAGATGGTGAGATCAAAGCGGCCAAGGCCTGTGAGGCGGCGGGGATTCCGTTCACGCTTTCAACCATGAGTATTTGCTCTATCGAAGATGTTGCAGAACATACTACTAAACCATTTTGGTTCCAGCTGTATGTGATGAAAGATCGCGATTTTATCGCCCGTTTAATAGCGCGTGCTAAAGCCGCGGGGTGTTCTGCACTGGTACTTACTTTTGATTTACAAATACTCGGTCAACGACACAAAGATTTGCGTAATGGGCTATCTGCACCGCCTAAGCTAACGCCTAAGCATTTGTGGTATATGGCACAGTGTCCACAGTGGTGTTTGGGCATGGCAATGACTAAGCGCCATGACTTTGGCAATATTGTTGGTCACGTGAGCGGTGTAGAAGATATGTCGTCGCTATCTATGTGGGCGGCAGAGCAGTTTGATCCAAAGCTTAATTGGGATGATATTAACTGGATCAAAGAATTGTGGGGTGGTCCATTAATCCTCAAAGGTATTTTAGATCCGCAAGATGCACTGAAAGCCGCTGATAGTGGAGCGGATGCCATTATTGTATCCAACCACGGCGGTCGCCAGTTGGATGGTGCGCGCTCATCGATTGCCGCCTTGGCAGAAATTGTCGATTTGGTTGGTGATAGAGTGGAAGTGCATATGGACGGTGGTATTCGATCTGGCCAAGATGTACTAAAAGCCCTTAGTCTCGGGGCAAAAGGTGTGTATATGGGGCGTCCTTTTCTGTACGGATTAGGTGCCGATGGTCAGGCAGGTGTCGCCAAAGCAATTGATATCGTGCGCAACGAGCTAGATATCACCATGGCGCTTTGTGGTGAAAACAAAGTGACGGATCTAGGGCGTCATAATATCGATAGACACAGTGAGCTAGTGACGCGTTACGACATTGATTTAGATAAGAAGTGAAGTTATAGGTTATAAGTCGTAGGTCTTAGGTCATAAGCTACAAGCTAAACCGCAGCTAGAGTTTCTAGGGGCCTGTCGGGCTTGACCGATCGTAGCGAGAAGAAGCAGGTTTGAGACAGTTTTCTCGGTCTTTTCAGGCGAATAGCGTGCTATTCAACGAGGAAGAGCGGGGAAAATGGCCAAATTCTGATTATTCGCAGTAGATTAACGTTAAGTCTGACAGGTTCCTAGCTGCGTTTTCGCCTCCTTTTTACATTCCCCGCAAAGAAATTAAAAATATAAATTTCATCTACTTTTGAGTATCTGTTACATAAAATCATATTGCAGTTATGCAAAAGACTTACAGTAAATGTCGTTGCTTCTCGGCCTCTTACTTGAGAGGCAATAGATAGTTTTATTTATACTGATAATATATACAGTTTAATGTTAAGCTCTGGAAAATAGAAATTAACGATCTAGAGGTGTGACATGATTAAAGGAAGTTGTTGCTGTAAAACGGTTCAGTTTGAAATATCTGTAAGCCCAGAAATGATGGGGATGTGTCATTGCAGCCGCTGTCGAAAACTAGGGTCAAGTGCGTTAGTATTTACCAATGTCGATAACTTTAAAATAACTCAGGGGCGTGACAAAATATCGACCTACAAGGCTGAACCACCCTATAAGTATGATCGTTGTTTCTGTTCTGTTTGTGGAACCTCCTTGGGTGAAGTGCTGGCATCGACAGGGTCTTTCCCAATATCAGCTAACTGTATAGATAGTGACTTTGAAATCGAAAATGCCTTTCATGAGTTTGTATCAGAAAAACCTAAATGGTTAAAAATTGGCGATAACGCCAAGCAATTTGATGAACACCCGCATCAATAATAAGTAATACAAAGTTCTGATAATTGCTGGTAATTAAGCTTTAGTCCTTGAGCACTTAACAGCCTTTACCTGTATGTTTACAATTGACTAGGCACCATTTGCTGTTTTTATAATGGCTAACAAGAGCGGTGCTTGGAAGATTTTTGAGCGGGCATCGTGGTGGATAAGCAAACACAAAAAGTACTGTTAATGGGTGGCATATTTTGAGTGAAAGTTTGGGAAATGAGTTATTTGAAGCTGCTGTTAAACTAGCAGAAAGTCGCTATCCTCAAGGTTGGGCTGGTGCTGCAGCTGTGCGCACTCAATCAGGTAAAATACTCACAAGTATTGCGCCTGATGTAAAAAATGATGGGCTTTCGCTGTGCATGGAGGTTGGTGCGTATTTAGAGGCGCACAAACTAAACGAGGCAGTCACTCATAGTTTATGTGTCTCTAAAGCAGAAGGTAGTGATCAATTTACTGTACTAACGCCATGTGGTATTTGCCAAGAACGTTTAGTACATTGGGGCGGCGATGTTTTAGCTGCCATCACAAACTCCGAGAATAAAGTGATTTTTAAAACTTTAAGAGAGCTGCAACCGCATCACTGGTCGAAGGCTAACGGTGAGCTTCTTTAAAACTAAATTCGGCAGTTGGGCATTATTTTAGGCGCAGAAAAATCGCATTGTAACTAGGCTGATTAGCAGTAGATGGTTGTTCCCTTTACAAAAATCATAACGACGTTACGGTGCGATTTAGCAAGTCGAAAGTGATGTAGTGTATTCACTCATGGAGTGAATAGCACGGATAAGCTAAAGCTAAAGAAAGACAATAGCTTGATTAAATTACGAAACGGTCAATTGCCGATTTTAGGTTAATAGCGATGAATTAGGCGTAGCCTAATTCATCATGAGTTTAATTGGCAACCATTTCGATATGCTATAAGTCAGTACTCAAATTAAGGTCTATTGAGTTGTAACAATTAAATGGAGAGCTTATGGCATTTGAAGACAAATTTCGATTAAGCAGTCATGCGGTTATCACGAATGACAAACTTGAAGTGTTAGTGCTTAAAGCAAATTACGGTGATGGTCATTGGGGTTTACCAGGTGGGGCTTTAGAGCCGGGTGAAACTATCCACGAAGCATTAGTACGAGAATGTAGTGAAGAGATTAATTGCGATATTACCATTGAGTATTTAAGCGGGGTTTACTATCACAGTGCTTACAATTCACAGGCTTTTATTTTTCGCTGCAACATAGCAGCGCAAGCGGTGATTGAATTAAGTAATGAACACACTCAATTTAAGTATCAAAATATCGAATCAATGTCAGCGGTACAGCAACAGCGTGTGAAGGAATGTTTGGCGTTTAATCGAGTAGTAGTCAGCGCTAAATTTTAAGAGTGTATTCGCTCAAATAACGATTCAAAATACCAAGGATAGCTATGCAACGATGTGAATGGGCTAATTCGAACCCTTTAGAAACTCATCATCATGATGAATATTGGGGTGTTCCCGTGCATGATGATCGCATGCTATTTGAAATGCTGATCTTAGAAAGTGCTCAGTCAGGTCTTAGTTGGGCGACCATCCTTAAGAAACGTGCGGGCTACTTAGCGGCATTTGATAATTTTAATGCGACTAAAATTGCTCATTATTCTGCTGATAAAATAGCGTCTTTACTTGAAGATGAAAGGATAGTGAGGAACAAATTAAAGATTAATGCCACAATCCAAAATGCAAAACTGTTTCTTGAAATACAACAAACTCATGGCAGTTTTGATCAATTTATCTGGTCATTTGTCGGTGGCAAACCTATTAAGAATCAATGGCAGAGTGAATCGCAAGTACCCGCATCATCGATTGAGTCTGAGAGTATGAGTAAAGCGTTAAAGAAACTTGGCTTCAAATTTGTCGGGCCTACGACCTGTTACGCCTACATGCAAGCGGTTGGAATGGTCAATGATCATGTTGTGTCTTGCTTTAGATATGAAGCAGTATTGCAGCAACAAGCGAATAGCTGAGTAGCACAAGAGGCGCCAATGAAAAACTGGAAGGTCGTACCTAAAAACAGCTTAGTGGCTCAGTATGTTGAATGTTATTGGTTTCTTGAAAAAGAAGCTGCTGATGACGCCAATAATAACCCCAAGTTAAACCCTGACCCCAGTGCCCACTTAATGGTAGTGAAAAGCTCACAGAACTTTAGCTATCAGCAAGGCGTAAACACACAAACCAGTCGTGGTTGCCATTGGATTTTTGCCCACCGTCAAGCGTATTTGATGGACCACTCTGATCCCTTTCAAGTGTTAGGTATTAAATTCAAAGTAGGGGGGCTTTATTCATTAGCACTTATCGATAACACAGCAGCGCTTGATAGCATCGTAAATGTTGATCTGAGCGAGTTACTGAATATCGATGCGTTTGATATCGATCGCTTGATACAGCGAGCTTTAACGGATAAACATGCAATACGTGATGCATTGGATGAGCTAATATTGCCATGGCTGGCAAATCACCCAATAAATCAACATGCTGCGCTCACACGTAAAGTTCTGCCGTTACTTGAAACAATGTCTATCCAATCATTGAGTACGCAATTGCATCGCTCACAACGCACCATTGAGCGCAGCTTCCTAAAAACCACGCAACTTACCTTGAAGCAGTGCCAATCAATGATGCGCTTAGAGCAAATTTTAGAATATCTATATGGCTTAGATCAGAGCGAAATTAACTGGTCTGATGTCGCTCAACAATTTGCATTTTCTGATCAGCCACACCTCATTCGCTACTTAAAAAGCGCCATTGGTCATACCCCCGCTCAGTACGCTCACAACAGAGATTTAACTATCGATATCTATGGCGATTTTAAACTCGACTGACTTATGACTTATGACTTATGACTTATGACTTATGATTTATATCTTGTCGCATTTATTCAATCCCAATCTAACAAGCCTCACTACAATTGCGCTATCAATTTGAGGAGATGAGTAATGAGTTTACAGATAAGAGCATATACAACCGCGGATTTAGTCGCGGTACTTGATACATGGGAAGCGGCCACACGATTAGCGCATCTCTTTATGAGTGATGAATTTATCGCTCAAGAGCGAGCGAATGTCGCTGAGCTTTATTTGCCAAATACAGATACCTGGGTGGCTACGATAAAAGGGCAAGTCGTGGGCTTTATAGCACTTATGGGGAATGAAGTAGGTGCGATCTTTGTGCAACCCGATTTTCACGGTCAAGGTGTCGGCAAAGTGTTAATGGATAAAGCACAGCAACTGCATGGTTCGCTAGAGGTCGAAGTGTTTAATGAAAATGCGATTGGCCGGCGCTTTTATGCAAGATACGGTTTTGAAAAACTCGAAGAAAAACAGCATGAGCCCACCGGACAGCAACTACTAAGATTGCGTTTTGTGGCTGATGAGGCTTTCTAGCGCTTTGGTTAATGCGGGAATAAAAGTGAGTTTACGAGAAAACAGCTCAACTTTACATTGCCAATCAAATTTAATGGTTGCGATTTATTAAGAAGGATACAACATGAAAAGCTCGGACCAACTTACTATCACCAATATTGCTTTCGATCAGTGGCGAAAAAAAAGAACAAGGCGTAGTGAATGTGCCTCGAAAAGAATGATGAGAATCGTGAACAGATGAAGCTTGGAGTATAAGTTCGCCTTGGGAGCTTACTTTAACCTTTTTAGGGCGTCATATAATAAGCCTCCGGCTTTACCGGAGGTAAGTTAACTTAGATGAATATAGCGGTCATTTGAGGCAAATAGTCTTGCTTACAGCAGATCAGTCTGTTCTCGGACAGCCTCCTAGGTCCTATGACTTATCGCCAACCTTCCCCTCTGCCCAACTTGCAAACCGTAATACTGGATAACAGTATACAAAATAGAGTGCAGCGATAAGTAAGTAGATGAACATAGTATCGCCTGGCATACGCAAAATTGCCGTTTCACCTTGGCGTGTTAATTCGGAGAGACCGATAACCGAAAGTACTGCAGTACTCTTAATGACAATTACGTAGACACTGGCCATGGGTGGCACAGTTAATTTAAGCGCTTGCGGTACAACCACATAGAAAAGCGCTTGGGCTTTGCTCATTCCACATGAGCGCGCAGCTTCCTCTTGGCCTTTAGGTACCGCGTGAATAGCTGAGGCAACTATTGCTGTCACATAACTTGCAGTATAAAGTGTGAGTGAAATAATCGCTGCGCTGTAGCTTTCAAATTCAAGTGCGGCAATGCCTAGTGAAGGCAATACGAAGTAAATTAAGTACAGTTGAACTAAGTAAGGTGTGCCGCGAAAAATGTGTAAGTAGGTACTTATGCAGATACGCAGTATTGTACTGTCTAGCGTTTTTAAAATACCTAACATAGCACCGAGTAAGCTCCCGCAGACAATCGCGACAATAGATACTTCAAAAGTACTCTGTAAGCCTGCCAGTAGGAAGGGCGATAAACTCTCAATTATTTGCCATTTAGCAGTTAACCATTGCATCATTTATCTCTCCTAGTGCGCGTCAGCGCCGCCCAATTTACGTTGAATAAAACCAGATGCAATAAGCATCATCAGATAAATTGCTAGATAACACACAGCGGTTGTCAGATAGCTTTCAGTCGCAATTACCGTTTCAGAGAACATTTGTAGCCCAGCACCCATCAACTCAAACACAGCAATAATACTCAGAAGCGAGGTGTCTTTTACCAGTACCACTGTTTGACCCAATAACGGTGAGATAACTTTTGAGATTGCCTGTGGCAAAATGACATAAAACATGGTTTGCTGCTTGCTCATGCCTACTGCCATAGCACCTTCAGTCTGTTTTTTAGAAATAGACATGATGCCGGTACGAATGATTTCAGCCATGTAAGGTGTGGTATGTATGGTTAACGCAATGATACCTGTTTGGGTTTCATCGAAAAAATTACCTATTAACTGCGGTAAACCGTAGTAAATTAAATATATCTGAATCAATAGCGGTGTGGCGCGAATAAATTGAATATAAGCCGCTGCTATCCGCCAAACTGGCGAGATAGAGGACATCCTCATCAGTGCGATAAAAACACCAAAAAAGAGTGACAGAACAAGGCAAACTAGAGAAATCCAGAGCGTTGCTATCATGCCATTAAAGAATACATCCGCGTAGTTGCCGATGATTCGGAAGTTCAAAATATCGAGTAGCCAGGACATGGGGGGCCTCAAAAAACCGGTAGCAAGCATGATTTAACAATGCAATATTCAATGTTTGTAGCGGTAGAGTAAGAATAGCTAAGCGATTTAAAAACCGCCTAGCGAGAATTAAGCGCAAAGGCTTATTTGTGATCAGCTTCCCAATCGGTGCTATTCCACCAGTAATCAAGGATTTCTTGTCTTCTGCCATCGTGCTCAATCAGCTTTAAGTAGTTGTTAAGTGCTAATAGCAAATGCATTGAATCAGGACGTACAGCGAAGCCTAAAGGCTCTTTACGCATGAAATCTACAACGGTTAACTCAGGGTATTGCTTAATGTAGGTAGATAAACTAGCACGATCCGAAATACCTGCATCAATACGATCACCGAGTACTGCTTGAACAGTCTGTGGTGTACCACCCGCGTATTCTTTCAATTTAGCATTTGGAAGAAGCTCACGAGCTAGACTTGCGTAAGTTGAAGCTTGAGTAGCGCCTATAGAGTATTTTTTCTCGTTTAACAATGACCACTTAGTAAAGTTCTTGTCTTTTTTAGCGAACATTACGTTTTCTGCAAAGAACGCTGGGTCAGTAAACAAAACTTGCATGTGACGTTTTGGTGTAGGCGTCATATCTGCTGCAATAAAGTCAACTTTTCCAGATTTTAGCGCAGGAATTAGACCTTTCCAGTCGTAGTCTTTTATCTCTAACTCTACGCCCATATCATCGGCAAAACGCTGAGCCAAATCAATCGCCAAACCAGTACGTTTGCCATGCTTGTCGATAAAACTAGTGGGTGGTCCTTGAGTCTGAACCGCAATGCTCATTTTGCCGGTCTTAACGATTTTTTCCATCGTTGTTTCAGCATTGACGGTTGTCACAGCACTTGCAGCTATCCATGTCATGGCAACAAGTAACGTTTTTTTAAAATTTAACATTAATATTTCCTCATTATTAACTATGTTGGTTTTGTTCGCAGTGAGCTTTATTCACTTTGTTAGTTTAAAATTTCTCTTTTATCGCTAGAGAATTTGTTGCAAAAACTTTTGTGCACGTTCTGTTTTAGGGTGATCGAAGAACTCAGCCGGTTTTCCTTCTTCGACAATAGCCCCTTGATCCATAAAAATAACGCGATCGGCCACTTCGCGGGCAAACCCCATTTCGTGAGTGACAACTGCCATCGTCATGCCATCCTTGGCTAATTGCTTCATCAGATCTAATACGCCATTCACTGTTTCAGGATCGAGTGCTGAAGTTGCTTCATCGAACAACATCATTTTGGGTTTCATGGCCAAGGCTCTAGCAATGGCAACACGTTGTTGTTGGCCGCCAGAAAGCTGCCTTGGATAGTTACTTTCGCGATCGGGAATACCCACTTTAGCTAATAGCTCTCGCGCATTCTTCTGAGCTTCGCCAATGTCCCTTTTAAGCACGACTCTTTGTGGCAGGACAATGTTTTCCAAACACGTTTTGTGCTCAAAAAGATTAAAGTGCTGGAACACCATGCCTACTTCAGTGCGCAGTAGATTCATATCGGTTTTTTTGTCTGACAGATTAATTCCATCAATTACAATGCTACCCTCATCGATACTTTCCAAACCGTTTAACGTGCGCAATAAGGTACTTTTACCTGAGCCACTTGGACCAATAATAACGACAACTTCACCACGATTTATTTGATTGGAAACATTATCAAGCGCCAAGACACTGGTTTTACCCTTATTTACACTAAAGCGACGAGATATGGCGTTAATTTTCACAATAGGTTCAGAAGATGCCACTAAATATTCCTCAATTAAACTAAATTAAACATAGGGGCCAATGAATATGCTGATACTCATGTGGCTTTTTGGGGGATTGAATTTGCACGGGATTCAGTATTTATCGCAGGCAGTTTATCTGTTAAAAAACAGCGTAGTACAAGAGATTTAATAGATGACATAAATCTACAGTAGTAAAGTTTCACAAACAATGAACATAGTGTCATTAAAAGGACTAATAACTAGCAAAATGTAATCAACAGCTAGCTTTCTGATAGAATTCTTGCCTCTATTTAAAACACTCGACAAATTGGTAGGTATTATTGCGATGGAACTCGAACAACGCGACAAAGAGTTGCTTTCTCTACTCCAACAAAATGGCCGTGCGTCCGTTGTCTCACTCAGTAAAAAAATAGGTGTCTCCAGAGCGACGGTACAAAATCGTATCGAAACCTTACAGCGGCGTAAAATTATCAAAGGCTTTACAGTCATTTATAATGAAGAGTATGAAAATCGGTTACTTAGGGTATTGATGTCTGTAAATTTACGCGCTGGCGCCTCCCCGGAAGTGGTTGAAGACTTACGTTCTCGTCCACAGGTCACCAAAATTCTCTCTGTCAGCGGCATCTATGATTTGATGCTTGAAATAACAGTGGAAACAACCGTTGAACTCGACAAACAAGTGGATAGTATTCGTCAAATAGATGGCGTTGAAAATACCATAAGCGCGGTAATACTCGCCGACTATTGTCAGGTAAGTAACGAATAATGCAGATGTGATTGAAACGGTAAGAAAAGCCAAAACTCTGGGACGGGCACGATTTTTACTGCTAAATAATTTGTTTGGATTATGAGGAATATTGATAACGGCAAGAAATAACAGCGACATGGCTGTCATTAGCCGCATAGACCTAGCAGACTGAAATGAGATACGCGCAAGCCAGCATTCACACAATTAAAAACCAATATCATTAATACTCTACCCAATACACAAGAAATTTTACAACTCGCAAATGCTCATTATTCACTGGGAATACTTTAGAGTTTCGTTTGATCAGTTGAAGTGTTTAATGAAAATGCTATTGACCGGGGTTTTATGCAAAATATGGTTTTGAAAAACTCGAAGAAAAACAGCATGAGCCTACCGGACAGCAGCTACTAAGATTGCGTTTTGTGGCTGATGAGGTTTTCTAGCGCTTTGGTTAACGCGGGAATTAAGTGTCGATTCTTTTTATGCACAAAATGATAAACAGGAAACGACAAAATAGCGGGTTTTAAGGCTTTTATCTCGCTGTTATTTAACGCATTGAGAATAGGCGCAGCTGAAAAGCTGGCGGATAGCGCTATTTGAATTCGATCATTTTGTAACATGTTAAATAATTGAGAGTGGCTGTCGGCAATGGACCTGTGCATGCTGATAGTATGCTTGTTGACCAGTTCTATGCCCCTAATGATACCCAAATGGTAAGTGGATAAGCTGCGCCAGCCATCGATTTTTATCGTATCTGATTTAGCATAAGCGGTTAGTTTTATGTAATACAATGGCACAGGCACGATGATTAAATTAGGGTAGCGTTTATTAATATCAGCAATGCGATAGAGCTCGCCGTCCATAACGCCTTGATTGGCCAGTTTTAATGATCTGTAAGAGGGTATGTAAGTGATAGAAATGGGTTGATTGATACTTTGATAAGCCAAGGTGACTAAGGGGGATATGTGCTGGGAAAGGCGGCTTTGATTCGTCGATATTTTTAGCGTTGTTTGCGCATAAGAATACGGCGCTACAATAGTCATTACTGCGATCAAGCAGTACCACAATCCCATCATCCATCGTCGATTTGAGGTTATCCCTAATGCAGCATCCTTGTTGGCCATAACGCTTAACTAATCCTAAAAATTCAGTTCAGCATTATTTTGTCACATAAGCTTTTTTTGTCTATGAGACCTTTGTTTAGTCTTGATGAGGCTATTCTGTAAAGATAGGATTAAAGAAACTGCGCTCGTAACTCAATATGCATTGGCTGTCTTGTGCGAACTTGAAGGCTGTTATGCATTCAAGGTCATTAAGAGAGTCGTTTCTGTATTGTTCGTACTCTGCCAGGCTTGGAAAAGTGAACAGCGCTAATGCGATATTATTAGCACCTTCTGATGGTAAAAAGTAGCCGTTGTGGTTGCCGCCAAACTTATTAACTAGCGGGATCCACATCTTTGCATATTGCTCGAATTCACTGAGTTTATACGGATCAATAACGTACTTTAAAAAGCAGGTAACCATGTGAAACTTTACTCCTATATAGCTATAAACAGTTTACTCTAAAACGGTAATTCACCGTTAATGAGCTTTATCAAACTATTGTTCTTTATTAATTTTATCAGTGCTCACTGAGTAAAAATACTATACCACTTTAGACAGGCTAAATAGTAATAAAACCCGGTGAAGGAGATGTCCTCGAAATCACCTTTAATCTAAATTCGTGATGATATAGGTAAAGAGAACCAGCCCTTAGTGACAATCGGGCAATATAACGTCTCCCAACTAATAGATCTTCAAATCCTCTGCGCGACAGAAAGACTATTGGCAGGCGCCACTGGCTGATAACTGAGCGGTCAGTCCCCGTTTTAAGTCTCGCCACAGCAAAGGTGCAACCAGTGCAAGCATGACAATATTTGATAGCGGCAAGGCTATCCAGATTCCTAGCTCTCCCCAATACTGGGGAACTATATATAAAAAAGGTAATTGGATAATAATATTCGCCAGAGAGATAAACATGGCGATTTTAGCTTTCTGCAATGCCATGAAATAAACGCAGGCCAGTGCGATAAAACCGTCGATAAACATGCCTATTAAATGAAGGCGTAATCCGAGTGTCGATTTTGTAACGACTTCACTGTCACCGTTGAACCACAGAATGTACAAGTTAGGTGAGCTATTTAGCAACAGATAAAAACCGATGCCTAACCCTATGGTGACATATATAGCAAGGTAAGTGAGCTGGCGTATTTTATGCCTTTGTCCGCGTCCATGAAAATAGCTTAACAACGGTTGTATGCCACCCCCTATTCCCTCTGCTAGCATATAGTACAAACTCATTAGATAACCGACGATCGCATAAGCGCTCAAGCTTATAGTATTACCGTATTGCACAAACAATGCATTGTGTATCGCGATGACAAAACCTGCATATAAGTGCATGACTAATACAGAGCTACCTATAGCAATAATTTTAGTACTGTCGTGCCAATCAAAAATGAGTCTAGAGCGACTCAATGTAATTGTCGCTCGTGTTGAATAGAAGTATCTAAGTGCGACTAGGCAAACTGCTGTCATAGACACAACTGTGGCCCAGGCAGCACCCGCTATTCCCATATCAAGCACGACTAGCAGGCAATAATTCAAAACAATATTGAGTAAGGCACCCCCAATCATAACCACAGTGGCATAGTTGGGGCTGTCATCGTTGCGTATTAACAATGGCAGGGTGGCAGAACCAATGGCGCTCAGGGCTGTGTACTGGAACACATTTATATATTCTAAAGACCGTTGCAGCAACCCGCCACTAGCCCCTTGTAATGCTAACAATATATTGGCAAATTCTATATAGAATACAGTGATCAATGCCGCGAGTAACAAGAGCAACAAACTGGTGCTTAAGGTACGTGTCGCTCCCTGTAAATCACCCGCTCCTCGCTTGTAGGAGATAATGGCACCGCCTCCTATACCAACCAATAAACCGACACCGGTAAAAAAGGTCATAAGCGGATAGGCGACACCGATGGCGGCAAGCCCCTGTTCTCCAATAATCTGGCCGATAAATATTCCGTCGATGATCACATAGATACCGCTAATCAGCATTGCCAAAACGGCGGGGAATGTATGTCGCCAGAAAAGCTTAAAAACAGATTCGCCCTGTGCCATTGCTACCGTCATCACTACTATCCATTTATCAGATTTCTGTGTTAATTATTCGCCTATTATCCTAACTATTTCGATAGATAAAAGTTACTATCTATCGCAAAACCGGATAGTAGTGATGAGGATAGAGCAGTGAATTGGAATTTATCGCAGTTGCAAGCATTTGTTGCCACCGTTCAACAAGGATCATTTTCAGCCGCTGCAAGGCATTTAGGGCGCGCTCAATCTAGAGTGAGCAGCGCAGTTGCCAATATGGAAATTGACATAGGCTTTGAGCTGTTTAATCGTGAGGGACGCTACCCACAACTGACCGAGCGAGGCGCAAGTTTATACCCGCAAGCACTCAATTTATTGCAACAGTGTCTTCAACTTGAAGGACGTATTCAAACTTTAGCCAGTGATCAGGAGGCTCAGTTAACGCTAGCAATGGACGAAGCATTTCCCGAGCAAACTTTAGACAGTGCTCTTCATCAAGTAGAGCAGCGGTTTCCGTATTTTGGCCTTACCTTAATCAATGGCAGCCAGGGAGATATTGTTGACTATGTGCTTAGCTCACAAGCTGATCTGGGTTTGTTAGTGCAAAATAATCCAGTGGATGGGCGATTGTATACGCTACAGGTCGGTCAGCTCACCTACCGGATTGTGGCAGCCAAAGACCATCCGTTGAGTCAACAGGATGAAGTGCAAATTGTCGATCTACAGCAATATCGGCAGTATGTGAGCTGCAATAAGAAAGGTGAGCCATACAATCGACCTATATCCGCTAACTGCTGGTATTTGGATAGTTATTTTTACATTTTGCCGCTCGTTATACGTGGAGGAGGGTGGGCGTTAATACCAGAGAATATCGCAGAGCATCCGATGTTTAATCGCCAGCTAGCTTACTTGAATATATTAGAATTCAGCGCCTTGCCGGCTTCTACTATTTCTATTATTCAGCGTCGTGACAGTGCTGGGGGGGCTGTGAGTCAATGTCTGATTGATCGCTTGCGTCAGAACTTATGAATATCGCTCTATAAATGGATGTTAAAAGATAGCTCATTAAATTTAATACCTAAAACGAGGGTCATACTGCTTTGAAATAGTTAACTCAGCTATTGGTTATCTTTTATTGAGCTTTCTTATTCTTCGATTGGCAGAAAGTAATAACTTGTTAAATTTAGGGCATTCTAAATGACTGGGTTCGGGGCACACTGCAGCATGGCGAAGCCCGTCACGCATAGCGGTTAGCTGGTTAATTTTTTTCTCTAGCTCTTCTGCTTTCATCAGCAATTGTTGTCTATCTATATTGATAGTGGCGCTCTGTGTAAACATATCACCAATTTCCTTGAGCGACAGTCCAGCTAGTCGGCCTAGAGAAATGAGAGAGAGTTGTTTTAATACACTCTGATGAAATAAACGCCGTAATCCCTGTCGGCCTACCGATTTGATCAAGCCTTTTTCCTCGTAATAACGCAAGGTTGATGCTGGTAATCCAGAACGTTGCACTACTTTTCCAATATCTAATACTGTTGCATTCATTTGGTCTTGACCTCAAGTGAACTTGAAGTTGTATCATGACTAAATTGACAAGGCAATACCAAGTAAAAATTGCCTATTCAAATAGTCATTGATTAATTGAGCGCATCATCAACGCCCAAATATTCGATGTTGTCTTAGAGAAAATACGCTTAATTGGAGAAAGCTAATGATAGAAGAATTTTCACACTTTATTACTAACAGTGTACTAATAGGGATTGGTGCTACAGCGGTTATGGATCTTTGGGCGTTAATGCTACAGCGCTTTTTAGGTATTATACCGCTTAATTATGCCTTAGTAGGTCGCTGGATCGCGTATATGCCCAGAGGTGTTTTTTGTCATAGTAACATCGTAGAAGTAAAGCCTGTTGCTGCGGAATTAGCCGTGGGATGGGTTGCGCACTATTTGATAGGCATCGGGTTTGCAGCGCTATTGATTATGCTAACAGGTAATGAATGGCTAAGTGCACCAAGTGTCATGCCCGCAGTCACTTTTGGAATAGCCAGTGTTGCGATACCTTTTTTTATCATGCAACCATGCATGGGTTTTGGATTTGCGGCAGCAAAGACCCCTAAACCTGCATCAGCACGTTTACGTAGCCTGAAAACCCATTTTATTTTTGGCTTGGGTTTATATGGTACAGCTGTGTTAATGTCCATTGTGTCAGTTGAATAGTGTACCGATAGCTATACTAGTTAAATAAACACTAAGACCTTATAGACCAAGATAAGGAATTTTCAATACATCATCCTGGAGTTAAGATTTGCAGCAATTAACAGAGAAAACCATTGGTTGTCCATACTGTGGTGAGACATTGGCAGTACTAATCGATTTAACTGATTTGGACCAACAGTATATTGAAGACTGCCAAGTATGCTGTAAACCCATAGTATTTGTTATAAAACAAAGTATTAACGCTGAGATTGAGGTCAGTGTTTACAGTGAAGATGAAGCGTTCTAGTCACTTTTTGGATGGAAGCTAATTACCCGAAATGTGTATATCTACAAAGCTATTTAAATCTTCTATCGATCGAATGATATGCAGAGACTTATCCGTCGATTTTTTTTTCAGGGTTTGTAAAAGGTCGTCATTCCAAAATTTTGGACAGTGTTTTAATACTTTATAGCTTTGCAAAGAGCCTTTAATAATAGAGCTTCCCTGTGGCCAGCCCGCAGGTGTAACCACGAATCCTGTTAGCAATCGCTTGGTCACAAAGTAGTAGCAGACATAGTAAGGTAGATCTATATAGATCAAAGTATCAGCCGCATCGAGTCGCTGATTAAAGGTTCCCATTAGATCGAAGCCATCAATAATCCAACGATCAGAGGCTATTAAACCTGCATGTATTTTATCGTAGCTATTTCGCTCTAACTGCTGGCCGTTTTTATTATATAAAATGGCGTCTAATGAGTGTAATGGTATAGCTGTCGCTGCGGCTAAGTGGCGACATAATATGGATTTACCACTACCAGGTTTTCCGAAAACGGCTATTTTTTTCATACTACCTCCATTGAGCCCAGAAGCAGATATAGAAAACCCGCCTCTTGGCGGGTTTGATCAATTATAAGCGCATCAAATGCCCACCATTGCTATGCAATGATGATAATTCGGGTTATTTGCTGCATCAGATTTATATTCATAAAAGCATATTGATAGAGAGCCATTTTAATGTCAACTGACAGAGCATGAAATCGTGCTAAATTATGGCATGTTTAACGCGCTCTTGTGCCCTTGTGGCTCTTGTTACAAGCGCAATATAGCAGCCCTGTTTTGCGTAGTGTAAATGCAAGAATTCAATGTTTTTATCATTAAGCATCAGCGGTATTTTTTCAGATACTTCCAAGCCTTGGGCAATGTCTGCTTGCACCATCATCTGTTGTTTATCAAAAGCACGAATGGACACCATGCGACTGTGAATAACCGGTGGTACTTGGTTGATCTCCGGGAAACTCTGCTGCACATCTTGCGTCACAAAAATGGCATGCGATGCTTGAAAAGGAGTTTCTCCTTGAAGGTGCTGATGGTTTAGTAACAGCACTGTCGAACCGACATCAGCATCTTTCAGGCTGACTCTACAAGGTGTGCTATTTGCTTCTTGCACGATAGATTTTACAATACTATGTGCCAGCAGTTGTGCATCGCTCATCTTAAAGAAAGCCTCGAAGGGTTCTGCAGCAAGGGAGTGGATTTGAAAATTCATATGTTTATCTCTCAGTGATTTGTCTCCCAGCATAAAAAATTAAATGCGCTAACTACACCCGATTCTTGCTGTATTATCATCAGCAACATAGTTAGTCTCCATCCAGAAAAAGGTGTCTACTGCGAACGTTTCAATGATTCACTCTGTGTTCCATGAGATATTACGCCCATATCTAAAAGCACACATCATTAACCATTGAGTCGCTCTAGCTAAGTCCTACAGGCTCTTAGCGATAGTGACAAAAAATATCGACGATAGATAGCGGTAGACTCACCAGGTTCATACATCTGCAATAGGGATTTCTCGAACTAATAAGCCACATTACCTTTAGCGAGAGTTCGTGGAACATTTAAGAAACTTAATGGTTCTTGCGAATCGTAATTTTGATTAACTTGCAGTTTTAGGTGGGCGGAGAATTTTGAAAAGCCGAGGTACATAGGTCTTATTCCTCCACAGTAAAGTCGATGAGTTTTTAATCCATTGCTCTCAAGTGTTGTTATATTCTGTGATATTAAGTCATTATCAATCAAGCTTTATCTAAGATCACAAATTGCGCTCGATTACTCATGAGAAATTTTGAAGCGCTGTGGATATCGATGGAAGCAACACTTAAAGTTTTGATTTTTAATGCGTTGGCAATAGAGAATTTGTAGCTTCCCAGCTCCATTACCCACGTTAAACCTAATGTTTTAATTGGTTTAAAACTGGTGATTTGGGGGAGATCGGATACCGTGACTCCGTACTGTCCAGTAGATAAACCGTTGGCTATGTAATGTAAATATTTGCTGCGCAGCTCGGAAAATGAACTGCCTGGATAAAAATCTATTGACCCATTAGCCAAAAGTTTGTTCAGCCTTTTTTCGGCAGTCTGATAACCGCCAATTCACAGCCAATCTTTTTTACAGCCAAAGAGTAAAAATCAAATTATACTCCAAAGTGGTCAGGTTTTGCGCTAATTGGAGGAGGTTTAGACGCCTCTTTCATAGCCCATTTTTAATACACATTGAGCGAAAGAAAAAGAGCTGTTTAAGAAAATAAACCAATAAAACATGAGCATTGATAATGTATTTGTCACGTAATAGCATATCAGTTGAGTGTGTTGAGAGTGACTTCAAAGACAAGGTAACAGGCGCTAACTTGCCATTTAAGATAACCTTAGCAAACCTTTAGAACTCGCTACTACAATTACCGGGGGCAGAGATCCATTCGAAAAAGCGCCCCCTGTCCGTTTAATTAGACACACCTTTCTCTTGCTCAGCAGTGTTTCGTTAGAATATTCTCACCTCTAAAACTCTCCTGCTTCATGCTTTTTTATGCAAGTTAACGAAATATAAAATAAGTAACAATTAGCTTACACTTTGTTTGAATTTTGTACAGGTTGTTTGTGGCTGCTATAGATTTTTGCTGTTAGGCTAGGCGATAAAATGATTCCACAGTTTTGTCATCCACTTTAAATAGCCTCCGTTGAACACTACTTCCTGCTTTTGTCATGCAGGTGTTTTTATTTGAAATCACTTTATCGAATAACAGGTTATTGGGGAATACCCGGTATTATAGTGACTATAGTGACTATAGTGACGCGTATTTTATGGTAAATTTGTGTTTGAGCCCAAGTTTCAAATGGCTAGCTTTTCTCCTTGGAGGAACATCACTCAGTAGGGGTTCCATCACTATGAATCGGACTATTTAAATGGATGGCAAGGACTTACGCAGCTGAATATTTCACAAAGACCCGGATCATGAGTGGATTGTTAAGGAGGGCAAGCGTTAATTAGAGCGAGGATATACTTCAATCCTAACTCTAATTTATTCGCTCACAGTTAAAAGATACTGCTAGAGCAAATTCGCTGATCAATGAATTAAGTAAGATTAAGTTGTTGCTGGCATACAGGGTGTTCTATTAATGGCGCTAGTATCTCTTCTAAGCCTGGCGCAATCGCTAAAATAGGGCCTCCTTTTAAAAGCCCAGGACCGGTTTGCTCAGGAAAGCACTTACCTCCGGCCTCTTCAACAATCAATATTCCTGCCAACATATCCCAAGAATTAAGATGGGGTTCAAAATAGCCCTCAGTATGCCCGTCAGTTGAATGGACTAATCCCAGCGCGCCACAGTTCATGCGCCGATGTTCCATACCGTTGTCATGTAAGTAGTTTATAGCAAAGGGGTAAACACTGAAGTCCACTCTATTGGATATCCCTAAGCAGATGGTGGCACTGCGGTGATCAACGACAGGTGCTATTGCTAAAGGCTGGCCATTTTTGGTTGCCCCCATGCCGGCTCTTGCAGAAAATAATGTGTCGGTATTAGGGTCGTAGACACAGCCAAGTTCAATTTTACCATTATAGTAATAACCGATAGAGACGCACCAGTAATCAAACCCTTTGAGAAAATTGGCGGTGCCATCTATCGGGTCGCAAACCCATACTCCACCTTCGATATTTAAATTATCACTGCCACTTTCTTCACCGAGAAAACCGTCTTCTGGGAACAGATCTAGTAAACGTTGTTTAATGATATCTTCAACGGCTCGATCTGCGAGGCTGACCAAGTCATGGGCATCGGACTTTGCCTCTATTTCTAAATTATCACGATTTTTATAAAACTCAAGGGCGCAGGCGCCCGCGTGGCGAATTGTCTCTTCTAATGCGCTGTAGCGCTTAGTTAAATCAACCATAATGCTTACCTTAAATAATAGAGGCTATCGTAGCGCCCTGGTTTGTATGAGAGAGTTTAAGTAATAATTACTACTTCAACATTTTTTAAATAAACAGAATCGTAGTATTGAAGCTTTATTTTTTCACAAATTAATTCAGCAAGAGGTACCAATACTAGCAAGCTCAACAGTGATGAAAATATCGCTTTGAACACTAATTCAGGACGAGAAAAAATTGCTGTACGCGCTTTTTAGCAGTGCTGGTAAAGTAATACAGCCAGCTTTAACGGTTGAATTTGAATTATTCAAGAATCTTCTTCGTGACAAAATACCAATTCTAGGTATTCGTTATAATTCATAATTTTACGCGCGTATATTAGTTTTATATCGGTATCTAGACAAACAATCAAGCGCTTATTTGAAGCAAATATTTCAAGAGTGTTAGTTATTGGAATTTATATTCTATTTTGGGTGAGTATTTGCTTCATAAGAAAAAACTCATTTTAAGGGGCTTTCAAAGCTTTTATTTCCGGCATACAACAGCCACTTATTTAACAAGAAAAATGCGCCTAATGAGCGAGTAGCTGAGCCGCTGGGAACAAGAGGGTATTTATGTAGAAATAGAACTGGAAAAGGGCGTCTTCAGTTTACTTGTAACACCCGTTAACGAATGTTGTGATACATACATTGAAGATTAGCTAACTATAGGCACTGCCAACACCGAATAATGGAGGTAAAAAGCACAGTGTGGGTCAGCGCTTTTTACCTGTGCGTTAAATTACCTTGCTAGGTATTATCTCTACTAATTCCCCGTCGCCTCCAAGTGCTGTACTAGGTCAATACGAAAGCCTGCGGGATCTTGTAACATAAAGTGTATTTGCCCCCAAGCCTCTTCTTTTAGCGCCATTGCAATATCCAAGTTCATGCTTACTGCCTCAGCATACGCTTGAGCTGCATCT
>Ga0209291_1001134_pt1 | contig 24340 bp, 22 predicted proteins | sample GOMGulsemesocosm_FD_184633 | JGI IMG/M metagenome (GOLD analysis project Ga0209291, IMG submission 184633) | Methane-oxidizing microbial communities from mesocosms in the Gulf of Mexico - GOM9B Gulf of Mexico (SPAdes) (version 2) | ecosystem: Environmental > Aquatic > Marine > Cold seeps...
CGGGTAAAGTTAAAGTAAATGGCAATTTAAACCTACACGGCGAAACGAAAGCGATCTCTTTCGATGCAAACCTAATCGGTGAAGGTGATTCTCCTTGGGGCGATTACCGCGCGGGCTTTGAAGGATCAGCTGATCTTAAATTTGCAGATTTCAAAATCAATGGTGCAAAAATCGGCGTTGAAGACTTTACTGTGAACATGTTCTTTGAAGGTAAGACAAGCAAGTAATACTTCTTAAGTGCCTCTCACCTATACCGATGAGAGGCTCTTTACATGCCAACAAAAAAAACTCTCTCTTCCCCTTTAAATAGATTTATCTCTCTTCATTATTCGCCTTATAATATGCCAAATTATTTTTATGTTGGGCGCTTATGTTATACGTACTACCTGATTCAGCCGGCGATATATTAGTTCTTCAAGCTAACGCTACTCTTGAGCAATCAGACTTCACAGATGTTTTTTTAACGCAGATTGAAAAACAGCTAAAGCCTGGTCACACTTTACGTGTGCTTTTATATTTAGATCAAGACTTTAAAAGCGTTGATAGAGACTCTAGTTGGAATGCAAAGCAGTTGATCGCAGACTCAAATGTCGATATTCAAAGAATCGCCATCGTATCAAATGGAGCGGGTGAGGCTTGGTCAAAGCAATTTGATAGCGAAGCTGTACAACACTTTAGCATCGCTCAATTTTTAAAAGCACTTCACTGGTGTGATGAAGTACTTTGAATGTCTAAAAGGCGTTCTACATGCTCACACTCTTTAAAGACGTGCTGCGTGCAAGTTTGGCAAACCGCCTGGTTAAGCGTGGGGAAGATAGCCTTGATAGCCTCTTTCTTACTATCAAAAAATTGATCTTTTGATATAGCACTGTTTAAGCCAAGCTTAAAAGCACGCTGTTTTACGCTCTGTTTCATCGCAAAAAAGTATATACCTCCACCTTGTGCTTTTAGCTTGCGATCGAGGTTTATCAATAGATCTGTGCCACTTAAATCAATAAAGTTAATCCCGCCGCAAAGAATCAATATTTGATTGACTTGCCCCTCAGCTAAGACGTTTTCCACCTTGTTTTGAATGTGATTAACTGAGCCGAAATAAATAGACATATCGACACGCAACACTTTTAATTGTGGGCATTGCAAAACACCGTAGGTCCCACTTTCTACAAACCTGCGCTGCTCTAAATTCAGCGACATTTCGGTAATTTCTGGTGTGGAAGTTTTGGCCAAAAACAGGATCAATGACATCATCACACCTAAGTAGATAGCAAATTCAAGCTCCAAGAAAAGCGTTGAAAAGAAGGTAATCAGTAATACTGAAGACTCAGCTTTACTGCTAGTGAGTATCTTTTTAATGTGCGCTACATCGACTAAATTGTAGGCTACTAGCATAATCACCCCAGCCATCGCTGCCACCGGTAAATAAGCGGTCAACGGGGCAATTAAGAGCACTATTATGACCAACATAATGGCTGCAAATATAGCCGACAAACCGGATTTAGCCCCCGCTGAATAATTCACACCTGAGCGTGTAAATGATCCGGAACCGGCATAACAAGAAAAGAAACTACCTACAATATTTGACAAGCCTTGTCCCAGAAACTCTTGGTTTGGGTAAATTCTCTGCTGTGATTTAATCGCAATTGCCCGGCTGATGGATACCGCTTCAATCAAACCTAGCAGCGCGATTGCAAAAGCTTCTGGAGCCAGTAATTGAATCGTTTCAAAAGAAATATCTGGCATTGAAAATGGCGGTAAACTCGCCGGAATTTCACCCACTAACGCTATCCCTTCACTTTTTCCAATGAAAAAAGCAGTAAGACTGCCAACCACCATTGCCACCAGTAAATTAGGCAGTTTCGGTAAAAAATACTTCACTGCGATAGCGGTTAACAAAGTGACCATTCCAACGCTGAGAACAGCGGAGTTTAGCAAGTCTAAGTGCGCAAAAAAATTGATCCAAGTATCAATAAAGGAGAGCCCTTTATCAGCGGGAATAGCACTTAAGTGTTTTATCTGGCTGGTCGCAATTAAAATAGCGGCACCCGCGGTAAATCCAATCACCACAGTATGGGACACGAAATCAACCAACTTACCCAGTCTTGCCAAACCAAAGGCCAGCTGATAGATACCGGCCATCAAAGTGAGCGTTAGCGCCATTGAAATAAACGCTTCGCTACCAGGCTCTGCGTAGCCACTAATAGAGGAGAAAACAACAATAGATATTGCCGTTGTAGGCCCTGATATCAAATGTTTGGAAGAGCCAAAAAGCGCAGCGATGATAGGCGTCACCATCGCGGTGTAAAGACCATACTGCGGAGGTAAACCAGCAATTGTAGCGAAAGCGACACCTTGCGGAAGCACAATAACAGCCCCCGTCAAACCAGCCATAAAGTCGGCTCTTACATCCGCGAAAGTCAGTAATCTAAGCCATACAAAAAAAGGGAAAAAGCGATTTCTCATTCATATTCCAAATAAAAATAACGATAACGCCCTTCTTTAAACATAAAGTGGGATGGATCTAGTGTTTATACTTGAATTTTTAGGCTCAAAATAGAGCCAGATCACGTAATTTGATGGGACCGCTATGGAAACGACATTGTAACACCTACTTTTCACCGAGACTAAAGCGCCCATCCTCATGAAACTGTATGACTTCTTTACGACGCTTGCCGATAAGAATAGGTCCATTATCTAAAAACAAAAAGTTCTTCCAGTGGGTGCAAAAGACTTCCCATGTTGTCTCTATAATATTGTCTGCGTGGTAGCAAAAATAGACCACTGTATTGCCTTCCCAATCGATAAAGTCTGCGACTTCATCGGGCAGATCAGATTTTTGAGACTCCCAGCTTCCCTGCCATTTCCCGTGAATTTTCCAGCTATTTTGCTTCATTGGCCAATCTTCTTTATGAAACAAATCTGGGTGGTTAGCATTATTACTAATCATCTGATGCCAGATTTGATTAGAGAATGTTTCTGCTAAAGGCTTTATCTGTCTAAGTGTTTGCTCATTTACGGGTAATTCACGATGTTTAAAAAACCAAGTATAGCGATAATCATCTAAAGTTATATATTGCATTGTGTCGCGCGCCAAAATTAATACAAGTAAAGGTACTGCTTATATTATGCACCCACCTATTTAATTCCCCTAACTATATGCGCTAAATATGGGTGTTTGTACGCATGTTCCCAAAGGAGCATGCCTATCATCTTCAAAATGCGCTCTTTGGGAAAACAATGGATCCAATAAAGATTAGTTTAGGCCACTATTTACTATGCACTTTTTAGGCTATGCCAAAAATATAAACCTCTGTCTCTTCTTCTAATACTAATAAAGCTTGTGGGCGTAAAACTATTTCGTATTTTACTTTAATACTATTCGACGAAAAACCAACTCGCTTATCAGCATTACCTTGATTACACAATTTCCTGTACACCTGTGGCCTTTCGGAGCTAACCGCATGTTCCTTTACAAAAATTTAAGGCATAATAGCTACCATGATAAAAAGACCCTCAAAATCCGATATTAGAGCGACTCTCGATGATCAAATTCACGATTTTATAAATCGTGGAGGCAAGATTCAAGAATACGATCAAGGTGATAGTTCGCTCGTCGACGGAAGATATGATCGCAATCAGTTTGTCCACGGACTACCAAAACAGGACAGGACACCGGTGAGCGATACTCTCAAAGAGATTGATCAGCGAAAATCGAAAACAACCAGTACCCCTTTCAAAAACTCAACAAGGCGTGTTAAACAAGTTATTTATGATGACTTTGGTGAGCCGTTAAGAGAAGTTTGGGTTGAAAAATAAAGTAGCACAGTGCTCTTTCTCCCCACTTTGTACTCTTGCTCTGCACAATTATTCAATTCACTGATCTACATCATCATTGCGTTACTTTCATTGGCGGTTAATAAAATTAAATTCTTTTCCCCCTTTCCTTTTGTAGAAGATTAGCGCTATAGTGAAAACACCAATACTTATTGGTTTTACCTGAAACACTTAACAAGAGGCCCGTAAACCTTACCTATACACAGATATCTGGCGCACTAAAAAAGATAGTTATATATTTTTAGTTCAGAGAAACATACAGAACAGTAAGGATACATAAATGATTATAAACATTACACATCGCAGCGAAAAAGTATCACCAGCCGTAAAAGAAAAAATCGAAAACTGGCTTAACCACAGCCAAGATCGATATGACATCATCAACAGCGCTCAAGTCACCATCGACAGCATAGAACGTGGCGACGAAATAGAGGCAACTTTGCATACCAACGGCAAAGAAATATACGCAAAAACAAAAGCAGCCAACCTCTTTGCAGCCATTGATTCTCTCACCGAAAAAATTGATCGCCAACTCGCCAAAGCGAAAGAAAAGATGACTTCAAAAAAGGGTGGGCCCAGACATATGGAGCCAATCTCAGAACCTATATCCGAAGAAGAGATAGAGGCATTTGAAGCTTAGTCTTTACTGTAATAACCTGATCACTCCTGATACTGAAAGTTTCAGGAGTTTAAATCTCTTCTCTACCTTCTACTACTCCCCATTTACTATAGCTAAACGCTATAAGCTAGTTACTTAGTAAACTTAAAAAACAGTATATTTATATAAAAACCAGTCAAAATCTTCCGAGAAAAATGCTACATTACTCACCATCAATTTCATGATTAATCATTGACAATTAAAAGCGATATACCTATTCTTTTATAAAAATGATAATGATTATCGTTTAAAAACCAACACATACATTTGGAATCACCAGTGAGCATAGCACTTTTCTACGGCACAACGACCGGCAACACAGGGGATGTAGCTGAAAAAGTTCAGCTACATCTTGACGATATAGAACTTTTTGACGTAGCGGACTCTCCTCTTGAGATCATTGAAAACTACCAGCATTTAATCTTTGCTATCCCAACTTGGGATTATGGCGAAGTGCAAGAAGACTGGCAGGAAGTTTGGGACAGTGTTGATCAACTAGACTTTTCTGGTAAGACAGTCGCATTCATCGGCCTTGGTGATCAATACGGTTATGCTGAATGGTTTGTAGATGCTATGGGTATGTTACATGATAAAGTGGTTGCTAAAGGTGCCAGCATTGTCGGTCACTGGCCAACCAATGGTTATGAGTTTGATGAATCTAAAGCGTTAACCGCAGATAAAAAGTTTTTTATCGGTTTAGCCATTGATGATGATTGCCAAAATGAACTATCCGATGAAAGAATTGAACAATGGTGCCAGCAAGTGAGCTTAGAATTTGCTTAACCGCTAGTCGCATTAGATAGCACTTAATAGAGATAAATTGGGCGAAGCCTCAATCATCACGGGCTTAACTCCCCGCTTCACATGTGAAGACAGGCAAAGCTAGCTGGTTTGCCCCGGGAGCTTTAATACGATCTATTAGGTGCTACGTTTTAAATTTTTCAACTTGATTTTATAGACTCTAACCTTTTTAAAGTTCCTTTTTTTAGCCATATATTCAGCTTAGCCTCATGTTTTAAAACGCACTTACGTAGCTGTTGTAAAATGCCTGTTATATTATTGAATCTATGTCATTTTATTGCTAAAAACCCTTCCAAATAAGTTAAAAACGTCATACTCTCCTAAGGAAATACAATTTTTAGGAGCATGCATGTTTCGGGTTATTCTTACTATTTTCATAACGGCAATTGCTATTGCTGCATATTTTTTATTTTATGAAGATGCAAATTTTCTTAATACGCAGCCTACAACTAAGGCTCAGCCAGTAGCCCAAAGTGCGCCTAAAGCACCAACAGTAGCGGTTAAAGCACCACAACCTGCCAAAAAAGAACAACCTGTAGCTGCAACTGCCGATGTTTCAAAGCTTAATGAAAAGCAAAAAATACAAGCAAAAGAACATGTCGCTAGTATTACCAACCAAGAACAGGAGCCACTTGAAATAACAACGGCAAACCACTTTGTGACCGCTGATCAAGTGCTGCAATTACCTGAACTTAAAACACCCGAAATCGCGAAGATTGAAAGCTCTAAAACTGACAATGCTGTTATCGTCTCAGCCCCTAGCGAAACCACCGTGAATTTAAGTGACGTGCAAAAAAATGCTAAGAATGCATCTACAGCGCAAAGCTTTGCTGTCAAAATTCCAACATTTAAAAAACCTGTCGCTGAGCCCGCTTCCACTGAATCTATTGCTGCACAGGTAACGGCTAAAGAACCAGCCGTTGACGTCATTGCCGTTAAAGAAGCTAAGATTAACAAGCCAGCACAAACTAATCTTGTTACTGCAACAGTTGCGGAAAGTCCAGCCACTAAGACAAAAAGCAATGAAAAAGTATTAGGCACTGTCACCGGGACTATCGAGCCTGAAAAAGTAACGGTTACCAATACGGTCGTCAAAACAGTCGTCATTACCGACAATATCGATGAAAGTAACAAATCTGTCTTAAGCGCCATAAAGGACAACTTAGAGGAGCTTTCTGACATAAAAGTGAGTGAACTTACCCAGATTGTCGCCGATAAAATTACCGGACAAAAGCCTGTTGTTGTCGCTATAGAAAAGACCTCTGACCCTGAACCACCTGTTAAAACAGAGTCTGTGACAGCACAAAGTGCACAAGATGCCGTGACTGAAACCCAGTCCGTTAATAAAAAGGTCGCTGAAAATTTATCAGAAAATAACAGAATTAAGCTACGCGAATTATTATCAGATACTGAATCTGATAAAAAACGTATTTTCTATCTACACGCGGTTAATGTCAGTGATGAGCAAGGTATTTGGGGAATTATCCAACAAGGATTAATGGGGACTTTTTCTAAAGGTATCACCTTGTCACAGGCAAACGGCGAAGTTAAAGCGCTTATTCCGCAGGATGCCGATGAAATATTAGACAGCAAACAAAGCTCTTTCTTAGGTCGACTACTCAATAACAAAGTGCTCACCACTTATGTTTATAATTACGAACAAGGATACATAGGCAAGAATCCAGATGTCATCCAACCTGGTCAACAGTTAATCATCGTTACTTTCACAGAAGATGAGTTAATGAGTGTCTATCAGCACTTTAAAAACCAGCAGCAATAACGAGTTCCCATCCTGAAACAGCCGCCTACTGCGGATGCAAGCCTCACTACGATCTCGTTTCTGGATGATAACTAACTAGTTTAGATCCAGAAACAATTACATACTGCGAACGTCTCACTCACCCAATAGAGATGAATTAGGCGGAGCCTAAATCATCAAGGGTTTGATTCTGAACACCACTAGATTTAGTTGTTAGGAATCACCAAACGCCCACCTCTAGTAGTGCTCATCTTGTACGATAGAAGCGCTCTCGCTACGGCCATGTTTCTGGATGAAACTAACTAATATCAGCCTATTTGTGATACCAACAAATAGGGAGTACTCAGTAGGTAAGCACTATCCTCAATAGGATCCCAGTAAAAAACGCTGGCCCTGAGACTCTAAATATAGCTGTTGCGCTTGCTCATCATTAATTGCCAAATCAATTAATTGATAATAAAGGTTACGGCTCAACTTGCCTTCCATGCCATCACGGACATAGATATATGGGCTAGGCTCCCCTGTATTAGAATCGACGCTTACACGTAGGGGGTTTAGCTCACTGAGCTCTATAACATCTTCATTCAGACTCACTAAACATAGAGTTTGTCCTTGATCAGTTTGCTTTTGCTCTAAGTGAATAAAATAGAAAGGCACATCCACCACCTTGATACGCCACTTTTCCACTGGCGTTTTTAAATAATAATCACCTTCTTCTCTACATAATATTCTTGAAAATAGCCGAGGTATTTCAGTGCGCTTAAAGCGATCTCCGCAATGCCGCCATACCCCTTGTGCATCAATGCTGATATCGATATCTCCACACAGTGGTGGATTCCATAGATGCAAAGGTGGGACACTGTTGTGCTCGACATTATTTAGGATGCTTTCAAAATCAAAAGTCTGGGTCATATTTAGCGTTCTTTAAGTTATTCCAAAAGAGGTTTAAACTCACAGTAGTACCTCTCTATTAAGTTTTCTCATCTTAACGTTAATTTATATCATATGCAGAACTATTAACATGAATAAAATTCACTGCTAAACTAGCTTCATAATCAACTCAATCATAATGGATATTAATCATGCGTGCCAACTTAGCTACTCGACTCTCTGATCCCAACCGCGGGGTATATTTTGTGGGAACAACACCACCAAGAGCTGAAGTTGAAAAGATGGACATGCAGATCATCGCTGACAAGTTGCTCGAACGATTAACGTCTATTGATTACGATGGGCTGGTTGTTTATGACATTCAAGATGAAAGTAGTCGCAATGCAGCCCCGCGCCCTTTCCCTTTTAAAGCTACCTATGACAGCCGAGAGTACTCAAGCGTACTGACTAAAAAATCGCATCACCCAACCATCACTTATAAAAGCGTCTCTGCAAGGTCAAAGCAAGAGTTTAACCAATGGTTAGAGCAGGCATGGACTGAATATGGTATTCGTAACTTAGTATTAGTCGGTAGCCCATCATCAGTAGGTACAGTACAGCTCCCTTTGAAGGAAGCCTACCAAGCATTAGAAAACCATGAGCGAAGCTTTACTTTGGGGGGGGTTGCCATTGCTGAGCGCCACTTAAGTAAAGGTGACGAACACTTGCGTATGCAGCAAAAAAGCGTCGATGGCTGTAATTTTTTCATCACTCAAGCGGTTTATGATGCCGATGCCACTATCGACTTACTGCAACAATACGCCGCGCTTTGTAAAGAAGAAGGCGTTAAAGCTAATCGTGTCATACTAACGTTTACGCCTTGTGGTAGCCAAAAGACCATGGACTTCATGCAGTGGTTGGGGATAGCAACGCCAAGCGCTGTGAAAACACGTATTTTAAATGCAGAGAATTCGCTAATTGAATCTATAAATATTTGCGAAGAGAACCTCCAGAAAATATTAAACTACTGTCTGGAATTAGACATTCCACTTGGGTTAAACATTGAAAGCTTAACCAATCGCAAAGAAGAGATTGACGCTTCAATTAAGCTTTTCAAACTACTCAAAGCGACTTTAGATTTAAACCTGGCAAAACGTTAAGTTCAAAACAGTAAAAGCTCGCACAGTGTTAGTGCGAGCCTTACTGACTAGCCATCAATAGCAGTAATACAGCACTAATACTAACAAAGATCATAATTAGCCGCATGCGCTGACAAGTTTTACAGATTTTCTTCTTTGGCTTCATCTAACCACCTGCAAGCTTGACGGTGTATTGACGTTTTTCAAGGAAGGCTTTGAGCACCTCTCGCTGATCCCCTTGTATTTCAATCACACCATCTTTGATCGCACCGCCTGTACCACACTGCTGTTTCATTGTTTTGGCTAATGCTTTGAGCTCTTTATCTGCGAGTGCGATACCTTTAATTAACGTCACACCTTTACCTTTGCGCCCTTTCGTTTCCCGATGTATACGAACAATACCGTCTAATTGCGACAGCCTTTGTTGCTCATCGAGGACTTTACAACGACAGTCATTTTTAGGGGCGCTGCAGTGGGGGCACATATCACCCTGATCTGTTGAATAAACTAAACCGCCAAGTTGGTCTTTTAATGATTTCAAACTTTTTTCTCTATTAATTCAATCTTAAGTTGTACTGGTAATGCCACCTATTTGACGAGACAAATAAGCCGCGTAATTATCCGTCATACCAGAGATAAAATCTAATACTCGCATATAACTATGATACAAATCCCAATCCGCTTTAGGGGCATGTATTCCCATTAAACTGAGTATTTTTTCGCTGCGATAACTTAAATTACCACTCTTTTTTTGATGCTGCTCAAAAACGGCATGACAAAAAGAGTCAAGCAATACCCCTAGTGAGCTATAAGCACCGACTTCAAGTTCTGTTTTGCGAGTATCGGGAAACACTTCATTGCGCGCTAAATGTTTAGCTTTTTCTAGGCCTTTAGCAACATCTTCATCGCCATCGCTAAGGAGTTCACCCCGGTATTGCCCTGCCATAATTGCCGAGTAGTTTTTCATAAATGCCGCAATTGCCGAGCACACCATATTTTCCATCGCCTTACCCCGCAGTGCCGATATTTTGCGTCTTGAAGAGGCCTGTGAATGAAATACACTATCATCAAACTCTAAATCGCCACACAGCTGTTGAAGTATGGGTTTGATGCGCTCAAATGATAAAATATTGAGTTCCATCGCATCTTCAAGATCTAAAATGGCGTAACAAATATCATCGGCTGCTTCCATTAAATACGCTAATGGGTGTCTGCACCAATGATTTTCTGCCAGGGGAATAAGACCGAGCTCACTCGCGAGCTTTTGCATAAAGTCCAATTCAGTTAAATAGCAGCTAAACTTTCCTTTTCCACTCGCCTGTGATGAGAGCCAAGGGTATTTTATCAATGCGCCTAAGGTCGGGTACGTCAGGCGTAAACCACCGTCGTAAAGATGATTTTCGATAGTGGTGACGACTCTAAGCCCCTGAGCATTTCCCTCAAAGGTTTGAATATCACATTTTTGCGCATCCGTTAACGAAGCGATTAACTGCTCGCCTTTAGGCTGTTTAAACCAGTCGCGGATTGCGTACTCACCCGCATGCCCAAAGGGCGGATTACCGATATCATGGGCTAGGCATGCCGACTGTACAATCATACCCAAATCATGCGGGCTGACCCATTGCGGAAGATGCTGTTGAATTAACTCCCCCACCCTTATACCTAAGGTACGACCTACACTTCCCACTTCAATTGAATGCGTTAAACGGGTGTGGATATGATCATTAAGCGCAAGTGGGTGTACTTGAGTTTTTCGCCCTAAACGCCGAAAGGCGCTGGAAAAAATAATGCGATCGTGATCTTTATGAAAATGGCTGCGGCCGATCTCCTCTGATAGATCCTCATGACCATAGCGTTTAGGTGTTAGTAACTGCTGCCATTGCATTGACATTTTTCAATCCTCGAAACCACTAAAACCTACGTTAATAAGGAACATGCAGTTGAGCTCCAAAACGCCTCTGGCGTACAGAATATTTCGTGATTAAGGCAATGCTTAAAGGTGGGCTGGTTGCCCGACGAGAAGCATTAGCAAAGAGCACGATGTATCCTGTAGTTCCGTAGGATGCCTACGGATAAAAACACAGAGAAAATTTGGGGGCTTAATTGCATGTTCCCTTACCCCAGGTTAAACGAATAAGTGCCCAGCATAGTCGCTAATTAACAAGGGTACAACAGCCTTAAAGATTTGATTTCTTCAAACAGCCGTTTATTAGTTAAACACACAAAATCAATTAGATAATGAGCAAAAACGATTATTCCATCTATAATCCTTAGAAAGATATTTGGGTACCATTCATGAACATGTCGCATACAGCTAACAGGCACTTTGAGATATTTATTTCATTGATTTTCAGCTTCTGCCTAATTTTTGTAGCCACTAATAGTCAGGCAATGGATAAGCCTCGTCTGCGCGTTATCACCAGTATTGGCAGTTTCACGATTGAGCTATACCACAACGAAGCCCCTAAAAGTGTCGCTAATATATTGCAACACGTAGATGCTGGTTTCTACAATGGCGTTATTTTTCATAGAATCGTTAAAAACTTTATCGTGCAAACAGGCGCTTACGATCAAGAGATGACATTGTTACAACCTTTGAACTCGAACGTTGAATTTGAAGCAAATAATGGACTTAAAAACCTACGTGGTACCGTCGCTGTGGCACTTACAACAGACACCCAATCGGCGCTGTCGCAATTTTTTATCAATATTAAAAGCAATCCACATTTAGATTACAGTGCTAAAACAAAGACAGATTGGGTCTATACTGTTATAGGAAAGGTCATTTCTGGTATGAATATCGTGCGTCGGATGTCGAGAGTAATCACTAACGATGAGAATCTACCATTAACCCCTATCGTCATTAAACGCATAAGCCGAATTTAAAGCTGTTCCAAACTGACTATTTTTGCTTCAGTCTATAGACAGTGATCATCACCGTTATTGAAGATAATGCCATTGCCACTCCTGCCACCATAAGATTGAGTAACACTCCAAAGACAGGGAAAAACACCTGCAGCAATAGGAATAGTTGCGATTAACTTCTCCCTATTACCGAGAGTATAAACAATTCCCCCCCTTACAGTTGGTCTGTAACATTAGGTATAAACGCTTAGTTATCCACAGAGGGCTTGCTGCTCAAGCAGCAGTCTTTTTTTAAACAGCGCTAATATTCGCTTTAGTGACAAATAATGAGCTATCAACGCTTTGTACTTCGCGTATTTTTGTTGGCTGCCCCAGATACAAGAAGCCCACAATACTTTCATTTGTGGCTAATCCCAAACTTTGTTTTACATGCGCATCAAACATCATTGACCCCGAGCGCCACATAGCCCCCAAGCCTTGTGCAAAAGCCGCTAATTGAATGGCATGTGCTGCGCAACCTGCTGTGATTAACTGCTCCACTTCCGGCACTTTAGGGTGCTCGCTAATGCTGGCAACAACGGTCACAATCATCGGAGCTCGCAGTGGCTTGGCTGCCATTTTAAGCTGTTGTTGTGAGCTCAAATCTACATTTTTTGCAAGGGCAACTTGCGCGAAGACTTTGCCTAATGCCTCTAATTGCTCTCCTTCTAATACAAGCAATCGCCAAGGGCGCAAGCAAGCATGATCCGGGGCTCTAGCAGCGGCCTGATACATAACTTCTAATTGCTCTGCATTAGGCGCAGGACCTACCAGTTTTGGAGATGACACTCTATTATGTAGTAATTCGATCGCTTGCATTTCATTCCCTTAACGTAAAAATGTACTTAAAAATAAGGCCAAGTCGTACATAAAGACAAGGCGGCTGCGCTTAGCAAAGACCTCATTATAGTCGTCGTTCAACTACTGGCGAGATAAACGCAGGTTCTCAGCTTGCGCCGCTACGCTACTTCTAAATGGATTGATATCTAGCCCACCACGACGAATATATCTTGCGTAAACGGTGAGTTCTTCAGGCTTACATTGCTGCCATACATCCATGAAGATATTTTCCACACACTGCTCGTGAAAGTCGCCGTGTTCTCTATAGGACACTAAATAGCGCAGCAATGCTGCTTGCGAAATTTTAGCGCCTTTATAAGCCACACTGATACTCGCCCAATCTGGCTGTCCTGTTACCGGGCAATTAGATTTCAAGATATGGCTGTATAACTGCTCTGTTACTTGAGTGCTACCATCTGCTGCTAATAAATTGACATCGGGGCTATATTGAGTGATTTGTACATCGCAATCATCAATACACTCGCCCTTAAACTGCTGCACTGGCGGTAGCTGATCTAAGTGGTAAAACGTAACTTCGCAAAGCTCGCCCGAAGCACTGGAGAGATCTTGCTGCATTTGTTCAATAACCGCTCGCTCGCTGGAAAATTCAGATAAATTATAAGAGTTAAGGTAAAGCTTAAAAGATTTTGACTCTATGATGTGTGAGGAATGAGCACTAAACCTAAACTGCGCCACGCGAACAATCGGTTTACCTTTTAAATTTAGCCATGAAATCTCATAACCATTCCAGATATCAACCGCCCCCGCTTGCTGGAGAAAAGGCAGTTCACGCCTGTCTATTGATCTTTTTTGCCAATTGACAGCGCGCTCTATCGGAAACAATAAACTCGCATCATAGCGATTAACATATGCCGTGTGATTACCTAGTGGAGACGAATCTAATTTTTCTTGCTCTTGTTCGGCATGTGTTTTATCAATCATGATCTAATCCCTTTTCCTTTGTTCAACATATTTAACGCAATCGCAAACAGCGTCACTGTAAAGACAATAATAACAGCCAAAGCTGTATAAATATCAATATCACTGGCACCTAAAATACCATATCTGAAGGTACTGACCATATAGAGTATAGGGTTCAATTGTGAGACACCTTGCCAGAAATCAGACAGTAAACTGATCGAGTAAAACACCCCACCCAGATAGGTAAGTGGCGTTAGAATGAATGTTGGTACTATAGATATATCATCGAAGGAGTTGGCTAACATTGCGTTAATAAAACCACCCGTTGCAAAGAGTATCGAGGTTAGCAACGTCACTATGATCACTATAGGAAAACTATGTACCTGTAGGTCTGTAAAGAATAGAGATAGTAAGGTAACCGTAAATCCGACGATCAACCCACGCGACACCCCACCAAAGATATAGCCCGCTAAAATCACCCAATTCGGCATCGGTGAGACCAACATTTCCTCTACATTGCCTTGAAATTTAGCACTGTAGAAAGAGGACACCACGTTACTGTATGAGTTGGTGATAACGGACATCATGATTAAGCCTGGCACAATAAACTCCATATAGCTAAAACCACCCATCAAACCGATTCGCGAGCCGATCAAATTACCAAATATTACAAAATACAAGCTCATCGTGATGGCTGGCGGTAGCAGAGTTTGCGCCCAAATCCGCATAAACCGGCGCACTTCTCTGCGTACGATAGTACTTAGTGCAATAAACAATTCTGTATTATTCACCGGATTGCTCCAAATTATTTTCAACCATGGATATGAACATTTCCTCTAGACGGCTTGATTTGTTACGCATGCTACTTACCGTTACCCCTAAACGTGTAAACTCATTAAATAGCGCATTTAAACCCTGACCTTTTTTAACTTCTACCACTAAACAATGATCATCTTCTACACTTACACTATAGCCTGTTACCGCTAAGTCTTTATCAAAGCCTGATACGACATCAAAGATAAAAGTCTCACTATCCAATTGCTGTAGTAACGCTTTGATGCTGGTATTTTGAATGATCTTTCCCTGATCAATAATCGCCACGTTTTTACACAAATATTCTGCTTCTTCCAAATAGTGTGTGGTCAGGATTATAGTGGTGCCGGCTGCATTGATCTCTTGTAGGAATTCCCACATAGAGCGGCGCAGTTCTATATCAACGCCCGCTGTTGGCTCATCTAAAATTAATAGTTTAGGCTCGTGCACCAGCGCTCTTGCGATCATCAAGCGACGTTTCATCCCCCCTGATAACATTCTTGCAGCGGTATCTCGTTTATCCCAAAGACCCAGTTTTCTAAGGTAGTGTTCTGCGCGCCCAGCTGCAATATCTGATCCGATACCGTAAAAACCCGCTTGCGTTTTGACGATGTTATAGACGGTTTCAAATCCGTTAAAATTAAACTCTTGTGGCACAACGCCTAGGTTTTTCTTTGCCTTAGTCATATCTTTAGCCAGATCAGTACCAAAAATTTCAACCGATCCTTGAGTGGCATTAACCAGCGATGAAACAATGCCTAAGGTGGTTGATTTACCTGCTCCATTAGGGCCTAACAGCGCAAAAAAGTCCCCTTGTTCGACATCTAACGAGACATCTTTAAGGGCGACAAAGCCATTGTCATATACCTTATTTAAATGCTTAATTGAAAGTGCTGACGTCATAAAACCTCTGGTTGCTATCGCTTTAAGGGATAGCGTGCTAGACAACAATATTTATTGCAAACCGATTGTTGACCATTCAGTATGCTGCTAGATTACTTTCTATTTTGAGAGTAGGGTATTTTGCATAGTCATTTTTGTATGAATTTTGACTTGTGGATCATGCCAAGAATCAGCATAAATTGGGGCAAAGATCGTGAATTCAAGGTGCATCTGCAGCGACAAAGCGCTAAACTTTCACTTTGGCCTCCCCTAGACAACCCACATTTTGAGCAATTTAATGAATCAATATCACCAATTTCACGTAGAACTACTCCAGCAAACTTATAACGAATTACTGAGTCACTACCCTTTTAATGCCAAAGATATAATGGTGCAGCAACAAGAGTACTTAGATGAATTTGTTGCGCTTATCAATCTATGCCAAGATTTGGGAGATAACTATGTAGAAAAAGGACAGAGTTTTTGTTGTACTTGGATCCGAGCATACCCTGATTTAACGCCCATATTACCAAGAGATTTACTGTGGTTCTTTGGTGGTGATTGCCTACATTATATGCCCGATGAAGAAATTTCTCTGTTTCAACGTCTCGACGAATTACGTTACGAAGCAGACAGCGCCAATCTTGAATTTAACTATCCGGCCCAGCGTGCAAAGCTGTTTAATTTACTGCACTAAGCCGAGCACTTAAACTCCTCGAGGTGCTTATCAGGTTTGACCGATCGTAGCGTGGAAAAGTAGATTTGAGACACCTTCTCTTTTTTTTTGAGGCGAATAGCGTGCTATTTAATATCATCTGTCGGGATCAGCTTTAACTACTCGCAAAGGGAAATACAGGAAATATTTCATACCTAAACAACAAGAATATTGCCAAATCCTGCTTTTTCGCAATAGATTAGTGGTTAGTCCAACAAGCGCCTAAATTCTAGGATTCCACCTGCGCAGAAACGAAACTCTTATTCTTTCGCTGCGCTCTATACATGGCCATTTCGGCACTTCTTAACAGTTCTGGAACACTCTCTGTGTGCTCGGGAGCGTAACTAGCTCCTATCACTATATCTAAGTAATACTCTTGTCCTTCTACTTCGATCGCCTGCTCATAACTGGCAATGATTTTATCCGTCACCACCGTTGCATCCCCAATATCACTAAGCCCTTCTAAAATGATAACGAAGTGATCATCGCTTAACTGCGTCAGCATGTCATATTGCCTTAAACACCCTGACATGCGATCACTGACATCTTTGAGTATCAATGGATTCAAATCCATCGAATCGATACCTGGTTGTTCTGGAAATCCACTGATTTCACAATACAGTAAAGCCAGTACTTTGTGGCGTTCTAGAGAACGCGATATAGCAAATGGCAGATACTCTAAAAACACTTGCTTATTGTAGTTAATCAAACTGGGGTCGTTAAAAGCCAACCATTCTAATCTATCTTCGGCTTTACGCTGGGAGGTAATATCAACACATATAGACAAAATAACCGGGTCAATAGTGCCCGGCACGCTCAGCAGCGCATGCACCCACAGCAAGGTGTAGACATCGCCTTTGCTGTTACGCCACTGGGCCTCCGCCTTAACCAGCGTTTCGCCGCCCAAATATAAGTAGTTAAGCGCTGCCAACCCATCATCTTCAAGTAAGTCAGAGCAAAATATTTCTGAATAAGTCAGCCCATTGTAGTCTTCTATCTCAAATAGAGTACAACCCGCTTGGTTTAAAGCAATTATTTCGCCGCCAAGTTTTTGTACTAAAATGACCGTTTGCTGATCGTTTAACAGGCGATCGATGAAGTTCTTCGTCTGATTTAGCTCGCGGACCATTGATTGTAATTTAACGGCACTATCCGATTCAGCTTGGCGTAATAAATCCATTTTATGACTGATTTTTGCTAGCTGACGATCATACTGCTGTAACTCATCATCCAGGATTCGCTTATCTCCGGTGTTATTGACACTATTGTCGAGTTCATCTTCCAAACCTATCGCTTGAGACATCGCCAGTATTCGCGGTAGCTGATAAGATATTCTATTAATAATGATATACAGCAGTAATAAACTTAAAGCGAGGGAGCCAGCCCCCCAAGTAAAGAGGCTAATAGCAGCGGTTTCAAATTGCTGTGTTCTAAAAGTGATATTTTGAATAAAAGCCCACTTTATCGACTGCTGATCACCAATTGCCATACTATCAAAAGTAACCGAAAATTTATTTTCAAATACCGAAACCAAATAATCAACGCTTTCTGTCAACTCACTGTTACTGATCGGTAAATGCATCAAAATTGGGATATTACTATCTCTGTGCGTCACTTCAAAAAAAACTTCATCCCAAGCAACACTCGTACCTTCACGAGGGAAGTTTTTGAACAGACCGACATCCAAATTACTTTGCAGATTAAAGCGCTTGAACAATGGAGAGATTTCTTTATAGACAGAGACCAAAGCAATATCACCATTTTTCAATTTCAGTGAGTAGCTGGCATATAAAGCGCATGTTTTATCGCAATGTAACCCTGATAGTTGCTCACCTAAGGTAAATTGCTTAATTAAAGAGGCTTTAGGTAGAGAGCGCTGATTGCCTAGTTGCAATAATGCATGGGCGTGCTGATCATAGAGCGCAATACCATCAATACCACTTTGCGCATGATAACCCTCGGCAATTTTTAATCGCAGTTGATCATAAGTCGTAAATGCCGCCTTTGAATTAGCAAATGCCATGGCACTAAGCGCTCTATAGAGACTGTCTTGTTCTGAGCGCATTATCAAATCGAGCGCTTTAATTTGCTCTGTTTTTAGACTTTTAGTATTCTCTTTAAAAACACCCCTTTGAAAGCCGTAAAACCCCACCAAAAAAGCCACGTGAATAGCAATGACCAAACAAGTCAAAGCCAAAAATAGCTTCCAGCGAATACTTAAAAAAGGCCTTAGTTTTTGATTGTCTAAATCCCCCTGCAACACTCGATCTCCCCACGGTAAAACAGAAATACAATTCTTATTCGATAAATTATAACGCAATTATCCAATAAAATGCGCAGCATAGCTTATCTATTTAATTCTCGTCCAGAAACGTGACCTTAGCGAGGGCGACTCAGTGGTTCATGTGCACCACTACATATTAGCGTTTAGTTATTCTAGATAACTAGAATTAGTATCGCAGGTTGTGTCAGTGAGACGCTCACAATAGCTTTCTGTTTCTGAGTGGGAACTAATTACAAGTAAAAAAACAAGAATACCAGTAGGAAACGGGTAAGCGATAGAATAAACAATTCAAACAACAAGCAATTAAAGAAAAAAGCCACTATTTAAATAGAAGTAAAATAAAGTATCGAGAGGATTTTGCAGATATAAAGATGAGTGTTCATAAAGAGAAGATATTTGAAATGGCGTCCCATAGGGGGTTCGAACCCCTGTTACCGCCGTGAAAGGGCGGTGTCCTAGACCACTAGACGAATGGGACGTCTATACAGTTAAACTGTAAAATTGGAGCGGGAAACCGGGTTCGAACCGGCGACCTCGACCTTGGCAAGGTCGCGCTCTACCAACTGAGCTATTCCCGCAATATTAACAACTAATCAATCGATGACTAACCATTAATAAAAATGGCGTCCCATAGGGGGTTCGAACCCCTGTTACCGCCGTGAAAGGGCGGTGTCCTAGACCACTAGACGAATGGGACGTCTTTCCTCGTTGAGGAGGCGCGTATAATATTGAGCTATCCCCTTTGTGTCAATAGCTTTTATCGAAAATAATAATTTAATTGGAACAAGCGACGAGACGCTCTGTGTCGCAAGCGCAAAAAAGAATAATGAGTGTATTTTAATACTGGGCGAGATAAAACTGAGTGAATAGAAAAAATGGCGTCCCATAGGGGGTTCGAACCCCTGTTACCGCCGTGAAAGGGCGGTGTCCTAGACCACTAGACGAATGGGACGTATATACAGCGAACTGTATTGGAGCGGGAAACCGGGTTCGAACCGGCGACCTCGACCTTGGCAAGGTCGCGCTCTACCAACTGAGCTATTCCCGCGATATTAACAATTAATCAAGTGACTAACCATTCATTTAAAAATGGCGTCCCATAGGGGGTTCGAACCCCTGTTACCGCCGTGAAAGGGCGGTGTCCTAGACCACTAGACGAATGGGACGTATATACAGCGAACTGTATTTGGAGCGGGAAACCGGGTTCGAACCGGCGACCTCGACCTTGGCAAGGTCGCGCTCTACCAACTGAGCTATTCCCGCGATATTAATAATTAATCAAGCGACTAACCATCAATTTAAAAATGGCGTCCCATAGGGGGTTCGAACCCCTGTTACCGCCGTGAAAGGGCGGTGTCCTAGACCACTAGACGAATGGGACACATATACAGATAATCTGTATTTTGGAGCGGGAAACCGGGTTCGAACCGGCGACCTCGACCTTGGCAAGGTCGCGCTCTACCAACTGAGCTATTCCCGCACATTAATAATTAATCAATCGATGACTAACCACTAATTAAAATGGCGTCCCATAGGGGGTTCGAACCCCTGTTACCGCCGTGAAAGGGCGGTGTCCTAGACCACTAGACGAATGGGACAACACTGCAAAAGAGCTGTGCTCTCAAATGCGGGGCGAATTTTATATCGAGAACCGAGATAGCGTCAAGTTCTTTTACAATAATTATTAGGATAAACAAATTCTAGATTAATCACTCGGGCCACTCGTACAGTATTGACACTTGCAGGATTGGTTTTTAAACAGCTTCAAACAAACTACTGCTTCAACCGAGCTCTCTTAAGATATTATTTATTTAACCAAGAGCCTTAATACTCTGCGTGATCCCGACTTTGCAGTGAACAAGCTTAAAAAATGAATATAAAGAGGATTTAACTGAGTCAATATTGCACATCATGTGCTATCTATTAGATTTTAAGGTAATATTTATTCAGTGACTTTAACAATCATAATAATTAAGAGAGGTATCTACACGGATTTGATCCTCAATAAGTACAATCAAACTTAAGCGAGCAACCTATGGGTCAAACCGAAAGCATCATTTTAATCGTGGGAATCATTGTTACTTTAGGCACCATTGCTTTTACTATTCAAACAATGGAAGAACGAAAACAAGCACGTAAACGACTGGTACTATCTTATAAAAGTCAAATAAGAGACGCGCTCAATATCTACAAGTCTCTCCCGGATGTCATTATGACATTGGAACTACATGACTTCATCAGCCGTTATATTCTAAAAAAATGGAACAAGCTGCACGAAATAGATACAACCCAAGACAGTTTGCGCTCATTAAATACTTTTCAAGAGCGTATAAAAAACCGAGTCATCACCCAACAGCTACCGCAGGGGTCTATGACGGTTTATCAAGAGGAAGGACAGGTCTATCACACCTTAGGTTTATTAAAAGAAACCACACGCTGGCTAGGTGGTCTGAGTAAAAGCAAACAGATTCCTGAAAGCACCTTTAACGAACTAGGCTGGCTGGTGAAAGATTTCTACGACCGAGTCTCATGCGATATTGAAATATTCGACGCTCAGGAAACACTAAGTCAACACGGTGAAAAAGCGGGCTTCCATAAATTCACCATTGCTCTAAGGTCCCTTAGCAACCTCAATCAGTCTGAGGCGCTCGATGCGCAAATTTTTGAAATTCATAAGCTGATGGAAAAACTCAAAACAGTCATTGAAGAGCAAAAAGCGGAAGAAGAACGCTTGCGAATTGAAAAAGAAAGAGAAGAAGAGGACAAGTAATTAAGTTTGCGATAAAAGCCCTTTGATTACTTCTGGGCTTTTACTGCTTTCTTATAACTTAACGCCTCTTGGCAAGCGCTGACAGTTTGAGCAAAAAACAGTGGAGCGCTGCCCTAGTCGTACTTCTTTTAAAGGCTTTTGACATAAGTTACAGCTCTGCCCTTTTCTCCCGTAAACCTGCAACTCTTGTGCGAAGTAGCCAGGCTTTCCATCACCGCCAACGAAGTCTTTTAAAGTGGTGCCACCACGTTCTATAGCGACGCCTAATATATATTTTATCGCTTCAACTAACTTAATATATTTAACTTTAGATATTTTATTAACGGGCGTTTGCGGGTGAATTGCCGCTGCAAATAAAGCTTCAGCAGCATAGATATTACCGACACCTACAACCACTTTATTATCCATGATGAACTGTTTAACAGCGACCTTACGATTAACAGCAGCGCTTATAAAAGTCTCGTGATTAAACGCTTGGGTGAGCGGCTCTGGCCCTAGGTTTTGTAGTAACTTATGCTCCTGCCCCCCCTCTTGCCATAACACAGCACCAAAGCGACGCGGATCAGTTAAACGCAATGTAGCGCCATTTAAAAAACTTATGTCAAAGTGATCGTGTTTTTGAACACTCTGGGCACCTAACAAGACCCTCAAACTACCCGACATACCTAAATGGATAATTAACACGCCGGTTTTAAAACGCAGTAGGATATATTTGGAGCGCCGGTCAACGGCCATTAAAGATAGACCAGGCAAATCCCGAGGTAGATGCGCAGGAATCAACCATCTCAGCTGTGCCTGCCTAATAGTGACAGCCTTAACGCTAGCACCTAAAATGTGTGGCTCAATACCGCGACAAGTTGTTTCTACTTCAGGTAATTCAGGCATAAAACCTCAAAAATGCACAGCATACTCGATTAGCAGTGAGATTCAAACAGCTGACATCACAGCCAGTTAGAACGCACTGCTATCTAGTGAACTTTGCCAATTCACAATTTTTATCGACAAAGCAGACCACTGCTTGCGATAACTCTTCATAGTCTTTGTTAAACGTACCTCTGCGCCACATCCCCCCTTTTAGTATATCTGTCATATTCGCCACATTCTTTTCTGCAAACACTTTATCAGCACTGTCTTTAATACACAGATTCCACTGACTATCATCTTCTTTTCTCTCATAGGCTTTACAATCGCGATAAACACCATTAACACCATAGTGCTCATCCGCAGGACTGCCAGAAATCCCTGTGTGGGCGTAATTTGCAAAGTTGTAATCAACGCCGTTGAATGATTGCGCAAGCGGCGCTTTCTCAACTTCAACTACCCCATCACATTGCGCTTGTTTTTGTTCATCGAAACCTTTGTACCAAAACATCAACTTACGCTTTGAGCTGACATATTGGCAATAAAAATCTCTCGCGGCACTAGGATTAATTGTCGCATCATCTGCACTTAGCGCCATAAACACAGGAATATCAACCAAGTATTTTTTATCGATTATACCATTAGTTAACTGATAAAATTGCGATCCAGCATTGGTTGAAAATGATGAGTACCTCACCGCATCGCGCTCGCTATTTTCATTTAACCAACTTTTAAATACTTTCAAATAATTGGTTAACCAGGCAAAATCACTAGACGCTTTGACAGCCGTTGAAAGCAGTACTAAGCCTTTTATTTTAGCACTCGAACTCCCCTCTTTTAAATGCTTAATAGCCAGAGCAGTGCCGGTTGAAAAACCCACTAAATAGATGTCTTCAATATTATCCATCGCCTGTAAGCTGCGTACGCCGTAATCGGTGATTGCCATCCAATCTTGGTATTTCATGCTTAAGGTATCGCCCGGCACAGTACCGTGCCCAGGGAGTAGTACAGCGCGAATCAAGGCGCATGGATATGCAGCTGATAAACTATCCGCCATATTTTTAAGTAAATAGGGAGAGTCCGTCAAACCATGCAACAATAAAAAGCCCTTACCAGCCCCTTGTACCTGGTCACGACACAGCTTACGACTGTCCGAAGGGATTTGAAAAGGACCACGCATAGCAGCCACTTCGCGGGCACTGTATCCACCAATAAAGGGCGATTTATGACCTTTGAAGTGCATTTCATTAATCACTGCTTCTATATTATCCCGGCTTTCGCTGACATAACGTTCAAACGCTAAATTCTTATTTACAGGCACTGAAGCCGCACTACCACTCTCGTACATCCAAGCTTGGTCAGATCCACACCCTACCAAAATGGACAGCATTAACCCGAGCACGGTTATCTGTGATGAATTGCGCAAACGGTTGACGATCCATTTAAACCTATTCACAAAAATACTTTTACCAACATCCATGTACTGTGCTCCAACAAGCTTATTTTTAAACAACTTAACAGCCATTGCATTTTTATCCCATCTTTTTACGCAATTAAGTACAATGGCCACTCACTAAATAACACTTCGTATTCTCAATGATGAATTTTGGTAATGCTCGCTACTTATTAATACTCGCAACTAGTTTCACGCTAAGTGGCTGCGGCCTATTTAAAACGATCCCGGCTAACCCGTATCACCCGGCAAACGATCTACAGCTGACTTTGAAAAATCATCCTAAGAGTAATTTTCAACAACTTGAGTCCAGCTTTTCTGCACGCCAATCTTTGCAATTAACCTACTTAGTAATTTCCAATATTGCGCTAACACCTCAATGGTTTGATGGATTAACCAGTATTGAGTTACTAAAACAAACCAGCAACAAACAATTTTTACTGCGCTCTATCATTGCTAGTCCTTGGCCTTTTAAGCCACGCGAGCTCATCACTTGTGTCAATACGGCATTTAACAAAAACGTTATCGATATTAAAATTAACAGCTGCTCCGAGAAACACCCTATTACCAGGGAATATGTGCGCGTAGTGCGCGCTAATGCCCGCTGGACTATCACACAAACGACAAGGCACGCCGTTAAGGTAAATTACCAAGCGTGGCTAGACCCGCAAGGCAATGTCCCCCCCTTTTTCTTTAATAGCAAACTATTGAATTCTAGCGCTAAATCATTGAAAAAATTACAATATTTAATCCATCAAGCGCAAAAAGAAGACTATGCTTATTAAGGAAGCAGTGAACAAGCTCAGACGCCCCAAAGGGTACTTACGTTGTAAAAGAAA
>Ga0209291_1001136_pt1 | contig 24324 bp, 21 predicted proteins | sample GOMGulsemesocosm_FD_184633 | JGI IMG/M metagenome (GOLD analysis project Ga0209291, IMG submission 184633) | Methane-oxidizing microbial communities from mesocosms in the Gulf of Mexico - GOM9B Gulf of Mexico (SPAdes) (version 2) | ecosystem: Environmental > Aquatic > Marine > Cold seeps...
TATATTCAGGGCTGTAATAAAATAGTTTTGGTTGTACTAAATACAATTCAGTATCGTCAGAAGTTCCTCCACCAGCAGTCACCGTACCAAACCAAAAGTTCTTTTTTCCATCTTTCAATTTAATATTTAAGGCAATATTATCTTGATTGTTTTGTACTCCACTTAATTGACCAACATCAGCATGATTTTTTAATACTTCAATTTTATCAACAGCATTTGCAGGAATATTTTTTGTGGCTAGTTTAGAATCACCATCAAAAAAGTCTTTACCTTCAACCATTACTTTGCTAACAACTTTACCTTCTACTTCTATTTGTCCATCATCATTAATTTCTACTCCAGGTAGTTTTTTAAGAACATCTTCTAGTTTACGTTCTGTACCATTTTTAAATGAATCAGCATTGTATATTAATGTGTCCCCTTTAATGGTAACAGGCATTTCATAAGTTAGCTCTACGGTATCAAGTGTATTATCTTCAATTAGGTTAAAGCTTTTTGAAATATCACTTTCATCTGTAGTTATAATTTCCTCAAAGCTCTTCATCCCTATATAACTTACTTGCAATTTATAAGTAGTGTTTTTCTTTAAGTTAAGCTTGTAGCGTCCTTTGTCATTCGTAATTCCATAAGAGTCTAAAGCTTTGGTTTCTTGGTTTATAGCAATTACATTGGCTAAGTCTAATGGATTTCCGATACTGTCTTTTACAGTTCCTTCTACTTTAATTTGAGCAAAAGAATAGCTGGCTACTATTAGTAGTAGCGCTGTTAATAAATGTTTCATTTTGTTAGTTGAATTTGTTTTATAGTATTGAAATCAATGCCCTCGCACAAGTGAATGATATGAAAATTAACCAATATCATTTATTGATTGAGGTAATCTTTGGGTGTGAAACCCACTAGTGAGTTAGTGTCCTCTTCCATGACCTCTTCCGCCACGTCCACCATACATTTCTCTCATTTCTTCCATTTTCTTTTTTACGATGTCATTGTATTCTTTTCGGGTAACCTCTTTTCCTTTTGAAGGTGCTTTAATCTCTTTTTTCTCGTTTGGATTTAAGACTATTTTAGTACATAAAATAGTAGTTTTATCAGCATTAACTTCTAAAATTAATCCTGGTAATCCTGTGTATTCTCCTGGACCTTGACTCACTGGAATTTGCATAGTGTACCATGCAGTTACAATAGTTTCTTTAGGGATTTCTATTTCCTTCATCGGATCGTTACTTGTTTCAGTAGAGTCTTTGACTTTTTCTTCACCATCTTTTTTCTTACCTCTTCTGCGCATGCTTCTCCAGTCCATTTCATCAACTTTCTTTACAGTAGTGGCTTTAAAGCACAGATATTGACCAATTTGCTTTGTTTCACTTTCCATTTTCCAAGTTAACTTTGGTAGAGAATCTTTTATTAAAAATTGCTTTCCAAAAAATTCCTGATCCTGTAATACTAACTGATCTTTAATGTTTTTATATTGTTTTCCAGGAGTAAAACTACTCATCATTCCTCCCCATCTATTCCCTCCTTGTCCGGGGGCTGATAATTTTTCTTCTTCCTTATATATTGATTCAGTTTTATTGAATGTTAGTTCATATGTTTTTTCAAACATGCTTTTCATTCGGTCAGCCATCATTTTCTTTCGTTCAGGTGACATGCTTCCGCCTCCCCATTTATCTACATCAACAGATGTTTTTGATTGGTAAGTTGCTTGTCCTTGAAAATCTTGAGCAAATAATGTTGCTGAAAATAAAGCTAAAAAAGTGGTTACAATAAGTTTCATTTTTGATCGGTTTTTTAACCCCAAAAAGGGGTTTAGTTTTTGATGTACTTCATAAGACGATTCATTTCGTTTTATGTTACAGTGTTAGAACATCTTTTTGATCAAAGGTTTAATCCCACCAGTGGGTTTATTTTTTATTGTATCAATTTTTGTTTAATTGGGTGTCAATTTAGGTTTCAGCATTTGTGTTTACTAGGGGTACAGATAAAAGTTAAAATTATGTTAAATGAATTATCCGCCGATTCGGATTTCAATATTCTCACCATCTCTAGAATTACCTCTATAACGATCTTGCATTTCTCTCATTTTCTTTTCCATAATGGTTTCAAATTTTTCTTGAGAAACAATTTTTCCTTTACTAGGTTCTTTTAAAACAACATTGTTTTTAGGATTCAGTACAATTTTGCTGCAGATTATTGTTTCAGCACCATCATTAACTTCAAGTATTAATCCTGGTAAACCATGATAATTTCCTGGTCCGTTATTCACGGGTATTTTTGGTGTGTACCAAGCTGTAATTGTAATTTCTTTCATTTTTGGAGCTGTCTTTTTTGTTTCGTTTAAGTCTTTATCTCCATTAAAGCTAATGCCACTTTCAATTACTTCAATTTCACGTTTTAATGTAGCTTTGTAGCAGGTGTACTCCCCAATGTTTCTAGTTTCTCCCTCTAGTTTCCAAGCTGGTTTTTCTAAAGAATCTTTAATTAAAAAGATCTTTCCAAATACATCATTTTGATTAGTGTATCTATTTTCTTTGGTGTTTTTGTACAGAATGTCTGAACCTCCAGAGTTAATCATAACTACTTCCATACCGGAAGGACGTTGTGGTGCCCCTAATTTTTCTTCTTCCTTATAAATAGATTCTTCTTTGTTGAATGCTAAAGTGTACGTTTTTTCAAACTGCTTTTTTAGCATTTCCATCATTTTCTCATGCATCCCAGAATCTACTTGAGTACTGTCTAATTTTATATCTAGTTTTCTCTTAGATTTATAAGTTGCTTTTCCTTGAAAGTTTTGTGCGAATAATGTACAGGTAAATAGTACTGCTGTTATTAGTGTAATTGTGTTTTTCATTTGTTCGATTTTTGATTGTTATAGTATTTTTTTATGCTTTTTTTAATTGTTTTTATTTTCTTCATAAATGAATCTATTTCATTTGAGTTGCCGTTAACTTTAAAAGATAAATCAGTTATTACCTTGGCGTTTATGTTAGTAATGTTATTACAGTGAACTTTAAACTCTATTGGTTGATTTGTTTTAGATTGTTTAAAGACGTGTTTGATATCGCTTAAGTTGATGTGCTTAACATCATCATAAGAATCAATTGTTATTTCTAGTTTTAAGTTTTCGAAAACTTGTTCATTCTCCTTGTTATTATTTTGAGAAAAAAATAAAGTGGAGCAAAAAAGTAATAATAATGTAATTGTGTTTCTCATATAGGATGTGTTAGTTTCATGGCAAAGTTGCAAAGGAATAACTGTTATAATAGTTAATGAGTGTTAACGACTGTTAAGTGACCATTTGTTAAGTAATTATCAATTACTTTTGAACTATGAATGATTCAAAATATAAATGGATTTTATATGTAATTATTATGGTGATAGTTGCTACAATAGGTATTCAATCCTATTGGAATTATAAAAATTATTTGGTCAGTAAGCAGCAATTAATTAATGATGTACAGGTGAGTATGGATATGCAGTAGATGCATATTATGCTAATTTGGCTGAGAAAAACACTATTGGTTTTGCAATTGAAGCCGATTCTAAAGAAGAATTTTTTATTAAAAACGGAAAATTTGATAGTATACTTACTGAAGTAGGTTTCTCTGATAAAGATTTCAAAGAATTTAAAAAACTAAACAAGGATACTATTAGTGGAGTAAGGGTTTATCAGGGGGTTACAGTTGATTCTGAGTTAGAAGATTTTCATGTTAAGCATAAAATAATTGACTCGGATTCAATTCAAAAAAGTGTAAAATGGCTTAAAGTAAATGATTCTCTTTCAAAAGTTGATTTTGAAATGTTAACATCAAAGGTTGTTATATCAATGACTAATGAAACACTTTCATTAAAAGCAATAGATACATTATTAACTACGGAGTTAAATCGTAAAAACTTAGCTATTGCATATGGATTGTTATTTAAAAATAACTCTGAAGACGATCAAAATACAAATGCTGAAATTGTTAAAATAGCTGAGTTAGAAACCTATTCAAAATCTCCTTATTTACCCAAAGGGAGTAAATTGAGTGTGCATTTTACCAATGTAACTAATACAATATTTAAACGAATTTTTATTGGAATCCTTATTTCTACATTATTAGTGCTAGTTGTGGTAGCGTGTTTGTTTTATTTACTAAAAATAATAAAGCATCAGAAACAATTAGCGGAAGTAAAAAATGATTTGATAAGTAATATTACACATGAGTTTAAAACCCCGATAGCTACCATTTCGGTTGCATTAGAAAGTATTAAAGATTTTGATGAAACAAAACACAGTGAAAAAACGAATAGGTATTTAGAGATGTCCGTTAATCAATTGTCAAAATTAAATGTTATGGTTGAAAAATTATTGGAGACAGCAACATTGGATAGTGATAATTTGGAGTTGAATAAAGAGGAAATAAATATTACAGATCTATTAAAAACAACAATAGATAAATTTCAGGTTACAGTTTCTGATAAAAAACTAAAGTTTGTATCAACTTCAGAGGATGTTCATGGTAATGTAGATGTGTTCCATTTTGAGAACGCTATCAATAATATTATTGATAATGCCATAAAGTATGGAGGCGATTCTATTTTAGTTGAACTGAAACAATCAAGCAATGCTTTTGATATACTAATTTCAGATAACGGGAATGGGTTAACTAAAGCACATAAAGATAAGTTGTTTGAGAAATTTTACAGAGTTCCAAAAGGAAATAGACATGATGTAAAAGGGTTTGGGATAGGATTGTATTATACCAAAAAAATTATTGAAAAACACAATGGAACTATTCAATTAGAATTGAATAAAAATAACACTATTTTTAAAATAACACTTCCAAATGAATAAGCCTGTAAATATATTGTTAGCAGAGGATGAGCCTTCATTAGGTCAAATAATAAAAGAAAGTTTGGAAACCAGAAACTTCAAAGTGTATTTGGCTGAAAATGGAGAAGAAGCATATAAAATATATCAAAAGGAAACCATTGATATATTGGTGTTGGATGTGATGATGCCTATAAAAGACGGGTTTACATTGGCAAAGGAAATTCGTTTAGAAAACGATGCTATCCCGATTATATTTCTAACAGCAAAATCGCAAACAAAAGATGTAGTGGAAGGGTTTAGTATTGGTGGAAATGATTATTTAAAAAAACCATTTAGCATGGAAGAGCTAATTGTTAGAATAAATAATTTATTAAACCGATCAAAAGTTCAAAAAACTATTCCCTTATCAGATATAGGGAAATATAATTTTGACTTCCCAAAGCAGACTTTACAATATTTAAACGAAGAAAAAGTAACTCTTACACATCGTGAAGCGCATTTATTGCATCATTTGCTACAAAACAAAAACGAAGTGCTTGATCGGTCAAAAGTATTGAAAGAATTATGGGGAGACGATGATTTTTTTAATGCTCGAAGCATGGATGTATTTATAACCAAACTTCGTAAGAAGTTAAAAAAAGACGAGAGTATACAAATTGTTAATGTGCGTGGGTTTGGGTATAAGTTAATATGCGATTAAGTTATTTGTTTCTTGATCTTTTGTTATTTTTACATTCAATAGAAGTTTAGATATCAAATGAAAAATATATTCTACATACTATTCATTAGTTCATTTTTCCATATGCAAGGGCAAGAAGGAATAGAAATAAAATTAGTTAAAAGTATTCCTTTAAATGCGGATACTTTTGTAGGGGTAAATATGTTTGATGAGCTGTTTTACATTAAAAACGATGTATTGTCAAAGCAATCAAAATTAGAATATCACTCTTATCAAAATAATTTATATGGTTCGCTTAATTCAGTAGATATATTAAATTCGTTAGAATCTACATTGTTCTATAAAAGCTTTAATACAGTAGTACAATTGGATAGAAGGCTAGGTGAAATTAGTAAAATAGATTTTAATCAATCCAATAGTTTCAGTACAATTACTCATGTGTCTGTGGCTAGTAATAAACGCTTATGGATTTTTAATGCTGATACACAACAATTGCAAATTTACAATCCGAAACAAGATGTCGTTGAAGCGTCTAGTCAACCAATTCAAGATGTAGATGTAGGTTTTTATAGCAATTATAATTATTGTTGGATGTTGACTAAAACAGGGTTGTTACAATATAATATTTACGGAAATCAGCTGAATAGCTATTCCTTAGAAGGATATGATGCCTTTATTTATTATAAAGATTATTTTATTTTAAAGAAAGATGCTCACCTGTATTCATTAGCTTTAGCAGATGAAATTCCAAAATTAATTGTTCTACCAGAATTATCTATTAAAGATTTTTCTGTAACAAACGAAACCTTGTATATTTACGACGGAAAAGAATTACATTCTTTTAAAATTAACTTGAATAAAGAATAAACTTATGCACGTAGCAATTGCAGGAAATATAGGAGCTGGTAAAACAACATTAACTAAGTTGTTGGCTAAGCATTATAATTGGGAGCCTCAGTTTGAAGATGTTGTGGATAATCCATATTTGGATGATTTTTATAACAAAATGGAGCGTTGGTCGTTTAATTTGCAAGTATATTTTTTGAATTCAAGATTCAGGCAAGTACTACAAATTAGAGAAAGTGGTCAGGATACTATTCAAGATAGAACCATTTATGAGGATGCTCATATTTTTGCACCTAACTTACACTCTATGGGATTAATGACAAATAGAGATTTTGAGAATTATAAATCTTTATTTGAATTAATGGAATCCTTGGTTCAAGGACCAGATTTATTAATTTACTTAAGAAGTTCAATTCCAAATTTAGTAGGTCAAATTCATAAACGTGGTAGAGATTACGAAAACACGATAAGTATAGAGTATTTAAGTAGACTGAATGAGCGCTATGAAGCTTGGGTACATGATTACAAAGGAAAGTTATTAATCATTGATGTTGATGATTTAAACTTTGTCGATAAACCAGAAGATTTAGGAAGTATTATCACTAAGATAGATGCAGAAATAAATGGATTGTTTTAGTATCAAAATTGAATAACAATAAAAAAGCCAACTTACTAAGTTGGCTTTTTTATTGTTATTATGAATGTCTTATTCATTTTTAATTTCTGAAATTCTCTTTTTGATTGTTTCCGAGTCACCAATAATAGACTCTTTCTGTGTTTTAGAAACTCCATTTTCAGTTGTTGTAGTAATTATCGTTGCTGAAGAGTCATCACTTCCATTTTCTGTAAACTCTATTTTAATTTCTTTTTGAATACTATTAGAAACATTGTTATGAGTAGTAGCAGAATGTCCTCCTAAAATTGGTGCAATAACCAATCCAATCAAACAAGTCAATTTAATTAAAATGTTCATTGAAGGTCCAGAAGTGTCTTTAAAAGGATCACCAACCGTATCTCCAGTAACTGCCGCTTTATGGGCGTCAGAACCTTTATAAGTCATTTCTCCGTTGATTTCTACTCCAGCTTCAAAAGACTTTTTAGCATTATCCCATGCTCCACCAGCATTATTTTGAAAGATAGCCCAAAGGACACCACTAACAGTTACACCAGCCATATAGCCACCAAGCATTTCAGCAACAGCCATTTTATTCATTCCGAATAAAAGTGGAACAAAAGCTATTAATAACGGGAATCCGATGGTTAATAACCCTGGTAGCACCATTTCTTTTAGAGAAGCTTTAGTGGATATAGCAACACATTTGTCGTATTCTGGTTTTCCAGTTCCTTCCATGATTCCTGGAATTTCTTTAAACTGTCTTCTAACTTCATAGACCATTTCCATAGCGGCTTTACCAACTGCATTCATTGCTAAAGCAGAAAAAACTACAGGAACCATTCCTCCAATAAATAACATTGCTAAAACAGGTGCTTTAAAAATATTAATTCCATCAATTCCAGTGAAAGTAACATAAGCTGCAAACAATGCTAGTGATGTTAATGCGGCGGACGCTATTGCAAAACCTTTACCAGTTGCGGCGGTGGTGTTTCCAACCGCATCTAAAATATCAGTACGTTCTCTTACAATTGGATCTTGTTCACTCATTTCAGCTATACCACCTGCGTTATCGGCTATAGGTCCAAAGGCGTCAATAGCTAATTGCATAGCTGTAGTAGCCATCATTGCCGATGCGGCTAAAGCAACACCATAAAAACCAGCTAAAGCATATGAAGTCCAAATTGCTGCAGCAAATAGTAGTACAGAAGGAAATGTAGAAATCATCCCAGTAGCCAATCCTGCAATAATATTTGTACCTGCTCCTGTACTTGATTTTTGTACAATTTCTAAGATTGGTTTTTTACCCAATCCGGTATAATATTCTGTAATTGATGAAATAACCCCACCAACAAATAAGCCAACCAATGTGGCGTAAAATACGCGCATTGATGAAATATCTTGCAGTCCTTCTCCGAAGAAACTCATTTGCATCGTTTCTGGAAGCATCCATTTTACAAATACAAAACATGATATGGCCACTAGAGCAATTGAAACCCAGTTACCTATGTTTAATGCGCTCATCACTTGAGCTTCTTTTGCTTCATTGCTATTTATTTTTACTAATGTTGTCCCAATTAATGAAATGATGATACCAGCTCCAGCGATTGCTATGGGTAGTAGGATTGGTCCAATACCTCCAAAGCCATCAGAAATACTTCCGCCCATATCTCTAATAATATAATTTCCTAAAACCATAGCGGCTAATACTGTAGCAACATACGACCCGAATAAATCAGCTCCCATTCCTGCTACATCTCCTACATTATCTCCTACATTGTCAGCAATTGTTGCTGGGTTTCGAGGGTCATCTTCAGGGATTCCAGCTTCAACTTTACCTACTAAATCAGCGCCAACATCGGCTGCTTTGGTATAGATACCTCCGCCAACACGAGCAAATAAAGCGATTGATTCTGCTCCTAAAGAGAAGCCTGCAAGTGTTTCTAAAACAATAGTCATGTCATCAACAGATGTCCATGTGGCATCCATAAAAAAATGATAGAAGAAAATAAAAAATGTAGTTAGTCCAAGAACTGCTAATCCTGCAACACCCAATCCCATTACAGTTCCACCACCAAAAGAAACATTTAAGGCACTAGGTAAACTAGTCCTTGCAGCTTGTGTTGTTCGAACATTAGTTTTAGTAGCTATTTTCATTCCCATATTACCAGCTAATGCTGAAAATATGGCTCCTAAAATAAAGGCTATTACGATTAGCCAATGTGTGGTTGGTACTAGATAGGATACTAAAGCGAGTAGCACACTTACGATCAGTACAAAAACAGCAAGTAGTCTGTATTCTGCGTTTAAGAAAGCTAAAGCACCTTCGTAGATATGATCAGAAATTTCTTTCATTTTACCATCTCCGGCATCTTGTTTCATAACCCATGCTTTTTTAATAAACATGTAGAGTAGACCAATAACTGCTGCAGCAATTGGCATGTAAATCATCATTGATTCCATATGTTAGTATAGTTTTTAAAAGATTAGTTCTTCTAAAAGTATTAAAAATCAATGAGATAAAAAAAAAGGCGATACTCAAATGAGTATCGCCTTTTTTTATTGTATTGGAAAAACACTAGATTGTAAAGTCTCCGTTTGTTTTGTGCTCGCTAGTTTCGTAACGCTCAATACACTTGTCTAAAATGTCGTATGCTTCTTGAGCATCTCCCCATCCACCAATATCAACTTGCTTCTTTTCAAGATCTTTATAAACTTGGAAAAAGTGAGTGATTTCTTTAACTAAATGTGGATTCAAATCTGATAAATCATTTAAGTTATTCCAGATAGGATCAGAAACAGGTACACAGATAACTTTTTCATCTGGACCTTTTTCATCTGCCATATGGAAAACACCGATTGGCTTAACTTCCATAACACACATTGGGAATGTTGGTTCATTACCTAATACTAATACATCTAATGGGTCACCATCTAATGCTAATGTTTCAGGAATAAAACCGTAATCAGCAGGGTACATCATAGAAGAAAATAACATTCTATCAAAACGTATTTTTCCTAAATCAAAATCGTATTCGTATTTGTTTCTACTTCCTTTTGGAATTTCTATTAAAACATCAAATGTTCTTTTAAGTGCTGCGTTCATAGCTATTTTGTTTTTTATTTCACTATTTGAGGTGAAACTCGGATTGTAAATCCAATTAATAATATTTTAATTCTAAAAGAAGAACGAAATTTTTACAAATATGCTCTCCTAAATCAGTGCGCGAAAATACACAAAATAATGATAAAAAAGCTACTAAATCACAATTTTGAAAAAGCAATTTTTTATATCTGTTTGTTAGTAAGCTATTTGCTTATTGATGTTGCTAATTGTTAAAAGGTTTAATTGGTTATATTTGCCGTGATATAAACCAATGCCCTTAATTAAAACATACTGGAAATGGAATTTAACAAAAATACGTTCCGTTTAAAGTGTGTCTAGGGAGTTAAACCCACAGGTGGGATGAAAATAAAAATAGTTATACTTTTATTATGGTGTTTTAGTTTGCTTTCTTTTTCCCAAGAAGAAAAAGATACTCAGGTTTCTACCATTGATGTAAATTACATGTATGGGGTTATTGCTAATCATAACTCTAACATATTACATTTGATAACAGGGCATCCTGAAGGAGTACTAGTAAGTTGGAATAGAAAAACTTTTGGGAAACAAAAATGGGAAGAACGATTTAATTATCCTGATGTAGGTGCTTCTTTTATATATCAAGATTTAAAAAATGAATATTTAGGAGCTAACTATTCATTATACGCCCATTATAATTTTTATTTTTTAAAGCGAAACATAATATTCCGTATGGGGCAAGGTGTAGCTTATGCTACCGACCCATATGATAGAGTTACGAATAATAGAAATGTGGCTTTTGGGACGCGATTATTGAGTAGTACATACATGATGTTAAATTATAAAAAAGAACGTTTGTTTAAATCTCCTTTCGGAATTCAGGCTGGAGTAACATTAACGCATTATTCCAATGCTAATATAAAAGCGCCTAATACAAGCATTAATACGATATCAGCAAATATAGGTGTGACTTATAATTTGGAAAAAGAAACGGAACACAATTATATTCATAGAGAAAAGGATTCTTTACGTGTTAGAGAGCCAATACGTTATAATATAACTTTTAGAGGAGGTATTAATCAAGGCGATGTAATTGGGACCAAACAGTATCCATTTTATGTAGCTTCTTTTTATGCTGATAAACGTATAGGGAATGTAAGTGCTATACAAGTTGGTGTTGATGGTTTTTTCTCTAATTTTTTAAAAGAAGAAATACGTTATAACTCAATTGCTTACCCAGAAAAGGAAGTTTCTCCAGATACGGATTATAAGCGAGTAGGGGTTTTTGTGGGCCACGAATTATTTATAAATAAAATGTCGTTAATTACTCAATTTGGGTATTATGTGTATTATCCTTATGAATTTGAAACGCGAATTTATGAGCGCATTGGATTGAAGCGATATTTTGGAAAACGATTTTTCGGTTCAGCAACATTAAAAGCTCATGGAGCTGCCGCAGAAGCATTGGAGTTTGGAGTGGGAGTGAGATTGTAATTTAAAATTATGAAACCGACATGATTAAAATAATTAATAAGCTCCCCAGGAATAATTATTTTAAAGATTAAAGGTTACGTGTGACTACAAAAAAATAAAAAATAAACACATGAAAAAAGTATTAATTATATTTATAGGTGTATTACTACTAGCTTGTGATAGTGAAAATGCAAACGATTGTTTTCAGAAAACCGGAACAATTATTACACAAGAAATAGAAGTTGCAAGCTTCTCTAGAATTAAAATAAATAGAGATGTTGCGCTTATTTTAAAAGAAGGACCAGTTCAAAAAGTTGTCATTGAAACAGGAGAGAATTTGTTAAATGATGTGTCCGCATTTGTAATGGATGAGCAGTTGGTTTTAACAGAGAATAACACCTGTAATCTTGTACGTGATTACAATGTTACAAAAGTATATGTCACAGCTCCAAATATTACAGAAATAATAAGCTCTACGCAGTTTAATGTTAATTCAGATGGGGTATTGAATTATTCAAATATTGAAATTTTATCGGAAGATTATCATGATCCGTCTGTTATAGCTGTCGGAACAATTAATTTGGAATTAAATTCGCAAAGTATAAAGGTAGTCGGAAATAATTTAACGACTTTCAATATAAGCGGGATTACTGAAAGCTTAAATGTCAGTTTTGCAGCCGGTGACGGAGTTTTCAACGGAGCTAGTTTAATAGCTAATGAAGTAACAATTTTTCATAGAGGAACAAATAATATAATTGTGAATCCGCAAAATGAGCTAAAAGGGCAGTTAGTGAGTACAGGAAACTTGATTTCGGTAAATCAACCTCCAGTGGTAGATATTGAAATTTTATATACTGGAATTCTCATTTTTCAGTAAAAGATGAAAATGATGTTAAATAAAAAGACCGCTATTAAGCGGTCTTTTTATTATCTATAATATAGGTGAAAAAATTACCCTTTAATGATTCCTCTTGAAATTACAATTTTCTGAATTTCTGAAGTTCCTTCATATATCTGAGTGATTTTTGCATCACGCATTAAACGCTCAACATGATATTCTTTTACAAATCCATTTCCACCATGTATTTGTACAGCTTCAACTGTATGAGTCATGGCAACTTGTGAGGCGTATAGCTTCGCCATTGCGCTACTCATATCGTAGTTATTTCCTTGATCTTTATCCCAAGCAGCCTTCATTACTAACATACGTGCAGCTTCAATTTCAGTAGCCATATCGGCCAATTTAAATGCAATTGCTTGATGGTTACAAATTTCAGTTCCAAAAGCTTTACGCTCTTTAGAATATTTTAAAGCTAATTCATAAGCTCCAGAAGCAATACCTAATGCTTGAGAAGCAATACCGATACGACCACCAGCTAAAGTTTTCATAGCAAATTTGAATCCAAACCCATCCTCACCTATTCTATTTTCTTTTGGGACTTTTACATCATTAAACTGTAGCGTATGTGTATCAGAACCTCTAATTCCTAGTTTATCTTCTTTTGGTCCAACATGAAATCCTTCCATTCCTTTTTCAACAATAAAAGCATTAATACCTCTGTGTCCTTTTTCGCGATCAGTTTGTGCGATAACCAAATACACGTCAGCACGACCACCACTTGTAATCCAGTTTTTTGTTCCATTTAAAAGGTAATGATCTCCTTTGTCAATAGCTGTTGTGCTTTGTGAAGTTGCATCAGACCCAGCTTCAGGTTCTGATAAACAAAACGCTCCTAAGTATTCACCAGTTGCTAATTTTGTTAAGTATTTTTCTTTTTGAACTTCAGTAGCATAGGCTTCCAATCCATAGCATACTAATGAATTGTTTACTGATACCATTACAGAGGCAGAAGCATCAATTTTAGATAATTCTTCCATAATTAACACATAAGAAATAGCATCCATACCACTTCCTCCATACTTGGGGGCAACCATAATACCTAAGAAACCTAAATCTCCCATTTTCTTAACCAATTCTTGTGGGAATTCTTGTTTGTTATCTCTTTCGATAACTCCTGGTAGCAATTCAGTTTGAGCAAAGTCCCTTGCGGCATCACGAATCATTATATGCTCTTCTGTAAGATTAAAGTCCATTATATGTGTTTTTATTGTGAATTTTTTAAAAAGAAAGTCCAAATATACGGTTTTATTGCGAATTATTAAATTCTAATTTTAATGAATTTGTCAGATGTGTCTCAATTCATATTCTTGTATATTCGTATGATTATACAATACTTGGTGTAGAGACTATGAAAAAACAAGAATACTTTGTGATAGGTGTAATGTCTGGAACATCTTTAGATGGGATTGATTTGGCATATATTCATTTTAAAAAAGAAAAAAACTGGTCATATAAAATTATTTGTGCAGAAACAGTTGCTTATAATGATCTTTGGGAAGCTAAACTTAGGGGAGGAATCGATTATTCTAAAAACCAGTTAGAGGAATTAAATGAATCTTACACAAAATTATTGGCTGAGATAATTAATGGTTTTGTAGGTAAGAATAAATTGTATACTATCGATGCAGTATGTTCACACGGACACACAATTTTACACCAGCCTGAAAATAAACTTACATTACAAATTGGGAATTTAAAAGAATTGTCTCAACTAATAAATCAAAATGTAGTGTGTGATTTTCGAGTGCAAGATGTGTTGCTAGGAGGTCAAGGGGCGCCATTGGTTCCCATTGGAGATCAATTATTGTTTTCTGACGACACCTATTGTGTAAACCTGGGTGGTTTTTCTAATATTTCTACCGAATTAAGTGATAAAAGAATAGCGTATGATATTTGTCCGGTAAATATTGTATTGAATTACTATGTTAGTCAATTAGGCTTTTCTTATGATGATGGAGGGAAAATTGCTAAAACAGGTAATATTGATGAAATGCTGCTAAATAAATTAAACGCACTCTCATTTTATGCAAAGCAAGCGCCAAAGTCATTAGGATTGGAATGGGTAAAACTAGTAATTATTCCTTTAATAGATTCTTATGAATTATCCATAAAGGATGTATTGCGAACTTTTGTAGAACATGTTGCAATCCAAATAGCAAAAGTGCTAGAGGGAGAAAAATCATCCGCCTTATTTACAGGAGGTGGAGTGTATAATGTGTTTTTAATGGAACGAATAATGGCTTTTTCGTCAGTCAAAATGAATATTCCAAGTACAGAGTTGATAGAATATAAAGAAGCACTCATTTTTGGCTTCCTAGGGGTGTTAAAGTTAAGAAATGAAGTTAATGTATTAGCTTCAGTAACAGGGGCTAAAAAGAATCATTCTTCAGGAAACACATTTCTTATTTAAGAAGTCATTTTAGTTTGCTATATTTGGCGTTTATTTTAAAAATTTCGTAAATGGAACAGCTTTAACTCCCCTTGGGGATAGATATAAAATTATACTTCAGATTAGTCAAATAAGAAAATTTGACATTTCAATTTTACATTAAAAGTTAAAGAAATTATACATGAAAGATTTACTAAAAAAATACGAAGAAAAGCAACCAGAGATAGTTTTCCATTGGAAAGATCAGGTAACAGATGCAGAAGGGTGGACAGTAATTAATTCCTTACGTGGTGGTGCTGCTGGTGGTGGTACACGTATGCGTAAAGGGTTAAATAAAAATGAAGTATTGTCGCTTGCAAAAACGATGGAGGTAAAGTTTACAGTTTCAGGACCAGCTATTGGTGGAGCGAAATCAGGGATTAACTTTGATCCTAATGACCCAAGAAAAAGAGGTGTTTTAGAGCGTTGGTATAAAGCAGTAACTCCGTTATTAAAACATTACTATGGAACAGGTGGTGATTTAAATGTTGATGCAGATAAGGATGTAATTCCAATTACTGAAAACTGTGGTGTTTGGCATCCACAAGAAGGAATATTCAATGGTCACTTTAAGCCAACAGAGGCAGATAAGATTAATAGAATTGGTCAATTACGTCAAGGGGTAATCAAGGTAATTGAAGACGAAGCTTTTTCTCCTGATTTATCACGAAAGTATACTGTGGCTGATATGTTAACTGGTTACGGTGTAGCCGAAGCAGTGAAGCATTATTATAATATTTACGGAGGTTCGGTTGTTGGTAAAAGAGCAATTGTACAAGGATTTGGTAATGTAGGTTCTGCCGCAGCATATTATTTAACTCAATTAGGAGCTAAAGTTGTCGGTATTATCGATCGAGAAGGTGGTTTGATAAATGAAGAAGGATTTTCTATGGAAGAAATGAGAGCTTTGTTTTTAGAAAAAGATGGAAATAAATTGGTGTCAGAAAAAATGATTCTTTTTTCAGAAATCAATGAAAAAATATGGAGCTTACCAGCTGAAATTTTTGTTCCAGCTGCAGCTTCAAGGTTGGTTTCTCAAGATCAAGTGCAAAAAATGATTGATACTGGGTTAGAAGTTATTTCTCCAGGAGCAAATGTTCCCTTTGCTGACAAAGAAATTTTCTTTGGACCAATTATGGAATATACTGATCAGCATTTAAGTTTGTTGCCAGATTTTATTTCTAATTGCGGAATTGCTAGAGTTTTTGCTTACTTAATGGAAGCAAGGGTAGAATTGCCAATGTTGGATAAGGCAATATTTGATGATACATCAAATATTATCAAAAATGCTTTAACTAAAACGCATGGTAATAATAGTAGTAAAACGGAAATTTGTAAAACAGCATTCGAAATTGCATTAAAGCAATTAGTATAAATAGGTTAAAAAATAAATTAAGATAGAATAAGATGGAAGTATTTATAGTAGTAATATTCGTATTAGGGTATTTAGCAATTACACTAGAACATAATTTAAAAATAGACAAACTAATACCAGCTGTTGTTATGATGGCTGTATGTTGGGCGGCAGTTGCTTTTGGGATTGATGACTTTCAATATTGGTTTGATTCTGGGCAGCATAAACTTCTTGAATCATTTGGTGCTTTGGGTCATGAAGCGAAACTACACTTAATGGAAGAAACATTGCTTCATCATTTAGGTAAAACAGCTGAAATCTTATTTTTCTTGCTTGGTGCAATGACTATTGTTGAAATCATTGATTATTTTGATGGGTTCTCGACTTTTAAAAGTTACATTAAAACTAAGAATAAGAAAAGGTTATTATGGATATTTGCTTTCTTAGCATTTATACTTTCTGCAATTATTGATAACTTAACGGCAACTATTGTTTTAATAACAATCTTACAGAAAATAATTAATAAAAAAGAGACTCGTATTTGGTTTGCAGGTATGATTATTGTAGCTGCAAATGCTGGTGGAGCATGGTCTCCAATTGGTGATGTAACAACTACAATGCTTTGGATAGGTAATAAAGTAACTACGGATATGTTAATAACATATTTAATGATTCCTTCATTAGTATGTATGGCTGTTCCTACTTTTATTGCTTCTTTAACAAAACCGTTTAAAGGTGATTTAGAGGAAGAAATTGTGGTAAAGCCTGCTGAAATTCACGATACTACATATAGTTCAGTTATGTTGTATTTAGGTTTAGGAATGATTTTATTTGTTCCTGTTTTTAAGACAATTACACATTTACCACCATATGTTGGTATGATGTTGTCATTAGGTGTTGTATGTGCGTTTGCTGAAATATTTAGTACAAAACAATTCAAGATATCTACATTAGGAGATCATGCTGAAGATACTGGTCATCATAGCCCTGTGCATAAATCATTGTCTAAAATAGAGATGCCTAGTGTGTTGTTTTTCTTTGGGATATTAATGGCGGTAGCAGCATTAGAAAGTTTAGGAATGTTGTTTCATTTTGCAGAAAATTTAAATACTACGATACCAAATTCTGATGTTGTGGTAATGTTGTTAGGTATAGGTTCAGCAGTTATTGATAATGTACCTTTAGTAGCGGCCAGTTTAGGTATGTTTCAAAATGAATTGAATGACCCATTATGGCACTTTATAGCATTTTCAGCAGGTACAGGAGGTAGTATGTTAATTATTGGGTCTGCTGCAGGAGTTGTTGCTATGGGAATGGAGAAAATTTCTTTTTTCTGGTATTTTAAAAATATAACCTGGTTAGCTTTTATAGGGTTTGTTCTAGGATCTGTTGCTTTTATTTTTCTTAGAGGATTGATAGGAGCTTAGTTAATAGATAGATTATAACATTGATTCGTTTCAGTGTAACTTATAAATAAAAAGCCATTCACATGTGAATGGCTTTTTATTTTAACAAATTTTAAGATAAAAACAATTTACTATTTGTATTTTCGTTTACATATTATTAATCATAAAATAAAGAACCCATATGTCGCTAACTATTCAAGAAGTTACTGAAAACCTAGAAGGAGAAGTTGTAGAGAAAAAAACACTATCTATTATCAATTTAATTAATGAAGGAGGTCTTGGGGGACAAATTATTATCGGGATGTTATTTGTCTTGTTGGTAGTAGCGCTATATATTTATTTTGAACGTTTGTTAGCAATTAAGCAGGGAGCAAAGGTTGATGATAATTTCATGAATCAAATTAAAGACCATGTAACGAATGGGAAAATTGAAGCAGCAAATTTATTGTGTGCTCAGGATAAATCACCTGTATCTGCATTAATTCAAAAAGGAATTTCTAGAATAGGGAAGCCTTTAGAGGATATTCACACAGCAATTGAAAATGCTGGTAGATTAGAAATTTATAAATTAGAAAAAAATGTTAGTGTACTGGCAACTATTTCTGGTGTAGCGCCTATGATTGGGTTTCTTGGTACAGTTATTGGAATGATTATATCAATATTTGAAATTGCAAATTCTGGTGGTAATATTGATATTAAAACACTTGCAGGTGGATTGTATACTGCAATGACAACAACTGTTGCTGGATTGGTAGTAGGGATTGTGGCTTATATGGCGTATAACCATTTGGTTGTGAAAACAGATAAGATTATATATAAAATGGAAGCGAATTCATTAGAGTTCTTTGATTTATTAAACGAACCAGCTTAAAATTTTATAGACTATGAATATAAGAGGTAGAAATAAGGTTACACCAGAATTTAACATGTCCTCAATGACAGATATTGTATTTCTGTTATTGGTGTTTTTTATGATAGCATCTACTTTGGTGTCTGCAAATGCAATTGATTTGTTATTACCAAAATCAGGAGGTAAAACTACACAGTCAAAAAGTTTATCGGTGAGTATTACTAAGGATTTGGATTATTATGTAGATAGCGAAAAAGTAGCTAAAAATAAATTAGAAGCATACATATTAGGTAAAATTGGTGATTTAGAAAAGCCAAGTATCGTTTTACGTGCAGAAGAAACTGTAGAGTTGAAAGATTTCGTGTATGTAATGGATATTGCAAATAGAAATAAGATAAAATCTACTTTGGCAGTGCGATCAAAGTAAAAAAAATATTAGGTTATGAAACCGACATGATTAAAATAATTATTATGCTCTCAGAGTAATGATTGTTTTAATTATCAAAGGTTACATGTGACCATTAACAATCAATAAAAATAGACAGATGAAAAAACTATTTAAAGATGAAAATGAAAAACGGGCAGCGATACTTACGTTTCTGACTGTTTTTATTCTGTTTTTGTGGATGTTTTTTCATTCAGCATTTGAGTATCAGGATCCTCCAGAAGAATATGGTATGGAGGTTAATTTCGGAACTACTGATTTAGGTAAAGGAGACGATCAGCCATTGGAGGAAATAAAAACCCAGCCGGTAGAAGAGATCATTCCTGAGGAACCAGTTGAAGAACCTGTAGTTGAGCCAGTAGAAGAGGTTATTGAAACTCCTGTTGAAGACGTTGTTGAAGATGTTATTACGGAAGAGACAGTAGAAGAGGTTCCAGTAATTGTTCCGGAGAAAGAAGTGCCAAAGGAAACGCCTAAAGAGGAAGTAAAAGAGGTTCCTAAGGAAGAGTCTAAAGAAACTCCAAAAGAGGAGCCTACTCCGCCAAAACCTGATAAGTCAACTCAAGATGCATTATCAAGTGTGTTGAATGGTCCTCCGGCTGATGGTAAGGCAAGTGGAAGTGAAGGAGATGATGATAAGGCAGGTGATAAAGGAAACGAAAATGGTGATCCGAATGCACCAGATTATTATACAAACCCCGGAAATGGCTCCGGAGGAAACTACGATTTAATTGGTAGGTTACCTTTAAGAAGACCGATTCCTGAGTACTTATGTAGAGAAGAGGGAAGGGTAGTTGTGTCTATAAAGGTAAATAGAGCGGGAAAAGTTATTCAGGCAACTGCTGGGGCCAAGGGAAGTACTACAACGGCTAGTTGTCTGTTGGATCGAGCAAAAATAGCAGCAATGAACACGAAATGGCAAGCTGCAGCTAATGCGCCAGAAAAGCAAATAGGTAAGATTATATATAATTTTAGTCTTCGATAAGAAATATTTATAAATAGATAAAAGTCATGGATGCGCAAATAAAAAAAATTTGAGTATCCATGATTTTTTTATTAGAAGTGTTAAATAAGAGTAATGAATTATACAGAAACTTTAGAATGGTTGTTCAGTCAGTTGCCTGCCTATCAGAAAATTGGTAAATCAGCTTATAAGGCTGATTTGTCTAATATTAGTAAGTTAGTTGAGTACCTTGGAAATCCTCATGAGCAATTTAAAAGTATTCATGTTGGAGGAACCAACGGAAAAGGGTCTTCTAGTCATATGTTGGCTTCAGTTTTATATGAAGCAGAATATAAGGTTGGCTTGTATACTTCTCCTCATTTGAAAGATTTTAGAGAACGCATAAAAATTAATGGAGAGTTAATTTCAGAATCTGATGTTGTGAGTTTTGTAAATGAGCATCAATCTTTTTTTGAAGAAAATTCCTTGTCCTTTTTTGAAATGACTGTAGGGATGGCTTTTGATTATTTTGCAAAAGAAAAAGTAGATATCGCTATTGTTGAAGTTGGTTTAGGAGGGAGGCTTGATGCGACAAATATTATTACGCCAGAAGTTTCGCTAATTACTAATATAGGGATTGATCATACTGTTTTTTTAGGTAATAGTTTGAAGTCTATTGCTTCAGAAAAAGCAGGGATTATTAAAATGAAGGTGCCGGTGGTTGTTAGTGAGACACAATCAAGAATTAAAAGTGTTTTTATAGAGAAGGCATCTGAAGTAAATGCAGATTTATTTTTTGCAGATGATGAGTTGCTAAAGGTTTATGATACAGATTTGATGGGAAATTATCAATCTCATAATAGTAAAGGAGTTGTTATTGTTCTTAGGCAGTTGAAAATTTTTAATATTCTTGAGGAGCACATTGTTTCAGGTTTATTAAATGTGGTTCGTAATACAGGTTTACTAGGAAGATGGCAAGTTTTACAAGAGCAACCAAAGATTATCTGTGATACAGCTCATAATGCAGAAGGATTATCATTGACGATGGGTCAATTGTTAAAAGAGTCTCACGATGAGTTGAGAATAGTTTTTGGAGTGGTTTCTGATAAGGATTTGGCTTCAGTATTACCATTACTACCTAAAAATGCACATTATTATTTCTGTGCGCCTAGTATTTCTAGAGCAATGTCTGTAGACGTTTTGTATAAGGCAGCAATTGATTATGGTTTATCTGGAGCAAAGTATGATTCTGTTATTGAGGCTTTTACTGCATCAAAAAATCACTCATTCCCTGGTGATGTTATTTATGTTGGAGGGAGTACATTTGTTGTCGCAGAAATTCTTTAAAATTTCGCGTCAAAATAGTTGCAGACTTAAAAATTGGTGTTATATTTGCACCCGCAATCAGTTACTAGGGCAATTAGCTCAGTTGGTTCAGAGCACCTCGTTTACACCGAGGGGGTCAGGGGTTCGAATCCCTTATTGCCCACTTTAGTTCTTGATTGTATTTATTGATAAGGGTCATTAGCTCAGTTGGTTCAGAGCACCTCGTTTACACCGAGGGGGTCGGGGGTTCGAATCCCTCATGACCCACAAAAAACTTATAGGAAACTATAGGTTTTTTTTGGTTTATAGTATTTGTAGTACTTCACAAGCTTTTTAGGGTTTTCCCCATTAATTTCATCCAATCATTTATTTAAGTAAAGTATGCCTTTTGGGTACACATTTAGGTACACCATTTTCTTATAGGGTACACCATTAATTAAAAACTAAAAATATTATGAATAATTATAAAATTTCAATCCTGTTTTTACTTAATAAAGTGAAGATAAATAAGAAAGGACTATGTCCTATAAGGTGCAGGATAACCTATCAAAAGAAGAGAAAAATATTCTCAACAGGGCTATTCATCAATCCAGTAGATTGGAGTAGTTCTCAGCAAGTAGCTAAACCACCTAATGCAGAAAACAACATTATCAACACCCAATTAAGCCTTATTAGTCAAAAGATTAATGAGGCTTTTTTAATGCTCCAAGTTTTACCCAATGAGTTTGATGTAGATGACATTTACAAAAAGTTTATAGGAGAGGATACTAAGGATGAAATAACAATTCTAGGAGCTTGTGATTTACATAATGAAAAGATGAAAAAGCTAGTTGGCATTGACTTAAATGAGCTTTCATGGAGTAGGTATGTAGAAAGTAGGGGCAAGGTATCAGAGTTCATTAAAAGCAAGTATAAGAAGTCTGATTTAAAGCTAGAGCAATTGGATTTAAAGTTTATCAAGGGTTTAGAGTACTATTGGAAAACTGAAAAGAAGTTAAGACAAGCAACCATTTACAGGAATATGCAACGGGTTAAAAAGATGATTCAATTTGCTATAGATGAAAACTATTTACAAAAGAATCCTTTTAGTCTCTACAAAAACAAGAAATACAAAGGAACTATTGTGTTTTTATCAGATGTAGAGCTGAAGAGATTAATGAATCACAACTTTGCTCAAAAGAGGTTACAACAGATAAAAGACATGTTTGTTTTCTGCTGTTATACAGGGTTAGCATATCAAGAAATGGCTAGTTTAAGAACAGGTCATATTGCTGTTGGATTTGATGGTAATTTATGGATTAACATGATTAGGAAGAAAACTAAACAGCCTATAGCTATTCCTTTGTTATCACAAGCTGAGGTTATTCTTGACAAGTACAAAAAAGTAGATTCTGATGTAGTGCTACCAAGTATCTCTAACCAGAAGTTTAACTCCTATTTAAAGGAGATTGCAGAGCTTGTAGGGATTGAAAAGAAGCTAACACATCACATTGCTAGAAAAACATTTGCAACCACTGTACTACTCTTAAATGGGGTTCCTATGGAGGTTGTGTCTGAGTTATTGGGACATAGTAAAATTACTGTAACACAAGAGCATTATGCTAAGGTGGTGAAGAGTAAAGTTAGTGATGAAATTAATGACTTGATGAAGAAATTGAAATAGTTGAATCAGTTAAAAGTATGTTACTTTTAAATAAAGAAAATACCCATTTATAGGGAGGTTATATTTATAAGGATATTAGTATTTTTGTTGAGATTTTAAAACGGTACAACATGAAAACAAAACTACTAGTATACTTATTTTTTATTTGCATATCTAACTTATATTCTCAACATGAGTTTATTACTACCTGGAAAACAGACAATCCAGGAACTTCAAATTCAACCTCTATTACTATTCCAACTTTCACAGGAGAAACATATATCTATGATGTAGATTGGGATAATGATGGAGTTTTTGATGAATTTGGACTAACAGGTGATGTTACTCATGATTTTGGGGTTTCAGGAATATATACAATTAGGATACAGGGAACTTTCCCACGTATCTATTTCAACAATACAGGTGATAGAATAAAGATCATTTCTATAGATCAATGGGGTACAGGTGTCTGGTCTTCAATGGAAGGTGCTTTTCGCGGAGCGTTTAACTTAGTGGGTAATGCTATGGATACTCCTGAATTATCAGTAGTAACAAATATGAGTCAGATGTTTCAAGGAGCTAGTAGTTTCAATCAAGATATCAGTAATTGGAATACAACTAATGTTACTAATATGGGATATATGTTTCTTCAAAATTTTGGATTCAATAATGGTGGTCAGCCGTTAAACTGGAATACAAGTTCAGTCACATTAATGTTTAAAATGTTTGAAGGAGCTAGTAGTTTCAATCAAGATATCAGTAATTGGGATACAAGTAATGCTACTAATATCGGGCATATGTTTCAAGGAGCTAGTAGTTTCAATCAAGATATCAGTAATTGGAATACAAGTAGCGTAACTTATATGGGAGATATGTTTCAAGGAGCTAGTAGTTTCAATCAAGATATCAGTAATTGGAATACAAGTAATGTTACTAATATGGGGCATATGTTTTATGGAGCATCTGTCTTTGACCAAGATATTAGTAGTTGGAATATAAGTAGTGTAAGCGAAATGGATAGTATGTTCGGTAATGCTACAGCTTTTAGTAATGGTGGTCAGCCATTAAATTGGAATACTGGAGCTGTAACTCTTATGTCTTATATGTTTTACAATGCTACTTCTTTTGACCAGAATATTGGTGGATGGAATGTAGAAAATGTTGTGAATTTTACAAATATGTTTGATGGTGTTACTCTTTCAGAGGCTAATTATGATGCTTTATTGGTTGGTTGGGATGCTCAAAATCTTTTGTATGGAGCATCATTTCATGGGGGTAATTCTCAATATTGTTCTACTGCGGCAGAAACAGCTAGAGCAAACATGATTGCTTCATATTTTTGGTCAGTAGTAGATGGTGGTCCTTGTGCAGCTTTAGGAATAGAAGATTTTAAAGCTTTAAATATTAAGATGTTCCCTAATCCAGCTACTGACAAAGTTACTATAACTTTAGAATCAGAAGCTAAATATTCTTTAATGAATTTAACTGGTCAATTAGTACAAGAAGGTAATTTAGCTAATGGT
>Ga0209291_1001144_pt1 | contig 24218 bp, 17 predicted proteins | sample GOMGulsemesocosm_FD_184633 | JGI IMG/M metagenome (GOLD analysis project Ga0209291, IMG submission 184633) | Methane-oxidizing microbial communities from mesocosms in the Gulf of Mexico - GOM9B Gulf of Mexico (SPAdes) (version 2) | ecosystem: Environmental > Aquatic > Marine > Cold seeps...
TGCCACAACCGACGCGGCAGCATATGCGAAACGATGTCGCTAAATATATGAAGTATTACAATGTTGATCGACTGCATTCAGCTAATTTTGATCAGTCGCCAATCGAATTTGAAAGTTCCTTTAGAAAGGTGTCCGGTTGGACTTGACCAGAACATCCTTTCCAGTTTGTAAAAGCCCAAGAATGATGATTCTCTGCTACATCCATTACTCTACTAAGAAGGTATTCCTGTACACCGTTGTATTTACCTTCTTTTGCATAACTTATATCTGTAATTAGGTGACTATTCTCTTTAATATATTTAATAGAATATGTTAAGTTTTCTTTCTTTTTTATTTTCCTTCGTTCTTTTTCTTCAGAAAACTTAACATTACGAGCTTCATTTTGTAGTTGCCAATCATGCTTTTGAGGATTCCTGAAAGCCTCTAACATCTCATCGCCGCCAGCTACCGATGAAACAATATCAGCTAATTCTCCTATATCTGAGTTATTCTGTTCAATTAAATCCCAAGCCAAAGATATTGCAACTAATTTATCATCATTAATTTCTTTGCTCTCTATCCACCCCATAACGCTTTCTAAGTCTGAATATTTAAACGACCAAAAATTTCTCATCCACGAAACTTGATACCAAAATGTAATTGCTTTATTAGCGGAGTTAGTGTCTGTCTCTCTCTGTATTTCTGCTCTCTTTTTTTCTATATCGTGCCAAAATAGCTTATGGCTTAAACTCCTCCACTCGTGAGCGAATTTCAATAATTTCTCGTCACTAGATGAATGAGTATCTATTTCATAGAAATTTTGCACCTTTGATATCTTCGATATAACATCTTCCTTCAAAAGCGACTCATCTTTACATTCCAAATACCTGAGTAAGCCGACTTCTAAAACTGATGTTAGCCATAGATATTTACCTGAAATTTCACTTTTATAATCGGCTGTATATGGTTTTCTATCAATTAATTGATAGAAACCATTTAGTGCATCAAGTAACAGTCCGTAAGGGATCGCGTTAATATAGTTCTCTGCTGATAGCTGAATACCTATATATGCAAACCGATCTAGTGTTGAAACGTTTGATAACAATTCAATTACTTCAGAAACTGATAAATATTCGCCGTATTCATCTATTATTACTTGTGTAAATTCTTCATCTTTAAATTCACAATTACTCTTAACATCTTTAGAATTTTTAACGATTTCACTTTTCGTTAAAATAGTTTTAATTAGTTTAACTGCTAATTTTCGAGAGACTACATCACAAGATTCATCTAAAGATATTTGAAGTGCAGTTTCACTGCAACTCCTCATCTTATAGTTAATAGCCATTTGCAATAAAATCTGCATTAATGGCCTATTATCATAATGCTCATTTAAAAGTTCTTTAACAGTCCCTTCCATTTCAGAACTTCCGAACCTAAGTAACGCGCTGCTATCAAATGTAATGAAGCAGCTATTTTTTTCTTTGTACATTAAGCAAAATCTTTTGAGTAAATCTATCCTATGATCTACTGATAGATTGGATGGATCACCACCTTCTATAAAAATTTCAGGACGTAATTCCTCAACAATTTTTGAAAATTCAGAGTCCAATAATACATACCAGGAAAGTACAGCCTTTAAAGATAATATAGGCACTTCAATTCCATAGATATTTTGGAAAAACATTTCTCTCAATCTCTCCTTATCCAAGCTACCGGAATTCACTTTTTCATTTATCCAAAGAGCAGTTAAGTACTCTCTTAGCAGCCGTTGGGTAAATCTTTGGGAGCCGTAAATAGAAGGTTCAAAAATTGGACGGTTTAACAAAGTGGATATTTCATCACTTGCCCAGTCACCCAATATTGTTTTTATCTGCAATGAATTTTGATCTGTTTCTTTATCAGGAATAGCGATTTTTGATTTTCGGCAAAATGTTAATGCTGCAGCAATTTCTTGCGCACCGCACATTAACTTATTAAAATCGACGTCACATTTGTCTCTTCCTTCTTCTACATCTTGTAAGTATTTTATAATAGAATGATCTAGTAACTCTTTTCTTGAGCCGATCTTCTGTTTAAGGTTCCAATACTCAATTAATTCAAGTAAATCTAATGGCCTCTTGGTAAAAACCTCAGCTTCCTGACTAGCAATTTCCTGAATAAATTCAATAGAATTTTTTATTTTATTGGTATCAGAAAATAATTTGATTTGTTCTGTATTCAAATTTGAAAGGGAAAAAACTTCAAATGAATTACTTTCTGAACTAGGTGATTTCAAATAATCATTAACCATTTCTAGGTCTGTTTTTGGCTTCCATACCGAGCCCCTAGATGTAATGTATATCTTTGCTCTACTTATCCCGCCCTTTAATTTTGAACTAAAAACTCTAACAGCTTTTTTAAAGTCTTTTTCAGAGGACAGCTTTGCTTCATCAACCGAATCTAAGAAGAAGTAGGCTTCTTCCAGACTATTTAACCACTTATTAAAAAGCCCAATATCCCCATGATCAAAAGCACTTTCAAAGTTATCTTTAATATCTTCTAATCTAATAAAGAAAGAGTTGTTCCCTAATTCACTTAATTCTTCAGACTTATTTTTTATTTCAACTGTCTTACCTGAACCAGCTTCAGCTAAAATAATAACTCTGTATTTTGCCAATAAAGAATCCCAGTTTTCATCTTTGCTGAAACCCTCAGAGTAAATATTAGAAAAGTCTGTATCATCATTTACAGTGAGTGAAATTGCTTTAAAATTTCTGTTTAAATTTACGTATATCATTAGTTATTGATCCATAAGTTCATGCATGGAAACTAACACACATCCATATTGAATAATATGCAATAATTTCATATGGATAGCTCATCTTTGCATAGATTTTTAAAAGTGATGCTATTTAAAATCGCGATTATCTACCGCAATTGGATTTATATACCAGATTGGCTTCAGGTTTTATTTTTGTATGGGAATAACATCAGGGGTAGCTGCTATAATGCACAGCTAAGCCAACGCTTAAACACCGAATTTTAAAAAATATAGGATGATAAATTCAAGTGTAAGCCCTGTACAATAAGGGCTTACTCTTATTGGTCATTTAGTTGTGTCATATTAAATAGTTAAATAGTCGGAGAAAAGTTTGGCGCGGCATTACATAATTCGTCATACAACTCTGCGTAAGCTTCATCCCTTTCACTTTCTGGTATCACAACTCCATGCAATTGGGACCTCAGCTTATCCCAGCGTTCTTGGAGTACTTGCCAATTATATTCATCATAAGTGCCTCTAAATACGATGGGTTTAACTTCAATAAATGGTAAATTGCAAGGGTTAACACTGCCCTCTTTGATGCTATTAAATTCTTTCTCCCATCGTGAACCTAATCGGTCGACTCGTCCTATCTGTTGCTCAACAACACCAGGATTCCACTCAGGGTGAAGTAAATACACAATGCGACAGGCTTGATGTAAGTTGAGACCTTCTCGACCGACAACTGATTGCGCTACTAATACTTTGGGGAAACTGTTATGACGGTTAAAACCAAGCTGTAAAACACGGCGACTCGCTGCAGAAGTGCCGCCATACATTAATCGAGCCATACCTCCCCGTACGTGATCAAACTCAGCTCTTAGTCGTTGCTCGATTTCAGGCCATAGTGCCCCAGCCTCTTCCTCATCGAGTTTACCATCGCCGTCAATATCTCCCTCATTTTCAACTGTAACGGCTCCCATTAAGTCAACAAAGCCCTGTGCTATTTCTTGTGATGAGAGTTTAAAATCACTAACACCTGATAACTCATAAATAGCGCGAGTCATTAGAGTAAGCATCGAGCTATTTATTTGTCCTGATACAGTGAGTGATTTCTTAAATGCACCAAACAAGCTACTGCATCTACGATCTAACACATCTAAAGACGTTTCAATATTTTCAATTAAATGTTGTTTGGTTTGTTCAACTACATAAGCATGTTTATCGTATTGCGTTTTCAAGCGGCTATTAATTTGATCTAGGGACCATTTATAACCAAGCTGTTTCGCAGCAAATATTACCGCGTTAATCTCAGAGTTATCATCATTAGCATCGCCACCATGCACTTTGCTTTGGGGCCAAAACTCCCCTTTGTCTAGCCGACGCAACATTTCACGAGCGTTTAGTAAATTAACCAATACTCGCATGGGTTTGGTTAATTTACCAAAGACCAACGCCTTCTGTTGCTCCGCTAGATTTATCTCTATCTCATCGACAATTTTTAATATTGCGGGATGATAATAAAGTGATTCATCACCATTTTTATAACCTTGGGTTATTTGGCGAGTCCACCATTTAACGCGCTGTCCCTTTTTATTATCCAGGTGCTCTTCTTCACACACTAAATTTTCATCATCGGCATCAGAGCATGTTGCTTTATCAATGATCCCAGCAATACCATGACCATTGGCCAACGTTAGTCTAGCTCGTTTAGAAACCGAATCGTCCTGCATGCTACTTGCAGCTGATAATCCTTCAACACTACAAACAATACGTTTCCAGGACTCCGATAGTTCACTAATAGAGATATCAACGCTTGTCTGTTGTCTGTAGGCATTAATGGGCTTTTGAGAAATGAGGTGAAAAGCTCTAATAGTGGGATCTTGCCGTTTATCTCGGCGAAGTAAATATGGCTTTAGCGCGTTCTCAAACGCCGTTGCTGCCAGTTTAAAATTAGCTCTAACCTGTTCGTCAGTTCTCCAACTTTGACGCAATTTAGTAATAGCTTTGGCATAATTATCAATACTTAATAAAATTGGCTGTTGAACTTCATCACTTAATTGAATCCGTTTTAACATTTGCTGCCATTGCTCTGTATTTAACTCTACCGGCGTGGCTGTCATTGCGAGTCTTCGTGCACCAACATTTTGAATAAGCACTTTCTCAAGTACTCGGCTTAGACTACTATGCTCACCTCTACTCTTATGCGCTTCGTCTATCACAACCAGATCAAAAGAACCTAACCCCAATCCCACCGCTTTTGCGAGCAATTCACCATTATCATTACCTGCAGTAAATGTATCACCACCAAACGACTCCATTCCCCACTGAAACTGCTCAATAATAGAATTTAGTACAAGCCTTGCAGGGTGGCTATCGGGCAATTTCATAACAGATTCTATGATTCTAATCGCGCAATATTCAGCGTCCATGTCCTCTAAATCTTCATGCGTTCGGTAACCATTAGGTAATCTGCCTTTTTCATGCTTGCGCCATTGCGCATACACCTCGGGTAACAGCGCCCAACGCGCAGAGCTTGATTGACGGCCAATTCTCCAACTGGCAAAGTTTTGTGTTATTAATAACACTGAATCTTGATCCCAATGTTCCAAATTATCTTCGTCTTGCCACCCTTTCATAAAGCTACCCAAGCTATTGATGGTAGACTTTGGGGCTAAATCGGCCTCTCGCTCGTTAAGCTCTTTTTGCCACTGAAAACCTAATGTTGTTGGCACGACAATAGCAACTCGTCCACCGGCTTGCTTTACAGCATGGATTAATTCCACTGCGATGCGGGTTTTCCCCATGCCAACTTCATCGGCAATAATAACGCCTGTTTTTTCAATACAACGCAATATATTACTAACACTTAGTTTTTGACTTTCATTTAACCGATCGTTATCTTTTAGTGTCCGATTAATAATTTTCGCCACTTTAGGCCAACCTAAAAAATTATTCATGGTCTGCTCCGAGTGTTAATAAACCGGTTAATTTCAACGTGGTTTCGATTTTATTTAGTGAGTCTTCATACAGCCGCCCTTCAGCTGAATGTTGATCTTCTGCATAAATTGGCCGAAATGGTTTAGCCCATAAAGGTGATAGAGGGTTAATACCAACTTCCTTAAAATATTGAAACACTGCTGACTGGTTCATTTGGCAAAACGTTTGTTCTAGCCTATTACACCACTGAGCCCAATCAAGCGGAGCTATTGTTGTTTGTTTTTGGGCAATATGTTCGATTAAACCCATCATATTATTTAGATGATAACCGTGTGTGGCATTAACTTGAGGCCCAGCACCGGATGGAATCGATACCTCATCTTGTATTTGACCATCATAACCATCATCTGCAGGTAAAATGGGAAAGGAGCCGAACTGAGCCCAAGCGTCATCTATTTCTAACATCGGTAAAACGGTTGCAGCTAAGCGGCCAAACTCATCGAGAACTGGCACATATGTTGTCATAGTTTGGCCATCATTACGCCAACTAACCACCACCTGCCGTGGTGCTGATTCAGGCCATAAGAACATATCATTTTCAAACTGGCACGCTTGCCCATCGGCAATTAACACTTGATAGTCTTGTGCCATATCACTAGAGGGTATTAGGCCTAAAAGCTCGTCATTTATTTTTACTAAGCTGAAATAACAAACTGGTGCGGCTAGAAACAAACTATCATGCTCTGGCATTTCAGCACCCGAGTTTAGTAGCGTTTCATCGGTTATTAGTTGTTGTTCATCCCAATCAATAGGTAACTTATTACTGATACGTAGTTCAGGGTTTTCTTCACCAAACCAGTTAAGACCTTGCGGAGCAAATACAATACCAGCCTCGAGGTTTCCGCCATGTAAACTCGCTGGTTGTAACAATCCCGGAGCCGTCAAATTACCAGAACCAAGATATAACCAAGGTTTTTTGCACTCGTCACTATCATTACGGTATTGGGCTGAAAAGATAAATTTGGCGTGTAGCGCTCGTTGATGATTTTTCCCTTCATATAAAGCATCAAAGGCAGGTCTAATGCTCCATTGGTTATCTTGTAGCGCACTAGCACTATTTGCTATAGCTTGACAATTAGTAAGGTTAACATAGATGTCTTTTTCAGGGTTGTTGGTCAATAAGCCTGCCTCCCTCAGCATGTTTTCAATGCTAGTGATAACCGTCGGTATTTTATCAGCGGTACCACCCCCTTCATAAAAACCAGAACCCAGAACTAAAGAATTACGTTTCTTATCATTAGCGTGTGTTTTTACTAGTAGCGGTATTTGTTTAATTAACGAACTAGACCGATTATCAAAAAACCTGGGAGTAATACCGATCGCAGGTTTTATATTAGTTAACACGGTAGTAAATTTTAAGTATCGTAAGGCCGTTAATGTCTCTTTGCCATTTAAGCTTTTACTGGTCAATAAATCACTAGTAAAAAAACCTAAGGTGTAGTTTATGAAATCAAAGGCCTTTGCAATGTCGCTCTGGCTTTGCAGCACAGTGGTATCTGCACAGTCATAGTCAATTGACCACACAAGATCTAAACTATCTGTTAATGTTTGCCGAGTCCAATTCCCCGTAGATACAATTAACCGCACTGTGTGCTGGTTATTGAGTTTGTTTTTAAACAACAACAAGCCTACTTTCGCATGTAACAATTTAAACTTATTAGTAACCTCTGGATTAGATGCTAAGTGAAGCAGTCCAGGACAATCAACAGGTGAAATTTGTTGATGCGTTGGATCTAACATCAAGGCTATTGAAACACTACCTTCAAAGGCTCTTTGTGATTTCACATTGCTGGTGAATTTTTCCAAGGCATCATTTAGAAAGTGATAATCGGCAGAATAGCCCGTTAACAGTACAAACTCACCCACGCAATCATCAGGGGGGATAAAATAAGCGGCCAACGAAAGGGGTAACGCGTTACTCATCAGATTCTCCTTGATCATTTAACCAAGCGTCCAATTGATCATTAAAATCAAGATTAAGGGTATACAAGTTCCATATTCGATAGGAAACCCCTTGCGGAAATAACTGTTCATCGGCTGTTAATTCAGTAGGTTCTGATTGAACACCACCAAATGCAGCGCCTTTGACGATGAATTTATCCCGCACCTTCAGTACTAAATTATCTCTTTCAACCATGTTGACTATAATCGCTGCAGCGGAGTTTTCTAGACACTCGTTGGCAAATACCGACGCTATTTGTTCCGGACTAGGGTCATAATCTAGGCTTATAAATTTATCTGCCGCCGCTTTTACATTCGACAACGCTATCGTTAGTTTTTTAGGTAATGATTCACGTAAATCTAAGGTTGCCGATCTTGCATTTGCCACCTCAGTTTCGATCACATCTAGCAAGCTCATTACACAATCTCGCAACATAAAAAAGTATGCACCACTTTTAATATCACTAAAATGTTGTGCCGTTAATTCACTTGGTTGAGACCAATTAATACAAGGGTTTCCCTCAATGTTGCTTACCCACTGCAAGGCATTTCGTCTGCGATTGGCGTCATCATCATTGCCGGAAACCAACCGTTGCTTTAAGATGCTTTTAGCATCTTTTGATAAACAGACCAATGGTGAAAGAGCTTGCTGTAAACCATACTGATTAGGATTACTGTTACTATGGCTGTTCTCGCCTTTTACCCATCGAACGAGATAATTGACAATCCCTAACCGATGGCATTTCAAATCATGGCAAGCGACTTTCACAAAATTTAGACCATCTTCACTTAAACTGTAACTGTTAAATCGTTCACCTTGTGCATCGACTAATCCTAATCCTGGTAACGTTTGAACGGTTGCCATTCGCATTGGCTGCGTAACATAAAAATTGTTAGAGCTAACCGCTTTATAGGACAAATCATTTTTCCCTTGTAACTTCGTTCGACCAAGTAAACGTTTATCCGCCGTCCAGTTGTTATTTTCATAAGATAAGCAACATGCTAACGCCTCTATCGCGTTAGTAACTTGTATATTACTAACTTGTAATCCTTCAGCCCGTACCCGTTCAGCAACATTGACGCCTAAGCAGGCTAAAAAGACACCTTTGGTAAATCTAACACCACCCAAGCTTGGCACAGCTAAGTCATTAAATGCCCGGACAGCAACACCGACACCTAGCGTTCGAGTTCGCCGCTCTGAAACAAGTTGTTCTGGACCAAGTAAACCCCAATTTATAATAGTCATAAAGTCCTTCTCGCGTTTTGTTTTAAATTAAGATATTAATTTAAAATCAATATCTTAAACTTTAATTCCGAGTAATTTATCAGAGATTATTTTGTTACGCAATTACAACGTTTATTAAATCGAGTTATGTCTAAAATGAGGCAGCAACAATTAAGTTACTAATATATAGGCTGCTGTGGTAATGAAAATTTGGACTTCTACGGTGTTAGAAAATATCATCAGGATTGGTACTTAGGGAGCGGTAAAGTTGAGAATGGTTGATTAGATAATAGCCTTTCTAATCAAATGGTGTTTACGGTAGATGCTTAAGAACTTCGCTGTAACACCATTAATCATTATTGATATTTTTAAATCAACTACGCCACTCCAGTTACTTTTCTTTTCATGTTCACTCTAAAAGAGTCACTTTTAATGTTCGAGATAGAGCTAATGATGTCCCGTTTTTCAAGTTCACGAAATAATGCAAGATTCGACTTAGTATTACTGGGCCGAATAGATCCCGATGTCGTTATTGCATTATAAGAATCATCTATTTCAACTAATAATGACAGGATATTTTCGTGTTTAAAATGATTCATTTGTAACGTTAATAATAGAACTTTGGTACTGGGCCTAAGGTCGGAATTAAAGATTTTTTGCAGTACATCAAACTGGATTGGATGTGATTGGTTTAAAATACCGGCAACAATGATCTGCGTAACTGTTTCGTTGCTAAACGCGTCTAAATTTTTATTTGCGTTGTTTAAAGTGACTATTTTTTGCAGTTGAGTAAGCTGCTTACTTTTCATCATGTAAGCAATTACGTCATCTGAGAAATTAACATTATGTTCTAAATCCCATGACATATATTTATCGAAATACATTTCGATAAATATATTGATTAATGATGAGTGATGCTTGCAGATAACATCATATATTTCGGGGCTGGCATCTATGAATTCATTTTCAATGAGATAGCCTACTTTTTCATGAGAAATCATAGAGAAATCCCAATCAGTGAATTTATATTTTTTCTCTAATATTGGTATATATTTAGCGAAACACTCAATAGCTACGTATTCATCCAAAAGGAATTCAATAAAATCATCTCGCTTAGCCGAGTCTAAAGCACTGTTATCTTTGGCGGCAAGTTCGTTGACAATATCATCATTAATAAACTTAGCAAAAATATCGGAGTCATTCTTGATAACAGTTGCGTCCTCCCCTTTGAGTCTTGGAGTTGTTAATTTTGCATAAGAAAATATATTTCCCCAAGTAACTTCCAATCTTTTCCATCGGAGCAAGTGAGGCCACAACCGTTCATCTTCCAATTGAGTAATATCTGTGACGATAAATTTGTTATTTTTGATTATTTCTTCTTTTATCTTAGTTTCTAACAACTTGTCGTTTAATAGTAATAATGCTGACTTTTCAGTTTGTAGGGTAAAATTATCGTTCTCGTTGAGCAAGGTAATAGCTTGCGTTATTCGCTGCACTACCTCGTCTTGTGTATTGGAAAAGAGAAATAACAAATCATCGATAGCAAATGTATCAGATATGGTAATTGGGTATTCAACTTCTTTAACGTTTACTGAATTTAAGGCTGAGACATCCGTCAACTGAGCTAATACACTTAGATTGGTCATATTGATAACGTATAGCTCATTCTTTGCAATATCACTTATAAACGGATGTTCGGTTGGTGAAATATCAACGGCTTCGAACCTGACCTCTAATGCAATAAATAATTCGATGAATTGATTATAACTTTCACGGTCAACGGGTAACGAATTGACGATATTATTTGATTTTTCAATTTCTTCACGAAGATTTTCGGCTGTAATTTTAGAGTTAACATCAATAGACTGCACTAATATCGATAACATTATTTTATTTGTCAGTGTCAGTGATGTAGTTTCGGAAATATCATCGTATAGTGATGCTCTTCTCTCTTGTAAGCCAGACAAGAACTCATTCTGTGCGATTAATTCGAGTGACTCTATATGCTTATGGACCCATGGGATACTGTCCACTATATTAGTTGCCATCGAATCTTTGATGCCACTAATAATCGAATTGGTCTTTTCACTATTTCCATTGGCAATCAAATGTCCGATTAAAGACGTATTCCATAATAGTGGAGAAGTGAAATCATCGGTATGAAGATATGCGATTATTTCACCAAAGTTACTTAGTGTAATATTGTCGTTATCAGTTGTAGATCTTTTCTTTATACAACTCACGTATGTCATTTCAACTGCTGTTATCCGCCCCTCTTGAAAAGTAGAAATATAATCTGAGTATGATTCATCGATATACCCCTTAGTAATGAGGTGTTTTAACAGGTCATTTGTATCCTTGGCAAGATGTGAAATGTCTATTTTATTGGTTAATAATAAGTCCCGCAATGAAAGCCCAGCCGCGTGACTTAGTTTAATTTCTAACTTGCCGATTTCAGAAATAAGATGTTTTTTCCCTTCATTAGTGGCGTCTTCAATATTACGCAAACGGTCCTCATAAGAAGGAAGGGATAAAGTCTGATTTTACAACTTCCATTGTCGTAGATGTATTATTGTAATGATTTACATTAAACCTATAATTGATTTGACCTGTAGAAGCGTATAGCTCTTTGAATATTAATGGGGCGGTAATGTTTTTTACATCTATATCATTGATCATTGTCGGTATATGTGGGATTTTTTTAAGTAGGTGATGTAAAAATATTGCATTTAATTCCTCAATTGACTTTAATTGCTCTTTTTTGCTTAGCTCAATTCGCGCTTTGTAGTCTTTTATCTCTATTCTAAGTTGAACTTTAAATTGTTCTAGATATGCAGCTTTACTACCTAACGTTTGTAGAAACAACCCTTCGCCATGATGAAGAAGTGAAAAATCATCAGCATAAACATTTTTGTACACAATAAAGCTAAAGAGCCGTTCCTTTATCAAGTTAGAGTTTTTAGATAATAAGGTGTCACGGTAAATCCCGTACTCTGCGACTATATTTTTAAGAAGACGCATATCTAGAATAAATGGGGATATATCACGTAGGTAGGTGTCACTCAAATCATCATCATTTAAATCACCACTGACATAACTGGTCTGGATTAACTTTTTTAATGTGGGATACACATTGACAGTATTCGTGATGGGTACAATAGGAATAATTGAATCAAAAAATTTTGTTCTATCAGAGCCCGTAAAAACATCATCTTTTATGCAGTAAATAAAAATAACACGTTGAGATATGTCGTCACTTTGATTCAGTAAACAATTCAACTCTTTTAGTTTTACAAAGAGCGCCTTGTTGTTATCTAGCCGATCTATATCTTCAAAAATCACCACAGTTCTTTTAGTCTTATGAAAAAAATAGATTATTTCTTCTAAATGCTTATTAAAAATAGAGTCGTTGGATTTTTCTCCAAAACCCACTTCACCTTTTAATAGATTCACTTTATTGATGGAATGTGACTGAAAAAACTTAATAATATCAGTGATAATCAAACTACCAATTCCGATAACGCCTAAGGCTGAAATCGTTGCTAACGATGTATTAACTTGTATTAAAAAAACATTCACTAGCTCAAGTTTTAATAATAAATCAGAAAAAAACAATATTGCTATGAAGAAGAAAAATAATGCTAAACCAAAGCCGTGAGCAAATAGGTCTTTTGTTTTTTTCTTTTGCATCGTAATTTTACGAAACCGACTATTAGGGAGGATTTTATCTTTAACACTGTAGAGTAGTTGTTGGAGAATGCTTTTCTCAATGCGATTTAATTTATTACTTGATTCAGCAGTATCATTGTCATTGCCTTTTTCTGATTCATTAAAATCGGCCAATGAAATAGAAATAGAATTCAACTGAGGATTTTTACGCTTGTAGGTTTCAATAAACGAACTTTTCCCACCCGCATACGGGGCAGTGATGGCAACCTCATTTACATCAGGCTCGTTGATGAGTAGATGTGTTAATCTCTTTTCATAATGCTCAATGTTGGTCGCATATTTATTTGGTGTTAATACTGGTAAATCAGAAACTGAATCGTCAACACTCCCAGGGTGATTTTTAAGAATGCGCCAACACGCTTCTAATACAAACAGCTTAATTGAACGGAAAGTTGAGTTCTTGATAGAAGTTATTTTTTTGAGCACCGGGACTATCCTAGTTAGCGATACAATTTGATGAGGTATTAGAATACACTTAATATTCAATAAGTTTTAATGCCAAACTTACTTTAGATAGTAATCTACCACCAACAAACTGGTGGAGCAAGAAATGCTCAATTGATTAGTATTAGTTATAAGATCAATCAACTAAGGGTGTAGCTCCAGCAATTAAATATTTTTAAAGCTATTCAAGGGTAGTCTTTTCATAGCGTTCGATTACGGGGAACAACACATCAAGCAACAGCATGTACGTATCTTGATAGTCATCGGTAAGTACATCTAAAATGGCCAATGCTTGCGCTTGTTGGTCTATTGAGCTGATACCCTCACAACCAAAAGGCAATTCATCCTGTAATTCTTTTGCGATGCGAATTATTTTTTGAATATCCATAGATTCACCTTTTTAAAATATGCCAAAGCTATCAATTAACCGTTCGCGGAAGTTTGTGCTGAGATAGAGGTTATCGAACGACAATTTGTTACATAATACCGAAGTCGTTTTTACATTGATGTGGCTGCTGTTGTTGGCTGTATCCCACTCTAAATTATCAAGCGTTAACAAATCACCATATAGATCTACACTACTCTCTATTTGGCGTGTTTTGGGTGCAACGGCGAAGTCACTACCAATGAATAGATCATCGTTTAACTCACTACTTATCCGCTGAATAACATTAGTCTCAGGGATATCAATCGCTATTCGCTCGGCAAATTCATTGAGGTTAGTCTCAGCAAAGGTATATAGCCACGCTTCTTGGTTTTTTGCTTTGCTGATCCTTAGTATTCGACCGAGTACTTGCCTAAAATACAGCTCTGTTTTAACGGCGCTTAGGTGGCAACATACTTGAAGCCTTGGGATGTCGGTGCCTTCGCTGATCATGCCAACGCTGACTATCCATTGCACATCACCAGTTCTGAATGCTGCAATTTCTGATAAAGGTTCATCGTGTCGATAAGTGACTATTACTGCCGTTTGATTAAGCTCAGTTCGCAGTATTTCTAGCACCTCTGTTGCATGATCTACTGATGCTGCGACAACTAACCCTCCAGCAGCAGGGTTTTCATGTCGTATTTGCTGGAGCTTTTGGCAGCCTAACTTTATGACATGCCTCATAGCTTCAGGGTTGGAAATTATTGCTTGATATGGGATCAGTTCGTTACTCAGCATTTCTGCAATGGAACTAAATGTGGCGATTTCATTATTCGATTTATTAACTGTTAACTGATCATTATCGACTAATACAATTTTTGGTGATCGACATACTTTGTCATTTATAGCCTGCCTAAGTCCGTAGGTGTAGTCGCATTCAATTAAGCCATCTGGGTTTGTGTAACTAGCTAGAACGATAGGTGCTGTATCAGATCGCCACGGTGTACCAGTGAGTGCCAGTGTATAAGCTGCTTGCTGTTGCATCTTGGTTAGTATTTCTAATCCCCAGGCATTCGCATCATCCAAGGATGTGCCGGCGCAATGATGGATTTCATCAAACACGATTAATACGCGATGTTGGTTTACTGCTTTCCAGAAATCGTCTTTCATGTAAAGCATGTTTTGGTAGGTATAAGATCCGCCAATAGAACCAATGCCGCCATTAAACGTGCATCCTAATCGATTCGAGAATGTCATTTTAATCGATTCAGCAATTGCTAGTGACGGTGAAAAACACAGGATCAAGTCAATTAAACCTTGTTGCTTTAAACGAGCGGCTACCTCAGCCGCCATAATCGTTTTACCGGCGCCAGGAGTGGCTAAACATAGATAGTGTTTTTTGTGATTACTGTACGACTCTAAAGCATTTTCGACACATTCGACTTGCCACTGTCTTAGCATGGGCGATAAACCATACTGGCTTTGCTTAACACCTTGGTTATGGCATTAATTTTACCTAACAGTTGTGCTGAGCGCCCCCTTGCGTCCAAATAGAGCTCTTTTAGATTATCGACTTGCTCGGGGAAGCGTTGGATTAAATCTTTATATTCTTCTACCTCACAAAGTATCACCGCTAGGTCTGCTTCATGGGTGTGTTTTTCTTTACTTAATTCATCTTGAAAATCGTACTTAGCAACAGTTCGCAAGTTAGACACAACAGTTACTTCAGCACTCTGTTTCTTTGATTTACGGCTCTTTGCTACAAATTTTGTGGCTAAAAACAATGCAGATTTAGCGTACGTTGCCAGCTTTGAGCCAGCTGTAACTTGTTTTATGAGGAGTTTTTTATCTACTAAGTATATTACTTGGCGGTAAATAAACCGATGAGCTTCATGTTTATCATCAAATTTTGACGAGGATATCATCAAAGCATCCCTTATTTCTTTAATCGTAAAATCATTTAAATTCTTTTCTATCAATAAATTATATACAAAATTATTTAGTGGCACCGCTTTAGACACTACTTAACTCCAATTAAAACACAAAACTTAGGATTGCTAAGTATACAATAATCAGTAAAACTTAGACAATCTAAGTTCTTCAGGTTAAGTAGATGAATAATAAGTGGCTAAAGAGAATCCAATTCCGGTTCGCCTCAAAGAGGCTCGAAAGAAAGCTAAGATCACTCAAAAGAACTTGGGGATCAGTATTGGCATGGAGATTAATTCTGCGAGCGCTCGCATGAATCATTATGAGAAAGGCCGACACACACCTGATATTGATACGCTGCAGCGCATGGCTGATGAGCTAGGTGTGCCTCTTAATTACTTTTTCTGTGAGTCTGAGACTACTGCCGAGCTAGCCTGCTTGATTGCCAAGCTTAATGAAGATGAGAAATTAGCTTTAATAAACGATTTATCTTTAGAAAAAAAATAAACCATCGCTAATGCAATGGCTTATTGGTAGTTCTGCCTCTTCGGCAGGTTTGTGTCGATTGTTGCGGTTGCTTTCTTTCTGGCCTATTTTCAACTGCCTATTCGGCAGTACACCGCTTAATACTGTGCCGTTCTTCTGTTCTAAAATTTTCAGCTGCCTATTCGGCAGTACACGTTCAGTTTTGCAAACCGTGTGATCGGCCAACATTTTCAGCTGCCTATTCGGCAGTACACATGAGTTTTCACATGAAGTCGTTCGCGGTTCAATTTTCAGCTGCCTATTCGGCAGTACACTGTCAGTATTAGTCAATAATTATCAAATATATCATTCAGTAAAAATTAATTCTGACTTTACCCTGCATTTACAGGTGCAACTTATTACCTTGATTTGTGTAGGTATTTAACCAACCAACAATTTAAAGGTTAAATAACTCAGGAACTGTTCCCATAAAGTTTCTATTCGTCGCTAACCCATAATTGCCAAAATCATTATTAACCCTATTTACATTGTTCTGTTTTTGAATATGCAGCATAAGAGTCGTATTTGAGCTTTTGCTATAAACTGCGGCGTTATGAAATGGCTCTACCTCGCGTATTGGTGAGTTTAGTACTGGCTTAAATTCTTCACCTCTTGCCGCTGCCCGTCTTTTGGCTCGTGCTAATCGTCGCTTTCTTTCGCCGACAAAGCACTTAGCTATGTTTTGGTTACGCTTAAACCGTATTTCCGAGCAACTATCTGGAACCTTAGTTACTGGACTAACGTAAAATATTTTTTCACTCTCCATCATTTGAAAATATGACTGCGAGCTCAATAACTCAAGTACGTCTTTATCTTGGCTCACGAAAGCGATCGATTTCCCCAGGCTTTCGTTGCTCCAATCTGGGAAACTCACGCCGATCCCACTGCACTGTCTTTTAGTAATAAAGCCATGAAGAATCCAAATGCAGCGACCTGCAAGTAGGCTGACATCAACTCGGTCAGGTACGTAACGAATACAAAAATAATAACGAGTCATTTAGTACTTCCTCGCTGGAACAGTCCACCCTTACAAAGCACCGCCATCACAAAATGAATATCATTGGATATTTGGGTGTGTTCCTCTAGCGAATTACGCTTGAGATAACGAACAAATAAGGCTGATTTTTGAATCAAAGAATAGAAGTCTTTTTTAGTCACAGGATGCCGCTGGGCAATCAGGTATTTCTTGTCAGCACCATACTCATGCACTCGTAGGCGTTTGTCCCCTTCGTTATTCCACCAATCATCGATAAAACTCAGTGCTGCACCAACCTTGGCTGATTGAAGACACACAGCTTCTTGTTCACTTTCCGGTTCGAAAGTCGTAGCGTATTGACGTGATGACTCTCCTTGTGGAACTTTACCGGTGAATTTTTGACTCGGATGAATCTCCTGACAAAACGATGTTTTTAGCCTGGCAGTGACATCAATATTCCAGTAAACGCTAGGATCACTTAATGCTGTTGAAAATTCTTTGCTTAAACCATCAAGAGATTTTTTGTCTTTGCCTTTCCAGCGCCCATTCCAGCTAAGTAGTCTCGAATCTTCGATAACATAACAATGGCCGTTAGAGGTCATCACTTCTATCTTTGTGCCGCTAGTGTGCTGATTGCGCCACAACCATGCGCCCATCAGTATATTCATAGTGTATCGCCGCGCTAGCTCATCGTATCCGCTGCGTTCTTTATATTGCTGTGCTAAGCGATTCAACCATTGCCGAACTTTGCGATCGTTACAATTGCCCGGCTCTAATGAATTGGCTTCAACTCTTAACGAAAATCGGCAATATAGCTCATTGATATTTGGTGGTACGTAGCACATATCGATTGTGTGAGGGTTTGCATAGGCAAGATCTTGAGGGGCTAGATTCTTGAGATTAGCCTCCTTATCGTAGGCTTCTGAAAAACCCGACTTTTGCCCCGCTATTTTGGTGACTTCGATTTTCAGTGGCACAAAATCACTGCTTGGGGTTTTGTAAAAGAACACCGCTTTGCCGGGCGATAGAGAACGAACATAACTAAGCTGATTACATAACTTCATTGCAATTACTCACGATTAGCTGTTTGCATAAGCATAGCCTCATTTTCAATATAAAATTGCCAAAATGCATTGTCCATAAACTTATCAACGCCAGCCAACCTCGTTTCAATCGGCGTTACACAGTTAACTAACCCAATTACAGGCTCTGCATAACAGTGCTTACTCTCCCTTGCCCCTTCACGCTCAATTGGGCTTTCCAAGGCGATATACCCCATTGCCGCAGGTCTTAACCTAGGATTTAACGCCATAACATCGGCCAGCTGTTCTAGTGAAGTAGCTTTTTCGCTTGTAGGGTAAATCCAGCAGCCATTGCGCGGCAGTATCGCTAATGGTTTAAATAATTCAGTGGGGGTATTATAAATCTGAGCCCAGTTTACCTCTTGTGCAATCAAAGGCGCTTGTAACGTTCCACCTGCAAAACGAGATGGCATTGCTGCTTGAATTAATGGAAGTTGCTGCGCAAGCTGCGTATCTGAATGCGGTGTTAGCGCAATTTTAATCACCAAATCTATCGTCATATCACATAGATGATTATCAATAATACCTGGTCGTTTGATATCGGAAATTTTCTTTTTATAAACTAGCCGACTTGGCTCTGGCAGCTCTTTGTTGGTCAGTAGTTTGTAGTGACTGATGAACCAAGCACTGCCTATCACGGCAACATTATCTTTAAGGAGTCGGTTAAGCCTGCGCTCAAAATTATGGCTCCAGCCCCCTAAAGCGCTTAGTGACGGAATGCCAACCAGATAAGGATTAGCTAATGCGTTAGCATCGGTGACTCTTAAATTTGATAGATGCAGATAGCAAACATGACGTTCAGGCTCATTCTCGCCTTTTTTATCCTGCGATAGCTCGTTAAGCAGCCATTTCAATTGAGTGCGGATTGGTAGCAATAATTCTGGATGAAAGGCAAACATCGCAGTATGACGATTATATTGAATCTGCCGATGAAAGTGAGTGTTAAGTGGCATAATTAGTGATGGCAATTGACTATCTCCGAACGTCAGTAATTGATATTCAATACTGTCGATATCGATATCTAACAGTTTATCGCCAGATTTGACTAATGCATCTCGCCACTCCATTAGCGGCGCTAACCAGCTTGCTAATTGCATTCTAACGTAGCGCAATGCGGCTACTCTTTGTTGACGCCTTAGCTTTAACGTTATTGCCGGTTTAAGCTCCGCAATAACGGCCATCGCATTAACAAATTGCTTGTTTTTTATCGCACCATCATAAAAAACACTTTTACCTGTTTTTAATAAATTGGACCTTGAGTGACTATAACTATATTGATTGCCATTCCAAACTGGCGGTAAGTATCTAATGGCCCTAACTTTACCAGCTAGCGATGACGCAAGATCACCGACACTACTTGCTCTTATATGATTAACAGCAATACTTTTAAGTTTTTTATCAAAAGCGAGTCGTTGAATTTTAGCTTGCAGGCTTTGGCTAACAACTGGCGTTACAGCAATGTAATCGTTGTCTTTTGGCACTAATACTTGTGTAGAGAATGGGCTTACCTCGTTAGGGAAATCGGATAACGGAAGCAACGATGTTAGCAAGTCGCTCATCACCGTTACGCGCTTTTTACTCATCCCCAACTTTACTAAACAGCTAATCCAGCAACCTTCTTTGGCAATTAATAGCTGAGCTAAGTTAGTCAGTTTCCCTTGCCACTCGAACATACCACAAAATAATTTAGCATGGTTTACCTGTGCACTATCATGCGACCAACCAAATATCAGTGGTTCACTTGCGCTAGTGATCACATCACGTCTTGGCGATAACACTGGTGCCAAGAGCCGCTGATGACTAACCCGAATATCAGGATATTTTAGATTGTGAGTGTGGAACCATTGAACTTCGTCAATGCAATGATCTAAGTAAGACTGATCCTGTAATAGTTTTTTAGCCAGTGTCACATCACACAAATCAGCAACGTCATCACGTTTTAGCGTCATGTTTAATAAAATAACTAACATCATTTTTTCGCTGCCATCTACTGTCAATGACTCGGTATATGGCGCTAGCATCTTCCGCAATTGAAGATCACGCGCTTTAAAGTCTTTATTTTCTAATATCTCATTGATATGCATATTGTCACCACGCTGGTAAGTAGTGCTGCGATTGCATGCAAAGGGACTGCATTTTTGCAGTCCTCAGCTCGATAACCTGCCGCAAGTAGAATGCCGGTTGATGAGGTGGCAATTTCTCATGCAGTTTTGGCGTGAAGCTAAGTTCTAAATACCCTTCCTGATACAGGCGGTATACTTGATCATGGCTAGTACTTAATAATATTGAGACTTCCAGTACTGATAACAGCAGATCAGCAATGTTTGCTTGCTTTGCCTTAGGGTTTAACCGTACTAACTCAGCTAGATAGTTTGTTAGCGTATTTAAAATGAAGTTATGTTGAGTATCTCGCACAGGTATATTTCGACAAGACAAGATCAAATCTCCGAAGATGGTTGAAAACCCCGTTTTATTAAATTTATTGATAAGTTTTAATTCGGCACCATTAACAAGGTTATCGAGCTCATGATGTAAATCATGCGGCCAACTGGCGAAGTAACTAATCGCTTGTGAAACACCGGCACAACAATCCTGAATAACCAATTCTTGCACATTGTTTTGTTGATGGCGCAAGTACCATAATATTGCGCCAAATCGAATAGATAGATCTGTGGTTGCTAATAGCGGATTAGTTGGGTCATTTAAGTCACCAGCGACTGCTTGGCTTAACAACTGATCGGCTTTACTCGCCTGTTTTGTTGATGCTTTAGTTAAATCAAAGCCACAAACACATAGCGTGATACTCTCTGAGAGTTGATAATTTAAACTTTCATAACACTCAGGGCATTGATGTAATAATTCAGATTTATGATGATGACAGGCTTTATATGGCTCTATATGCCAGTTTTGACGAATATATGGTGACTCTTTTAAGCACTCAGGACAAACGGGGATTGTATCGGTGCGTAAAAAACAACGAGGAATGGCAACACCATTGAGTAAAACAGCCACTAATCCCTTAGCATATTTGATATTTGAATTGGTTATTGCGAGCTTAAGTAAAGGTAACTCTTCATTATCGGTAAGCCTTTGCACCAACTGAAAAGCGCGAACTCTTAAACTACTGGTGCGATCCGCATGATAGACATTCAACAAACTCAGTTCACGGGGAAAAGCGCCAGCAGCCTCATGATCAAACTCCATCAACCATTGCCACAATGCATCACTAAAATACTGATAAGAGTCAAAGAGGTTTTTGGTAGATAACCGCAAGAAGTAACTTTCTAACGACTCATCAATTTCAGGCTTAGGACGAATTAGTAACTGCATCACCACACCACAACTTAGGAATACTAAGTTTATTTATAGCCTATTTTTGGTGGAGGGGTCATAATTTTATAAAGCAGCAATTTTTGCTCTATGAATAAATACTGCTGATTCATAGCATAACTAACCAGTTAGATTAACCAATTTTACGCATCGGTAAGATCTTAACTTCAATAATTTGGCCGTTTCAAGGGCTTGTTTTTTGGTGTTGTAGAATGGAATATCAGCATTTAATAATTGCTTAGCGGCCAACAAGTGATCATCTACGACCAACTCTCTTTTACTAGTCAAGCCACTTGAAGTAGCCACATTGCAATAATCGTTTGTCTTTTTATTAAAAACAATCAACTCCGTTAACAATGTGATCGGTGACGAAATGCTAAGTCCATTAGCCAATATGAATTGTAAGTCGCTATGTAATGTCGTCAAAAAATACATTTAATTCTCCAAAAACTCTGGCCTAATAACATTGGCTATGTTGTCGTTAAGTGTTGCACCAACTAAATTAGGTGAATGTTACCGCCCGACAAGGCTGGTTATTACGCCTTAAAAGTCGCTATCACTCAATCAAAATAAAAACCCAATAAAATACAACAAAATCAACATCTTTTGTTATTCCTCGTGATTATTTCGTAACTTAACACCAATAAATTAGCGATACAAGAAGTCGCTTATACTTTATCTTTTTAGACTAGAAATAATAATGTGGTTCGGTAACCCACGATAAGAGTATCGCGAATTGAATAAATAACACCTTACGTTAAAGCTTCCCCTAATTTTTACACGATAAGTTATTTGAAAAATCGAATGCTTTTACTATAGTTATAGAAGGTTTAAGTTTTTGGAAAATTTATGCTAATGCAAACTATTGGAGGTTTTGTGACTATTTTAGCTAAAATATCTCTTGCTGTAATTTTCATGAATCTTTCTGGCTGTTCGTCATCGGGAAGAATTCCAATTATTTCTTCAATTGGTGATTTAATAAACCTTCCGATCGAAATAGCCAAATCTACAATTGGAGTACAGGATATAGCAACTAAGAAAGCTAATAAAAAATTGGCCTCTGCGCTACAGAAAAACAAGAAGCTGGAGCAATCAGTAGAGGAGATGAATCAAATGATTTTTTACATTGAAAAGCAATATAAATGCCTCAGGATCGAAAGAAAAGGTAATAGCGTTATTATTATTCCGAATCCGGATTGTTATTAACATGAAACGCCGTCGAGTTATTTTAGCAATAATTTTATTACCCTTCGCCACTTTATTTTCAAAGCCCTTGTATGCATTCTTCCCCATTATCCTTCGGATACTTCTTCGAGGTATGGTTAGGGCTGGAAGTAGGCAAGCAGCTAGGCGTTTGGTATCAAGAGGTGTTTCTAGGTCTCGAGCCAGAAATCCTATTGTTAGATCCGGAGTAACTGAAAAAAAATATAACCCCCGAGCTCCAAGAGGGAAGGATAAGAAGCTCCCAACAGCCCTTCAATTGGTAGTAGAAGAAGTAATTAGCGGTTCTATTTTTCAATCATTGCCATCTATATTTAATGTTCCAACTAATGCGGCTATGTGCGTTGTAGGTGAAAAAAAAATTGAATTTAAAGTTTATGCTCACAATCAATCCAATATAGGCCTACCATGTCAATTAAATTTCTTTCTTTATGATATTGATAAAAAAGAAGTCGAAAGTTTAATAAACGGACCATTCGGTTATTTACAGCCGAATAGCAGAGTAGAATTTATATTATATATCCCAGAAATGCTCTATTCAGGGAGAAAAGTACTTGTTACACATCAAGATAATACAGATACAAGAGTTAGTGATGTCTTTTATTCGATAGAAAAAAACTAGCCCTGTCTTAACTGAAATAGGTAGTTTGTAGTGGTCAGTAAATATCACTACGGCACTAATGCCTTACAATGATCAAGTGCTTCATTAATCTTTATTTGCTGTTCAGACAATATCTTACCTTTTTGCGTCCTAATTACATGTGCATGGCTATTGTCAAAATCAGCTATCATACCGTGGAGTTTATTTGTTATATATCGAAATATATATTCATTAGTGCTAATTTTTGCTCTTTCTATATATAACCAATACCACTTTTTTAGCATTTCAACATAATTTATTTTGTCATTGTATAGCCCACTCAAGTTACTTATCGTCCTTAACGTCGGCACAAGTTCACAGACTAAATCGTGTTTCTGGTTGCATAGTATTGCATGCATATGTTCACTCTGCTGCTGGGCATCATTATCGCGCCATTCGTCAAGTATACTGTTAATTTCTTGCTCGATTTTTTCTATTGTATCGATTGAGCAACTTTTAATTCTGTCTGTTAATTCGATAAATTCGAACATAATAGTAGTATAATTTATCTCTCTTTGAATTCGAATTCTTTGATCAAGATTAGCAAGGTATTTTTCTTTTAATATTATCAATTTTTCTCTGTATGGCGCCCTTACAATCAGCGATTCAAATTCTTTTTCTGCCCTTAATTTCACTGATTTTATTTTCTTTATTGTCACATTATCGTCAGACAAATCGTGCTCATAACCTTCCAAGTGAGCATGCATGCAACTGACAAAACTATCTGTATCTTTGTCCAATTTCTCCCTCTGCTGTTGTGCAAAAACATTCCACTGAATTTTAACTTTCTGAGCATCAACAACAGTAAACTGCTGACTTAATACAGCTTTATAATTTTGCCCGCGATTAACCAGGTATGGGATTGTATTTCCATCAATGAAGGAAAGATTATCTAAAGAGGTTCGCTTGGTATTAATGCGACTCTCAATACTGTTGGTCGACCTCTCAAGGTAAAAATCGGGGATTAAAGTATTAATGATTAATTTCTGTTGTTGCCGTGACAGTTCTAACTCAGCGTCTGAAAAACTAAAGGCATTAAAATGACAATTATCCCTAATAGAACAATTTAGTGTTCCAGATAATCCAT
>Ga0209291_1001146_pt1 | contig 24181 bp, 21 predicted proteins | sample GOMGulsemesocosm_FD_184633 | JGI IMG/M metagenome (GOLD analysis project Ga0209291, IMG submission 184633) | Methane-oxidizing microbial communities from mesocosms in the Gulf of Mexico - GOM9B Gulf of Mexico (SPAdes) (version 2) | ecosystem: Environmental > Aquatic > Marine > Cold seeps...
CAGTCAAGGTGGTAATAGTATCGATACCGGTATGGGGTTCTTTGATCATATGTTAGATCAAATAGCAACACATGGTGGTTTTCGACTTAAACTTAGCGTAACCGGGGATCTGCACATTGATGATCACCATACCGTTGAAGACACTGCACTAGCGTTAGGTAATGCTATCAATCAAGCACTAGGTGACAAACGTGGTATCGGCCGTTTTGGTTTTGTATTGCCAATGGACGAGTGTGAAGCATCTTGCTCTCTAGATCTATCAGGCCGCGCTTATCTGCAATTTAATGGTGAGTTCCCTCGCGATCATATTGGCGAATTTGCAACCGAAATGGTACCGCACTTTTTCCGCTCTTTAAGCGATGGTATGGCGGCAACGTTACACCTTAAAGTCGAAGGCAAAAATACACATCACCTTGTTGAAAGTTTATTTAAGGTATTTGGCCGTACCCTTCGTCAATGTATTAAAGTCGAAGGCGATGTACTACCAAGCTCGAAAGGAGTGCTTTAATGGATCAAGCAAGTTGTGATGATAAAATAAATACCAAAGTTGTCATTATCGATACTGGTTGTGCCAATCTCTCCTCGGTAAGATTTGCCATTGAACGCCTTGGTTACACCGTTACTGTAAGTCGTGAACCAGCAGTTCTTCGTAATGCCAGCAAGCTATTCTTACCGGGTGTTGGTACTGCGCAAGAAGCAATGAAGAATTTAGCTGATCGCGAACTAATTGAATTAGTAAAAAGCCTTACTCAGCCTGTATTAGGCATCTGCCTTGGTATGCAGTTGCTTGCTGAATTCTCTGCTGAAGGTAATGTTTCAACGCTTGGTTTAATTAGTGGCAGTATTGAACCTATGCCAAGTGAAGGTGTTCGACTGCCTCATATGGGCTGGAACCGAATCAAGCCGCAACAAGAACATCCGCTATTCAAGGATATTCCAAGTGGCAGTTATTTCTATTTTGTACACAGCTATGCGCTTGCAGTTGGTGCTGACACAATTGCAACATGTACTCACGGCGCACCATTTACCGCAGCTGTGAATCGAGGTAACTTCTACGGTGTGCAATTCCACCCAGAGCGTTCAAGTAAAGCGGGTGCACAATTAATCAAGAATTTCCTGGAGATGTAATATGTTAGCAAAACGCATAATACCGTGTTTAGATGTTAAAGATGGCAAGGTAGTCAAAGGGGTTAAATTCCGTAATCATGAATTGATTGGTGACATAGTCCCACTTGCTAAGCGTTACGCAGAAGAAGGCGCTGATGAATTAGTATTTTATGATATTACAGCTAGTGCGGATGACCGTGTAGTCGATAAAAGTTGGGTAAGCAGCGTTGCTGAAGTAATTGATATACCTTTCTGCGTTGCTGGTGGTATTAAAACTGAAGAAGATGCAGCGCGTATTTTAGAGTTTGGTGCAGACAAAGTATCGATAAACTCTCCTGCACTTGCTGACCCAAGTTTAATTAACCGTCTTGCGGCTAAGTTTGGCGTGCAATGTATTGTTATTGGTATCGATAGTTATTTCGATGAAGATACCCAAGAATATAAAGTTTATCAGTTCACAGGTGATGAAACTCGCACACAAGTAACTAAGTGGACCACCTTTGAATGGATTAAAGAAGTTCAAAAACGTGGTGCAGGTGAAATTGTACTTAATGTTATGAACCAGGACGGTGTTCGTGGTGGTTATGATACGGTGCAATTATCAAAAGCTCGCAAAATTTGTAAAGTGCCATTAATCGCTTCAGGCGGTGCCGGAGAGATGAGTCACTTCAATAGTGTGTTTACAGTTGCAGACGTTGATGGCGCTTTAGCCGCAAGCGTATTTCATAAGCAAGTCATCAATATTGGTGAATTAAAAGAATATCTACGAGATCAAGATGTGGAGATCAGACAATGATAACAAATGAACAAATTAACCAACTTGATTGGGAAAAAGTAGATGGTTTAATACCAGCGATTATTCAAGACTCAGTATCAGGTGAAGTTCTGATGCTAGGTTACATGAATGAAGAAGCATTAAAAACGACATTAGAAATCGGTAAAGTCACTTTTTTCAGCCGAACTAAACAGCGTCTATGGACTAAAGGTGAATCGTCAGAGAACTATCTACTCGTTCAAGAAATCACAAAAGACTGTGACAATGATTCATTACTTATTACTGCTAAACCTTGCGGCCCCACATGTCATCTTGGTACCGAAAGCTGTTTCGTAACAGAAAACAAACCTGCTCTAACGTTTATTGCGCAACTAGATAAAGTGTTAGAACAACGTAAAACAGCTGATCCGGAAGAAAGTTATACCGCCAGTTTATTCGCCCGTGGAACTAAACGCTGCGCTCAAAAAGTGGGTGAAGAAGGTGTCGAAGTGGCATTAGCCGCGGTGGCGAAAGATCGTGATGAGTTAGTGAATGAAAGCTCTGATCTACTCTATCATCTACTTGTGCTATTACAAAAAGAAGACGTGCCACTGACAGAAGTTGTTCAGTGCTTAGAAAATCGTCATAAATAGCGCTTAAATAATGCAAAACTAAACTTAAACCAGTTAAAACTCAGGATTGTACGAGCTTTGAGTTTTAACTGTATATTTAAACAGTGTTTTTACTGTCCCCGCAAAATTCTAATAAAATAGTCTTATTTCACTGAATTCTTAAACTTCGCCAAACAGTATTTCTCTTTAAATTTAGGCTCGACATCTTTAAATACCGTATCAATTGCCACTAGATCTTTCTCAATATCGCCCGTCACATTAATCACATCGCCTATCGTCACGCGCTTATTCTTATAATCTAATTGGTACAAAATAATCGGCACATTGGCTTCTAATGCAATATAGTAAAAACCTGAACGCCAAAAGTCTTGATACTTTCTTGTACCCTCTGGTGACATAGCATAGAGAAAACGTTCTTGTTGATTAAAAATTTTAACGACCGTTTGTACCATATTGGTCGACTTAGAACGTTCAATAGGCACACCACCTAAAAACTTCAATACATTTTTAAAAGGCCACCGAAACATTTCAGATTTACCCGCCCATTGCACATTAACTTTGTTAGCAAACCTAGCGCCAATGAGTAACGGAAAATCCCAGTTCGATGTATGCGGCGCATAGGCAATAATTGCTTTCTTATACTCATCTGGAATTGGCTCGCAATACCATCCAGTTACATTTAATACTTTGTTTGCACACATGCTAAAAAATTCATTTTGTGAACTATCCTTACTCAGCATTTTAGTATTCTTTTTATCTTTATCAGTATTTGCTATCACTGGTTCTTTTTCAACTGCCATTATTTATCCCTTGCGCATCATTTTTAAACAGACGATTGATACACATAAATTAGTTAGGTTAGTAACCAAACATATAAATTTTAACCTTATGTAAATTAACTTAATTTAAAATGCTTTATTGTTTCTTGTATTAAATAGATAGGTTAATCTCAATCACAATCGTCACCTGCAGTGTTACAGGGTGTCATTAAAAACTGTTTATAACAAGTCTTCGCCAAATCAAGCCTACGTTATAGCGATTTGATATAAATCAACAAAACTTTACACTTCCAAACGTATTTACACAGTATTTGACCTTGATCAATTACACGCAGTGATTTAAACTTTCAGAAATTTCTGAAAGTTCGTAAGGCGACATGTGAATATCTCTCCTCAAAACCAATCTTTTGTTTATCACTTCGGTGAAATGGGCAGCCGTTGGGGCTTTAACCGCACCGTTGGTCAAATGTATGCGCTTCTGGTCATAACAGAAGCACCACTCTGCGCAAACGACCTAGCGAGTGGTTTAAATATCTCGCGTGGCAATGTCAGTATGGGTATTAAGGAACTGCAATCATGGCAGTTGATCCAGGTCAGTCACATTCCTGGTGATCGTAAAGAATACTACAGTGCAATTGGAAGCATTTGGGATATGGCTAATACCGTATTTAAAGAACGTAGAAAACGCGAGATAGACCCTACGCTATCTCTACTTCGGGCTTCTCTTCTCGAAAAACCAACAGATGCAAGTGACGAGTATTCTCAAAGTAAAATGCAAGAAATTCATGATCTACTCGAGATGGTCACTGAGTGGGCAGCTGAATTACAGCGCCTTAATCCAGAACAACTGAGTAAATTAATGAAGCTCGGTGCTGGCGTATCCAAGATGTTATCTGTTAAAGATCAACTATTCCCAAATAAAAAGATTTCTGATTCTGATTCAAATTAATCCAAAGGAGCATTCTTAACATGATTAATGAAACCTTAGTAGAGCTATCCCGTTGGCAGTTCGCCATCACGGCTCTATTCCACTTCCTTTTTGTACCGCTAACAATCGGTATGACTTGGATCCTGTTCATCATGGAAGCTGTATACGTGATGACTGGACGTGTTATCTACCGTGATATGACCAAATTCTGGGGTAAACTCTTTGCGATCAACTTCGCGATTGGTGTTGCCACTGGTTTAACCATGGAGTTTGAATTCGGTACCAACTGGTCATATTATTCACATTATGTTGGTGATGTGTTTGGTGCCCCACTCGCCATTGAAGGTTTGATGGCATTCTTCCTTGAATCAACCTTCGTTGGTATGTTCTTGCTTGGTTGGGATAGGTTAAGTAAACGACAGCATTTAGCGGCGACCTTCTTAATGGCGTTAGGTACTAACCTATCTGCAATGTGGATCCTGGTTGCAAACGGTTGGATGCAAAACCCAATCGGCAGTGAATTTAACTACGAAACAATGCGTATGGAAATGGTCAGTTTTTCTGAACTTGTTTTCAACCCTGTAGCACAAGTTAAGTTCATTCACACAGTAGCAGCTGGTTATGTCGCTGGCGCTATGTTTGTAATGAGTATCAGTAGTTACTACCTGTTAAAGGGTCGTGATGTTGCATTTGCTAAACGTTCTTTTTCTGTAGCATCAGGTTTCGGTGTAGCCGCTATCTTCTGTGTGTTACTACTTGGTGATGAATCAGGTTATGAAGTCGGTGAAGTGCAGCGCGTAAAACTTGCTGCTATTGAAGCTGAATTCCATACCGAGCCTGCACCTGCAGCGTTTACTTTAGTTGGCCTGCCAAACGAAGAAACAATGGAAACGGATTATGCAGTTAAAATCCCTTATGCGCTGGGTCTTATTGCCACACGTTCGTTAGATGGCCAAGTTACTGGTATCAGTGATTTGAAGAAAGAACATGAAGTTCGTATTCGTGGCGGTATGATTGCTTATGATTATCTACAGAAATTACGTGGTGGTGAAGAAACACCTGAAAACATCGCTCGCTTCAACGAAGTGAAAGATGACCTAGGTTATGGTTTATTGCTAAAACGATATACAGATAATGTGATTGATGCGACTGAAGAACAGATCAAGATGGCGGTTGAGGATTCAATTCCACCTGTAGCACCTATCTTCTGGGCATTCCGCATCATGGTTGGTAGTGGTATCGTCATGTTAGGGCTGTTTGTTTTAGCCTTCTACTTTAACGCTCGCCGTCAGATCCAGGATAAACGTTGGTTACTAAAAGCGATCTTATTTGCATTACCTCTACCTTGGGTTGCAATCGAAACTGGCTGGTTTGTTGCCGAAGTGGGTCGTCAACCTTGGGCTATTAGTGAAATATTGCCGACCTTTATGGCAACGTCAAATCATGACACAAGTTCTGTACTAATGACGATGGTTGCTTTCATCCTTGTTTATATCGTGATGTTCATTCTTGAAATGTGGCTAATGATCAAATTTGCCAAGATCGGTCCAAGCTCACTGCATACTGGTCGTTACCATTTCGAACAAGAAGATCAGCAAGCATCACCACAATTACGTCAAGACAAATACTAAGGGCTTAGATTATGTTTGATTATGAAAGCTTAAAACTTATCTGGTGGTTAATCATCGGGATATTGCTTATCGGCTTTGCGGTTACCGATGGCATGGATATGGGCGTAGGTGGTTTACTACCATTCGTTGCCAAAGATGATACAGAACGTCGTGTTGTCATCAATACCATCGCGGCGCATTGGGACGGCAACCAAGTTTGGTTAATTACGGTCGGCGCATCGTTTTTTGCTGCTTGGCCTTTGGTTTACGGTACTGCGTTTAGTGGTTTCTACTTTGCCATGATGCTGACGCTGTTCTGCTTATTCTTACGCCCAATGGGCTTTGATTACCGCAGTAAAATTGATTCACCAAAATGGCGTTACAACTGGGATAAAGCATTATTTGTAGGCAGTATAGTGCCCCCTCTCGTCTTTGGTATTGCGTTTGGTAATTTGTTACAAGGCATTCCATTTAGCTTTGATGAATTAATGCGTGTTACAAATACTGGTTCATTCTTCGCGTTATTTAATCCGTTCGCGCTACTAAGCGGTATAGTCAGTGTTTCAATGATATTGATGCATGGCGGTACTTGGTTAAGCATGCGTACAGATGAGCATGTTGCAGCACGCTCAGCAAAAGCAGCGCAAATTTTTGCAGCTGTACTTGTTGTGAGCTTTGCCCTTGCTGGTGTGATGATTGCGACTTCAATTGATGGTTATATTATTCAAAGTGCAATCGATACCCAAGGTTATGCTCAACCTACGACTAAAATCGTAACAACTGCAACTGGCGCTTGGTTAAATAACTTTAACAGTATGCCAATACTTTGGTCACTACCTGCAACAGGTTTGGTAATGGCGATTATCGCTGGTCTACTTGCACGCTTTAAGCCGGGTGGTTTAGCGTTTACAGCAAGTGCACTATCAATTACGGGTGTTATTTTGACTATGGGGGTTTCTATGTTCCCATTCATTATGCCATCAAGCAGTACGCCTAATCACAGCTTAACGCTTTGGGATTCAGTATCAAGCGAAGGTACCCTTAACTTAATGCTGATCGTAGTAGCGATATTCTTACCGCTCATTCTTTGTTATACGATTTGGTGTTATAGCAAAATGTGGAGAACGGTTACACGTTCTGAAATTGAAAAAAACACCCATTCAGCATATTAAGGAATAAATCATGTGGTATTTCAGTTGGATCTTAGGTGTTTTGCTGGCAGTTTCTCTCGGTATCATTAATGTAATGTGGTACGAAATGGAACAGCACACGGATAACGTGGCAAAAGATCAAGATGATCAAAACAGTGAAAAGTAACTTAACTTAATTGAACTTAAGTTATTAATGTAAGGATTAAGCTCTGCGCCCAAGGATGGGCGTCTGTTTCTAAACCTCCAATTTCAGGGTCTATTCTTTTAATATTCCTCCAATTTCAGGCTACCAAATGACAGAATCAGTACAGACAGATTATACCCAAAAAGAACTTTTAACTTGGCTTAAGAGTCAACGAGTTCATGCCCAAGGCCGACTAAGCAGAGCGATTGCATTAGGCTCATTTAATGGCATATTGATGATAGTACAAATGGCCGTTTTGGCTGGCATCATCAACGAAATTATATTCTCAAACAAAGCACTAGCAGAAATAACTCCATTATTATTTAGCCTTGCAGCCATCGTTATTGCCCGAACTGTATTCGGTTATATCAGCGAGCGATACAGTCGCAATGCGGCGATGTTAATTAAGGTGTCAATTAGACAACAGTTATTACAGCACTTATTCGCAATGGGACCAGCAAAAACACAAACTATCGGTAGCGCTAATATAGCTCAGCTGCTGCATCAAGGTGTTGATTCACTCGAAGACTATTTTTCAGGTTATTTACCTATTGTTGCTTACTGTTCAGTGATCCCAAGTGCAGTACTGTTTGCGGTCTTCCCGATGGACTGGCGCTCTGGTTTAGTATTAATGTTAACCGCACCTATGGTACCGATGTTTATGATCATCATTGGCCATAAAGCCCATGATTTGAATCAAAAACATTGGACCAAACTGCTGCGGATGAGCAGCCACTTCCTTGATATTATTCAAGGACTAACTCAACTAAAATTATTCAATGCATCGCGCCAAGAGATGGCTGCCGTTAAAACCATTAGTGAAGACTATGGTAACCAAACTATGGGGATCTTAAAGATCGCCTTTCTTTCTTCTTTCATGCTGGAGTTTTTGGCCTCTATCGCTATTGCGCTCGTTGCTGTGATCTTAGGCTTTAGACTTTATTATGGAGGCGTTGATTATTTATTAGCGCTGTGGGTCTTACTACTTGCACCGGAATTCTATTTACCATTTAGACAATTAGGTACTCAGTATCACGCTAAAATGGCCGGTGTTACAGCGGCACAAGATATGCTGCAAATTCTCACTACACCAATTAAAGAAAATCAAACTGAAACCCAGTTTAAAGCACCTTTTGATATCACCTTAACAGATGTTAATTTCACCTATTCAGGTCGAATAAACACGCTTAAAAATATAAACTTAACGCTATCTAATCACGGTTTATATGCAGTTATTGGTGAAAGTGGCGCAGGTAAGTCAACCCTGATTGATACCATTTTAGGATTTAATACACTAGATAGCGGCGCAATGACGATCAACGGCACTAAACATACACCTGCAGAGCGTGATGCTTGGTTAAGTCATTGTGGTTGGATTGCACAACAAGGCCACGTCTTCTACGGCAGTCTTGGTTTCAATATCGCCTTAACAGAAGACTATGACGAAGCAAAAATACAGCAAGTACTAAGCAATGTTGGCCTTACTGATTTTGTATCGCGATTAAAAGACGGGTTAAATACCCATGTTGGTGAAGGTGGTGTTGGTATTTCTGGTGGTCAGTCTCAACGATTAGCACTGGCACGTGCATTTTACCACCAGCCAAATGTATTGATTCTTGATGAACCGAGTAGCCATTTAGATAAGGATACCGAACAAGTTGTCAGTGATAGCATCGCAAAATATGCAGAACAACATTTAGTTATTGTTATTGCCCATCGCTTACAAACAGTTGTCGATGCCAAACAGATCATTGTATTGGAGCAAGGACAAATTATCGAACAAGGTACCCACACTGAATTACTTGCGCTAAATGGTAGCTATGCAAGCGCAGTTAACATCGACATGGAGACTCACGCATGAATCCATTAGTTAGGTTGCTTAAACTGCTTAAACCACAACTCCCTTTAATGTTACTCGGTACCTTATTATCTATTATTACCGTAATGGCTAATATTGGCTTGCTCGCTATTTCTGGGTGGTTCATTACCATCATGGCAATTGCGGGACTGTCTGGTGTAACAGCTAACTATTTTACCCCTGCTGCAATTATTCGTTTCCTCGCAATTGTACGAACAGCAGGTAGATATGCAGAACGTTTGTTAACTCACCGTGCAACATTCAATACTCTTGCCGCACTACGCTACTACTTTTATACACGCTTAGAACCGCTTCTACCCTACTACCGCGTTAACTTTAAATCAGCAGATATCCTTGCTCGGTTACAGCAAGATATTGATGAACTCGATAATTTTTATCTAAGAGTATTACTGCCAACACTTGTCGCGATTTTTACTATCCCACTCGTTGGATGGGGCGTGAGCTTTATCTCATCAGAACTGGCATTTGTTATTGTCTGCGCATTATTAATTGTCGGTTTTATTTTACCAATCTTGATCTTATTGTTAAGTAAAAAACGTGCACAACAACAAGCAATACTTTCTAGTGAGCTAAAAGTTGAGTTAGTTGACGGCATGGCATCAATGCGTGAATTACTGGTTTATCAAATTTCGCAACAATACCAAGGATCGATTAACCGTATATCAAAAAATTATCACCGTGCTGAATTACACTTACACCACCTCCATGCATTAGCCACTGCGTTAACATTTTTGGCTATTAACGCAACCGTGTTTGCAAGCTTATATCTACTCGTCCCACAGGTACAAGCTGGTGATTTAAAACCTGAGTTTGTAGCCAGCGCAGCCCTACTCATCTTAGTTTGTTTCGAAACAGTCATTAATATGCCTCTTGCTTGCCAGATCCTTCCAAAAGTGCATGACAGTGCGGCACGCTTATTTGAAATCATTGATAAGCCGATCCCCGACATTGGTGGCAATACATTAGTAACAACAGGTGACATTAAGTTTAATAATTTAAATTTCACTTATCCAGATGGTCATCACTGTGTGTTAAACAACATTAACCTTGTTATTGAACAAGGTGAGAAGGTAGCTATTATCGGTGCCAGTGGCGCTGGTAAATCGACCTTGGTCAATCTATTAATGGGTTTCTGGCCTATTCCGCAATCGAACAATAATTCAATTACTGTCAGTGAGTTACTGCCAGGTATCACCATTGATGATGTTGACTTAAATGAGTTGAATTCAGAATCATTACGTGAACACGTTGCAATGATGAGCCAAAACAGCCACCTCTTTCATGCCACGATTGGTGATAATCTCCGCTTAGCCAACTCTAAAGTAACAGAATCACAAATGCGTGATGTCTGCCAGATTGTAGGATTAATCGATTTTATTGATGAGTTAGAAAATGGCTTTAGCACTTGGCTAGGCGAAACAGGCTCGGGCTTATCTGGAGGTCAAAAACAACGTTTATGTTTAGCTCAAATTTTGTTACGAAAAGCCAAAGTATTGGTTTTGGATGAACCAACCAAAGGTTTAGATCGTCGCAGCGAAAAGACGGTTATTACTAGCATCTTTGAGCAACTCAAAGTATCGCAACAAAGTTTAGTTTTAATCACCCATAAACCATTAATGTTACAGAGAATGGATAAGATCATCGTCATGGATGAAGGTACTATCGTTGCCCAGGGGGAGCATAAAACCTTAATGGAAACAAATGGTTACTACCGTAAATTACTGAACTATTTTTAGAGATTGCTAAAGTAGAATGTAAAACGGGTAATACACACAAATGTATTACCCGTTTTTACTTAACTATTATTTACAAGATCATTATGTATGACTTGGATTTCACATCAATTTACTTAATTGCTTCACTCACCAAACCTTTTTCATTCAGGTATAAATATAAAGCGTCCACACGCTCTTTATTAACGCCAAAATCAGATTTTCCATAACGAGATGCAGATCGAACAGCAATAATACCTTTTTGTTCACGAAGGTGAAGTTCAAAATCATCAACAAAACGCATAATCGTACTTGTACTTTCTACATACAAATAATCTTTAAGCTCTCTCACTATTTCCATATTACTTTGAGCGTCTAGGTATAGTTTTATTTCAGACCATACAACTTCAGAGCTCGCTTCTAATTTAAATGCTGGTACATAGTGACTTTCGTCTAAACTATCACTCGATACACAATTAGGTGTTTCAGGACAAGGTGCTAACGTTGAATTCACAATACCTAAATTATGAGGACGAGCTCCTGTACATGCAGTAAGCACTAGGCTACAAGTTAGTATGAATGTAGAACGGGTAAATACACGAGACGACAACATTTTAATCCTTTTCAGCTATTAACTACTAAGGTGATTTAAGCAAAAAACTCATTAAACAGCAAGTAGTTATCTCGTAATAAATACTTGCTTTTATAGCGCACTATTACTTAGCTGGTTTTTCAACATACTCATCATCACTGTAATAACCATAATAATAATCAGAGCCTGCAACACCATCCGTATTTACGTGGTTCATCACAATACCAACAAGATTTGCATCCACTTTAGCCAGCCTGCGAACACCATTTTGGACTAAACGCACCCGCGTTGATTCACTTTTAATAACGTAAATAATTGCGTCTGTATGCAAAGATATAATCAATGAATCACTAACGGCCTGAATAGGTGGTGTATCAATTATGATTCGATCATAAGACTGCCTTAAACTTTCCAATAACTGCTTAAAGCGTTTTGAAGATAACAGCTCTTGGGCATTTTTTGGCGTAGAGCCACAGACCAAAATATGAGCTCCGGATATTTTATCCACGGTGATACAGTCTGATAAATTTGATTCTCCGGTGAGCAATTGTGCTAGTCCGGGTTTATCCTTTGGTATATTAAAGTTCTTCGCTAGACTCGGTTTACGCATATCAGCATCAATCAGGATTGTTTTTTCTATCTGAGCCAAGGAGAAGGCAATATTTGTCGCCGTAGTTGATTTACCTTCGTTCGGTTGTGAGGAAATGATCCCAACAACTTGATTAACCCGCTGACCTTGGGCTAATAAAAAACTAGTTCGAAGTGTTCGTATAGATTCAGAGAATTGTCGGCCATTTTCGTCAAAGAAATAATGCGGGTCTAAGTCTTGGTTACGTTTCCTACTAACCTTAGGTAATACACCTAATACCGGCAGGCCCAGTTTAGTCTCGATATCACCAACCGAGTTAAAGTTATCAGTTAAATATTCTTTAACCAATAAATAAGTTATATGTAAAATAACCGTCAGCACAAAAGCAATAATAACAAGTATTTTTGGACTTAAAGTAATTGGTTTATTTGGTGTATGCGCTCTGTCGGTAAAACGTGCGACAGCGGCATTAAAGTCACTGGTCAATGCCGTTTCTTTAGACCGTTCTAAAAACGTATTAAAAAGCTTACGATTACTTTCTACGTCGCGAACTAATTTTTGGTATTCATTGTCCTTACCGATGACATCCTGAAATTCACCTTGGATCTTTTTATATTCCCTTTGTAATGCCGCAACATTACTCTGCTTCATTTTAAGATCTCTACCTAATCCGGTCACAAGTTTAGAGATCTGAATCGTCAGGTGCTTGTTAACCGTGTAAAGCTCAGATTTAGCTGCGATAAGGTCAGGATGTTTACGGCCATAGATTTGTGATAATTCGGATACTTTTAATTTTGCTTTCACCTTTAAATTTTTAATATTTTGAATCACAGGATGCGAGGTTATCTCTGGTATTGATTCTAATTTATCAATGTTCTTAACGCCGTATTCATTAACTGCACGGACAATACTCCGTAATTGATTCACTTCATTTTTAGCTTCAATTAATTGACGAGAGGTTTGCTCAAGTTCATTACTCACTAAACCCGTGAGCCCTCTCCCTCCACGATCTTGTAAATCAATGATATTTTGTTCTTTACGATATAATTGCAATCGTGATTCCGACACGTCAAGACTTTCACGTAGATCTTCAAGTCTTTTTCTTAGCCAATGTGCTGCATTTTTATTTATTGACGATTTCACCGCAAGATCTTGCGCTATATAAGCCTCGCCAACGGCATTCGCGATCAAAGCAGCAAGAACGGGATCTTCACTGTCATACGAAAGCTTAACAAGCTGTGTTTTTCTAATAGGTGTCACTATTAAACTTTTTGAAAACTGTCTTAAACGTGCTCTTTTTTGTTTTTGGCTTTCTAACTCTTCGCGGCTAATCTCACTGCCAACTTGTGATACACCGTTAATATAACCAGCTCCGATATTTTCGGTAAACTCGCTATCAACGCTATCCTCCATAACAAAATAATTTAATGAGGGTAGAACCTCGAGTAAATAACTGACTAACATTCCTTTCCAGCTTTCACCTTTTTGAAATGAGGGTTGCTGTTGGAGATTTAATCGGTCGTATACCGTTTCGGCGATGGAATAAGACTTTAAAATTTCAAATTGAGTCAAGTAGTACTCTTTCCTATTAGAATCTAGCCCCTGAACTGAATCAAATGCAACAGCTTGTGCTTGATCGGCTTCGATCAACAAGGTTGCAGAAGCTCGATATAACGGCGACTCACTTGATAAGTATAATGCTGTACATATTGAGACAAGGACAGCTAGAGCAAGCACCCGCCATTTATAACGTTGAATAACGTGCCAGTGTGGCGAAGGTAACACAATGTCATTATTGACAGACGATTTATTGAGACTCTGTTCAAGTTTATCCATTAGAAAAACCTTTGCTTAATCAAAATGGTATCACCAGCATTAACTTTATAGGTTAAGCTTGCGTTAATTTGCGTCTTTTTGTTTTTTTCTTTAAATAGATATATCTTATCTTTGGATGCTCTCTCAGTTAATCCGCCCGCTAAAGCAATCGCTTGGTTTACTGTCAAACCCGGTTGATAAGGGTAACCTCCTGGTTTCTGAACTTCACCATGAATGTAAAAAGGTCGGTATTCGACAACATGGACATAGACATTAGGGTTAACTAAGTAATCTCCCTTTAAGCCTTTATAAATAAGTTTCTCTACTTGTTTAACCGTTAAGCCGGTAACCTTTATTTCACCAAAAAAAGGATAGTTAATTTGACCACTGTTACTTAAAAATGTTTCCACCGTTAGATTTTTTTGGCCAAAGACTCTAATTTCGACTTTGTCACCTGGTCCTAAAATATAGGAACTCTTCGCTATAACCGAAAATTGTATTAAAACAAACAACATACCTATAATGATTTTTTTAATCATGCTTGCCACCTAAAGCGTAAACGTGAAACTTACACCAACAACATTTTTATCATATTCAAACTCTGTCTTCGTCGATTGATTTTTATCCCATTCACCAAAAACAGCTATTGCAACATTCTGAGTTAACTCATAATTAAATTTGGCTGAAAACCCATAGGTATCATCTACTCGTGATGCACCACTGTGGTCGTCTTTATATTTATAGATTCCGAAAGAGGTGTAATAATATGTTGTCCAATTATGTCTCCAATCAACCTTGAATTTTGTTTCGAGAACATAATCCCCCTCAACGTCTGGATCTTTAGTTGCTTGGGAAGTAGAAAATGTCAGCTTAGAATAAGTAAGTGGTCGCCACACCCCACCAATATTCCAGCTAAATCCAGTAAAATCTTCACGGCCGCCATCATCGAACTCTTTTGCTTGAACACCTATTTTACCGAAACCATGTAAGATTGAAGAGGCCTCCCACTGCATACCAAAAAGTGCTGTGTACACATCCGAATCTCGGTTAAATTCATTAGGATCGCTGTAGTCATAGCCAATTTTTTCTACATTAACTTCTATAACTGCATCTGTGTGTGCTCTAGTCGAATAATAAAAAGTAGATCCCAATAAAACTGAATCATAATTACCTTCTTTCGTTATCTCATAAAAGTTACGGTATTCTTTTTCGTAATATCTAAGATCAAATACAAGACGGCCTTTTGTTTGTTCAGCCCCATACTCATAGGCTGCGGCAAGTGTATTTCTGCCATACAGAATTGGTTCATCTGTTTCTTCGAAATCTTCTTCAGTTTTACCGGTACCACGTGATTCAGTTAACCACTCACCTTTTACACTGAGGTCAAAGCGATGTGTATCATTTGGTTCTAAATGAGCTTTCAACCCCAGTTCACCATCAGTATAATTATCACGTCCACTTGCTTCGTAATTGCCTTTTTCAGCCTTCATATCAAGGCTATAGTAATTAACACCATCATCCATTTTGAAATTAACAGCAGGCACCACTACCATAATTACACTACTCGTGCCACTTCCTTGCTCGTTATAAATATTATCATCATAGATAGCGCCGATTTCCAAAGAGGGTTTAACAAATAACCCACCGTCAGTAATATGTGTGTCTTGCACATAAGCAAATACACCATCACTTAATAAAACTAAACTAAACCAGTATAAGTTGACGTTAAATACTCTCATTCAGGCAGCTCCACTTGTAGACTAATTCCTGCGTGTATCATGATTTGCCCCTACAACATGCTAATAAGTGTTCGCACTTTTTAAACAGGTCAGTATAGTTAACATAAGGATTTTCAAATCAAACCAGATTGACCACTGCAAAATATAGTAAAGATCAAACTCGACACGTTTTTGCATTTTATCTAATGTATCAGTCTCTCCACGCCATCCACTAACTTGCGCCCAACCTGTGATCCCGGGTTTTACGTGATGGCGTAACATATAAAATTGAATAAGTTTACGGTACTCTTCATTATGCGATACAGCATGAGGCCGAGGACCTACAACTGACATGTCACCCATCAATACATTAAAAAATTGTGGGATCTCGTCGAGAGAGCTACGACGAAGGAAGGCACCAAAAGGGGTGACACGTTTATCATATCTGGTAGCCTGCGTTATTTTTCCATCCGATTCCATTACCTTCATACTCCTAAACTTGAGGACAGAAATTTCCTCTCCTCGTAACCCATAGCGACTTTGTTTGAATAATACCGGGCCTGGAGATGTCAGTTTTAATGTTAACGCGATAAGAATGTACACAGGAGAGAGCAGTATTATCGCGAGTAGACTCACTAAAATATCTTCAAATCTTTTCAACAAGATTTTAGAGCCTAAATATGGTGACTCAAAAATACTCAGTGCATCAATTTTTCCTATATGAGTCAGGCGACCTTGCATAACGTCTGATAACATAAACGCAGGAACGACATATACATCAACGGTTGTATCAGATAATAAATTGATAATTTCAGCAATACGCTTCTCTGCTGAAATCGGTAACGCAATAAACAGGATATCTATTTCGCCAATTTTTGCATCATTGATACATTTTGATATATCACTAATTACCGTTAACCCTTTAGGTAAACGGTCATTTTTTCTATCATCAAAGAAACCTACAAAATCAAATCCTAACTCGTCACAATGGCTTATCTCATGATATAAATTAGCACCTGTTGATGTAGCCCCTAATATGGCCATTTTTCGAAGGTTTATGCCTAACTTACTGCGTACAACAGACCATTGGTGTTTTAATATTCGCCACGTAAAACAACTCAAAAATGACACGAAAAACCATATATTTAAAACATGACTAGGAAATAAAAACCAATTTTCTAGCCATATTCCTATGCCAAAAAGTGTAAGGAACGAGGATATGAACACAGCAATAACTGTCATCTGCACCGTGATGAACCGACCAACACGCCAAGATTGATATAAATTAAGCGCTTCAGCTATGTATAAAAATACAACCGATGCTGTTAACGCTACAATAATATGATCCTGTGTCATTTCAATACTATTGCTATTAATTACAAACACTAAAGAAAATGTAATACAACTTAAATCTAAAAAACGATAAACAAAAGAATAATTAGCAGAACTTACCTTAAATGTATTAACAGGTTTCAAAACACGATTCCTTAACAAATTTAAAGTAGACTCATTTTTAAACAAATGAACTACTGAGCTACAAAAAATCACGCTCATCCATTGAATATGTTATTGATAATCCGTTGATTGTTCTTTATTACTACCAGAAAATTACCTTATATATAAATACACATCAAATATTCCATTAACTATAGCAGTGATTTTTTTTATGGCAGCAAGCTGTACTGTTTGAAAAAGCGCATGCTTTATATAAACAGATATAAAATTAATTTTAAAACATCCGATTACCCCAAGGAATTAATGTAGCTATAAATGCGATAAGTATTCTAGAATAAAACGATATTGAAAATTGTCTTTGAGAGCTGCAATGTACGATTAATACACCAATAAATATCACTAAATTTTAAGTTTGATTTTTCTGTTTAAAACAAACGCTACTATTGCAACCACAACAATAGGGAGAAGCACATTACCTAGATTATAAATACTATTTACAAGACTAAATGAATCAGGTGGGGGTTCATAGTTCGATTCAAATGCAAGGTTAACCAAACTAAACAATGAAAAAAACGACAATAAGATAAACGATTTCAATCTTTTAATTTTAAATACACAGTAATGCAACACATAAAAACATTGGAAATAATTAATGATGAAAGCAACAACGAGGCTTATACACAAAACTGTCATTTCACCCGTATAGATTCCAAATAGGATAGCGGTGACATTTACAATTGATGAGAATACTCCACAATAAAACATTTCCTTTGTCGCCCCCATCGCTTGATACACGCCCCCTGTGGAACTCAGTACCATTTGAATAGGTATAGAAAGCGCTAATATTTTCAACAACTCACTCACAGCTAACCACTGCGAACCGAATAATATAAAAATAATATCATCGGAATACCAAAATATGATACTGGCAGTGACTATTCCCAGAACTGCAAGTTTATAAGCTAACTGATAGTAAGCACTAAATATTATATCTGGCTGATTTTTATATTTTGTCAATACAGGCTGTAATGCTGGGTTTATTGCAAAGGTAAACAGTTGCAGTGGATAACGCATTATTTGATAGGTTTTTTCATAGAATCCTACAATCGTGACACCAAAATATTTAGTCACCAATAAAGTGTCTAAATTTCTAGAGAAAAAATTAAGAATATTAAATCCGAGTTGAAACTTAGCTATTACTAATAACGGTAAAATACTCGCTATATGTAGACCTAATTTAGCTTTCCCTATTTCAGTAGTAGCAGAGAACCGGTAATAAAATACAAATCTAGCTACCGGTGTGATCAATAGCTTAATCGCTAATGCAACGACTCCTAAACCGATAAAATAGAACAAGATACAGACCATTAATGCTATTATTTCTGCATATATCTCAGCTTTACCAATAATAATAAATTTGGTATCTTTTTGTAACGATGCCAAAGGTAACATAGCTATTGCCGAAAAAAATACATTCAACGCTAATACATAAGTTAACAAGTTAACGTTCGTTAGATTAAGCCAGCCTGCCAATAGCGGCATAAGATAAATGAAAAATAGGGTCAACGATACACCAATAATCAGCGTAGCAGTGAATATACCATCACGTTGATTAGCTGAAATGCTTTCTTGGTGAATAACTGCAGGTGCAAGGCCTGATGTAGCTAACAATTGAAAAAAAAGAATCAATACTTGTAGTGCAGCTAAGGTACCAAAATCTTCTGGTGTGAATAAGCGGGCTAAAATAGATAAAGATGTAATTTGGAGCAGGTAAAGCGAATATTTTCCAATTAAACTATGTAGGATACCTTTATTCAATTCCTTATTTATTTTACTCATCAGCATCTACACTTGTTTGGAGGCAGGTAATAAAATCACACATTACCGTTAATTATTTCTTGCTCATGAATAACTTCATCCCGTACTAGATAAATCCCTGATGATATTATAATAACGATCATTAAAAACCATGCCATATTCACGTCTCGAAATATGCTTGATTCAGTAACATTGTGGAGAATAGGGATAATAAGTGCGGCGTGGAGGTATTTATTGTTAGATCTCAACATTGATATAATAAAAAACATGAATATGAATAATGAGCCAACAACACCAAATTGTAATAGTAATTGGAGGTAACCATTATGTGCCGATGATACATATTGTAAAAAACTATATTTGTCATCTAATACGAACGGTATTACTCCCACACCAAAATAACTACCATAACCATATCCCAGTGTTATTTCATCAAAAAAACCAAGATCATAGTATAGTGCATCCCATATAATACCGCGGCCAGTAAAGAAATCATCCTCAACGTATAATGAAATATGTTGGTAATCATTAATATGATAACTCACCCCAGGTATTAAAATAAACACACTAAAAAACAAAATAGCTAGGGAAAACGTTATTACCTTTATTTTAATCAAGCTAAGTTGTGTCATCAGAAAATATATAACACATAGCGCTATACTTGTTTTACTTTGCGTCAACACAAGTAATACAAATAGTATAACCAGCATGACATTCAAAACTTTGCTATTTATATTAAATGATTTAGTCCACATGTGACTTATAACAATCAGCACAGCCAAATTAACACCCATAGTGTTTTTGGATTTTGAATACCCCGCCAGTTGAAGGCTTTCATTTAACCCTACAGCTTGAATAACTGCTAGCAACACCATGAGAGTACATATAACCACTGCACTTTTCAGGTTAAATTCAATACTTTTATGAAAATATGAAAAACATAGCGCAAGCGATAATGAAGTACAAAATAAAACCTGAAACATAGCACGCTTCATTGAAATAAACGGATAATTTGACCAACTAGCACTAAGTAAAGCGACCACACAAATAACCATTAAGATAGCAATTTTATAGGTTATTACTGGTTTTAATTTGTTAATTTCTGTGTTTATAAAAAATCTAAACGTGAAAAATATAAATACAGCAATCCAAAATACTTGTTTAAATGCATTACTCTGGGCTAGGCTATTAGTCAGTACATCTAATTCATGGTTCACAGCACTCATTTTACTTGAGAAATCAGGCGTGAAAACACCAAGACAAAACAACAGCATAAGTAACAAGCCATATTTTTCAAGCCAAATAATAACATTCATAAAAAATCCAACTGGGGGAGAGGATAATACCGTGAGTATATTGATACTATTTACTTTAATAATCGCTTTACAATTAATTTAGCATAAATATGATATTAGACGCTAGATAAGCATTTGGCATCACATTCGATGTCAATGCTAGCTTAATGCGCTATCATTAACACAGTTACATTACCCCGCGGCAAGGTTCTGTATGATGTATAATGTTATTCATAGATATAAAAACACAATATTTTGGTTTATATCAATTTTACATATAACTACTTTTGCCATACCAGTAAGTTCTCAACCAACAAACAACGAGCCTGACTGTACAAAAATAATTACTACAGGAAAGATAAAACTATCTAATTCTATACCAACATTTGCCAAACTTAATCTCGCTTTAGAGCACTATATTGAGGGGGATGTAATCTGCCTTGCTGATAAACGCCAGCCAGCCATTATGATTGAAGACTTCGATAGTGGCAGTAAACCACTAATAATACGTCCTTTCCATTACCTTGGAACAACAATTAAAAGTAGATATTACACAGGAACAGGAATAACAATAAAACATTCAAAAGGCATTGTTATCAAAGGTTTAATTATAACCGGTGGTTTAAGTGCTATTCTGATACAGGATTCATCTGATATTTCGCTTTTATCGAATAGGGTCTTCAATACTGGAAATCAAGCAATATCAATAAAACCACGGTATTACGGTGGTAAGCACTATATGATTGAAGGTAACATCATATTTAATACAGGGTTACTCAATCCCCGCTTTGGAGAAGGCATATATATTGGAGATGGCTCGTACACTAAAGACAGGAGTAGATTGAAGATACAGTACACAGTTAGTGACGTAATGATACAAAATAACATTATTCATCACACTGGAAATGAGGCGATTGATGTAAAATCAAATGCCTACAATGTAAAAATAATCCGTAACAATATTAACCATATCAATTTAAAATTTAACGCTGCGATCACCATAGGCACTGAATCATCCTTTGCACCACTAGGCGGATATCAAGTAGAAGATAATGTGATCACTAATATCACGAATCGTTCAGGCTACCGACCAATAGGGATTGCTGCTGGGCATGGTAATGCCATCATTAAAGATAATCTGATTATCGATGAGAGCGAGAATTTAATCGCAATTTGTCTGTTCACTACTTTTTTAAATTCAAAATTAAATAACGTCATTTTGGAAAATAATCAATTAATTGGTACCGGAGTACCATTTTCAGAAACGTGCACTGGCGGGACTAAGAACAAAGCTAAACCAGTGACCACATTTAGGTAACACTGTAATTACCAAACTCTCACACGGCCGGTATCTACATGGATAAAGCCTGATTTAGGGTAGTAACCTACGCCCCCCAGTTTTAATGATATAGCAGCATCACGTAGATGAGATATCTTCACATCAGGTATTGCGATATCAATTGCCATACCTCTCATATGATAGCTTTTAGTGGCGACTGCATTACTCTTGCTTGCTAACATCTCATTAGTTTTAGGTGATCTATAACCCGAAATAACATGATATTCATCAGAAACATTCAATGTGTTATTAAGCTGATACAATAGTTCGTAAAGACGTTTATCCATAGGCGCAGACAAATTTTGCCTGTGATCTCGTAATAAGTGGTTGAAACTATCAAGTGTTTCTTCTTGATACAAACCATCAATCCAAAAACTTCCTTGGCTACGTTCTCTCGTATGAATATTATAAAATTCTAATTTTTTGTTACCTAACGTACTTTGGCTTGCTTGTGCTGGCATAACTGAGTATGCAGCTAATCCCCCAAGACCTAATAACATTTTTCGACGTGTTGGACATTCTATTGACACTAAACCACCCTGATCACTTTTCATACAGAAGCAGTGGAATGTATATGCAAACTAAGACTTGATCAAGTTTTATCTGTGTAAAGCATATATGTCGTCACGGTATTGGCTTAATCCACTGTCATCAATCCATGCGGTCCAATACACCAAGTGAACAGGTAAGACATCATTCAAAGGAAACCATTTAGTTGTTTCTCGGGTGATTTTTAGTCGTGACCATAATTGCTTATTATCAACTAGGCTGTTTGCTATCCAATTGGCTAATTCATCTACTTTTTCAATTCTTATACACCCAGAGGATAAAGCTCGGTTTGCATTAGTAAATAATTGTGGATTAGTCGTATCATGGAGAAATACACTAAAGTCATTAGGAAAATAGAATTTATAACGACCAAGTGTATTGTTTGTACCAGGCATTTGTTCGATTCGGTACGGGAATTGACCATAGGCAAGTTTTTGCCATTCTTGAGGAGATTTTTCTATTGCTTGGTTTTGGTAGTTAAACACCTTAAAGTTACGCTGGCTAAAATATTCACCATTCATTTTCACTTTCGGTAATAAGTCGTCCTCTAAAATACTCCGCGGCACCCGCCAACTTGGATTAATGACCATGCTCTTGATTTCACTTGTTAATATCGGCGTAGGTTTTTTAGGTTTACCAACAATCACACGCGAACGTAACGCTATTTCACCGTGATCACTGAGGAGTAATTCATAAGCAGGAATATTTACAAGTAGATACCGATCACTAAGATTAGCCATAAAATGGATTTTTTTCTCCATATTTTGGCGTAATAACTCAGCTCGACGCTGAGGATTGATATTTAACCACTTTAAAGTATCTGGACCAATAATAGCATCAGCTTTAAGACCATGACGCCGTTGAAAATTGCGTACTGCTGTTGCGATCTTGACAGTATAAACATCAGACAAACTTAATGGTTCTTCGCTATCACCGAGTAAAATAAGTCTAGAATGTATTTCATGAACCGCAGAGCTACTATCACCGACATATAAATGCCCTGAAAGCTTTATATCGTCCCAGCCATACTGTACTGATAACCAATTCAAATAACTCGCACGGCTAAAAAATTGAAGTACTTTTTTAGATACCGGTACATCACTCACACCACCAACTTTTGGTAACAAATTATCTGGTTGAGTATTACCATTATTTACATATGCATAATGTTCATTGCTGACTGTGTTTATATTATTAGTGATATGCGCTGTTTTACCGAGCATCGAAACTTGATGAAGCGGTAAAGCTGACGAAAAATAACTAATAGATGATATCATAACGAATAATGATAAAGATTTCAGCTTGTTGTTATCAGAGGGCTTTTGTATAATTTTCAATCTCTTATAAAGATAATTTTTATACATAGTCGTCTCCCTGTGAGCATAAATTAAGTATGGTTAATAAATATCAACTCACCAACATTTTTATCTTTATATACGTTAAAATACCCCTCTTTAAATAAGCATGAGGTTATATGCCAAACAATATTACAATTTGGGTTGATGCGGATGCATGCCCGACTCCGATGAAAGACATTCTTTTTCGTGCAGCAGTGCGTGTACAAGTACCACTAGTATTAGTCGCAAACCACTGGATACGTGTACCTGCTTCCCCATATATATCAATGACCCAAGTACCTTCTGGATTTGATGTGGCAGATGATCACATAGTATTAAAAGTCGCTAAAGATGATCTTGTTATTACCTCTGACATTCCATTAGCTGCTGAGGTTATCGAAAAAGGAGCGCATGTCATAACTTCACGTGGTGAGAAATACACGCTCAGTAATATTCGCCAACGTCTAAATATGCGTGATTTTATGGATACAATGAGAGCGAGTGGAGAAATGTCTGGAGGTCCTGCAGCATTAGGGCCAAAAGATAAACAAGCATTTGGTAATGCGCTTGATCAGTACCTCGCGAAATACGCACACAAAGCATAATCAATTATCATAGAACTGAATGAATCTACCGCGGAATAACAGGAGTTGCACGTGCAAAAAATAGCCGTATTTGTTGACGTACAGAATATCTATTACACAACTCGCCAGACTTATGGCCGTCAGTTTAATTACCGTAAGCTTTGGCAGCATTTATTATTACAAGGTGACGTAGTCACTGCTTATGCTTATGCGATTGACCGAAATGATGATCAGCAACGAAAATTCCAGGATGCACTCAAACATATTGGTTTTGATGTGAAACTAAAACCCTTTATCCAACGCAGCGATGGTAGCGCAAAAGGTGATTGGGATGTTGGCATTACAATCGATATA
>Ga0209291_1001148_pt1 | contig 24174 bp, 24 predicted proteins | sample GOMGulsemesocosm_FD_184633 | JGI IMG/M metagenome (GOLD analysis project Ga0209291, IMG submission 184633) | Methane-oxidizing microbial communities from mesocosms in the Gulf of Mexico - GOM9B Gulf of Mexico (SPAdes) (version 2) | ecosystem: Environmental > Aquatic > Marine > Cold seeps...
ATAATTTAAATTAAATAAAATGGCATTAGAAATAACAGACAAAAACTTTGAAGAGGTAGTATTAAATTCAGATAAGCCAGTATTGGTTGATTTCTGGGCAGCTTGGTGTGGACCTTGTAGAATGGTCGGACCGGTTATTGATGAAGTAAGTAATGAGTATGAAGGGAAAGCTGTTGTTGGTAAAGTTGATGTAGACGCAAACCAAGAATTTGCATCTAAATATGGTGTTAGAAATATTCCAACGGTATTATTATTCCATAAAGGAGAAATGATTAGCAGACAAGTAGGAGTATCTCCTAAAAGTGTATATACTGATGCAATTGATGCAGCTTTGTAATCATTAAATAAATAGAATAAAATAAAAAGGTTTGGCATTGTGTCAAACCTTTTTTATTTTAGTAAGATAGCTTTTTGTTTAAAAAGTCTTATTGATCTGAGGCTGCCTAAAAGTAAATTTATTTGTCATATTGAGCCTGTCGAAATATTTTAAGGTATTGTAGCCAATAAATCTTCGACAAGTTCGGTTTGACAAGCTCTAATTTATTTCACTTTTCAAACAACCTCCTTTTTTAAACTTAATCAGTTTATTTGTGGAGTGATTTAAGTATAAATGAAGTTAATTATTAAAGCAGCACATGTCTATAAAAGCAGAATTACATAACTCTAAAGTATATTTCAACCTACAATTGTTAGCGTCTCAAGTTGTAGAAGGAATGATTACGGGTATTCATAAAAGTCCATTTCATGGCTTTTCTTCTGAATTTGCTGAGCATAAAGTGTATAACAATGGAGAAAGCACAAAACATATTGATTGGAAGTTATTTGCCAGAACAGATAAATTGTACACCAAAAAATATGAAGAGGAAACGAATCTGCGTTGCCATTTAATTATTGACAACTCTGCGTCGATGCATTATCCAAAACGGAAAACCTTTTCGGTAACGGATTTGAATAAAATAGGGTTTTCTGTTTTGTCTAGCGCCATCATCATGCAGCTCTTAAAAAAACAGCGTGATGCTGTTGGTTTAAGTGTATACAGTAACACTTATGACTTTCACGTGCCTGAAAAAGGGAGTGAAAGGCACTATAATTTAATAACAAATCAATTAGAGCATATTCTGTCTACGCAGCCTATAGCAAGTGATACCAATACCGTAAAGTATTTACATGAAATAGCGGAGAAGATCCATAAAAGATCGCTTATTTTCTTTTTTACGGATATGTTTCAGTATGCCGCTAATAGACAAGAGTTATTTGATGCTTTAAAACACTTGAAATACAATAAGCATGAAGTGGTGTTGTTTCATACCCTTGATTACAATACAGAAGTTGATTTTGATTACACTAATACTCCAAAGAGCTTTATTGATGTGGAGACTGGTGAAAAAGTAGACTTATATCCAGAAAATATTAAAGAAGTGTTTGCCGAAAAGATGAATAGTTTTATTAATGAGATCAAGCTAGAATGTGCGAAATACAAAATTAAGTATGTACCTGTAGATACTTCAGGAGAATTTGATAAAATAGTAAACACCTATCTTGTTGAAAAACAAAAGCTTGGGTAGTTCGTTTGAAATAAGTTTAAAAAAACAACTAGTTTCTTTGGTAAACAGTTAAATCAGTTCTATATTTGCACTCGCTATACGCAAACGGTCTGGTAGTTCAGCTGGTTAGAATACATGCCTGTCACGCATGGGGTCGCGGGTTCGAATCCCGTCCAGACCGCAAAATAGCAAAAAAAGCTCCAAGAAGTTGGAGCTTTTTTCTGCTCCAAACGCTAGTTGTGTTGTTTTGACAAATGTTGTGTTTGTCAATGGTTTAGTAGTAAACCGATGGAAAGCTTCCCAAAATTCCTTTTAAGGATCATCGGGATGCTTTTTTTATTTTACAACATCTTATCTTAGAATAAAAAAATCTAAACATTGTATTGTAAGTTCGTGATTCTTTTTTAGTTATCTTTTTTCTAAAAATAAATACGGAATTTTTTCTTTTTTCTTTTGGAGAGAAGTTAAATGTGTGCTATATTTGCACTCGCTATACGCAAACGGTCTGGTAGTTCAGCTGGTTAGAATACATGCCTGTCACGCATGGGGTCGCGGGTTCGAATCCCGTCCAGACCGCAAAATAGCAAAAAGCTCCTAATTTATTAGGAGCTTTTTTTGTACAGATCCCCCATTAACTAATGTCGTTTAAAGCAATTCGTGAATGTGTAGGACGAATTTTAATTTTTAGAACAATTTGTTGCTAGAAATAACTGCTTTTTGATAAAGCACTGGTTTGTTGTGTTTTTAATATTAAATATAGTAGTAACGGTATTAGGCCGTGTGGTATTCTATAAACAGTTAGATAGAGGTATTGATGTATATTGCTTAATGAGATGCCATATGTGAATCCGCTAAGAATTCTTGCAAAAGCTGTAGCTAGCCCCCCATATCGTTGCATATAATACAAGCGCAGATACAAGACAGAAATTTAGATTAATGATAGAAACTCCTTCTGGATACTATCGACAACTGCTTGCAGGAATTGATGAGGTTACTACAAATGGTTTTGAACTTGGTTATGATGCTCCTTTAGTAGAAGAAAATACTGAAGATGGATTCTGGATGTTTAATGAAAGTAAGTTTGTAGTACAAGCTGTAAACAACTTTAATGTTGATCAAGTACTTCCATTAGGAGTTAAAGTTGCTGAAGGCGGAATAATGAAGTTTAGTTTAGATGGGTTAGAAAACATATCAAATGACCAGGTTATTTATCTTCATGATAAAGAAACCAATGTATACCGCGATTTAAGAACTAGTGATTATGAAGTAAATCTATCTATAGGAGAGTATTTAAATCGTTTTGAAGTTGTTTTTAATTCAACACTAAATGTGATAGACAATAATTTAGACGCAATGGATGTTTATTATTCAAACGCTGATAATAGTATAGTTATTATTAACCCAATGCTTGAAAATATTGAATCTGTTGAAATGTATAACATGCCTGGGCAATCAGTATATAAATTTAATAGTTTGTCAAACAACAGTGCTTATACGCTGAAAACTGCTAGTTTGAGTGCTGGGGCATATATTGTAAGTATGAAGACTTCAAATGGTGTTGTGAGCACGAAAGTACTTGTTAAATAATTATCAAACCTAACTTTGTATTAAGTGTTTTACCAAAAAACTCTTAATACAAAATTGGGTGAAATTTCAGTTCCTTTAATGTTACTAATGTTTAATTCATTAGATGAGGTGTTTGAAAACCGGATATCTTTATTAATAGTATTATTTCGGTTGTAGAGGTTAAGTACTGAAAAACCTAAACGATACTTTATTTTTTTATTTCTATGCGGTCTAAAGTTGTATACTGCAGAAAAATCTAAACGATGGTAAACATGTAAGTTTTCAGTGTTTAAACCCTCGTACGAGTGTGTGTTACTACCGTCAGGATTCGTAATCGTATTTATTTGAGTGTATGGTTTACCGTTATGCCATAGCCAACCCAAGGAGAGGTCTATTTTTTTCCATTTATAAAAGTGTGACCATTTTATAGTGTGGTTAATGTTTACATTACTAGGGAATGGGTTACCATTATTAAGTTCTGGAAATCGGTAGTTAGCACTGTTAAAAGAGTAGGAAAGCCACGTATTGTAACTTTTTAATTGTTTTTTCAAGAATAAATCAACCCCCTGGATGCTTGAGCTTCCAATTTGGTATTTATAAACCGCTTGGTTATTAAGGTCAAAATCTAAAGAGTTAATATTATTTGTTTTCTTAAAATAGGCTTCGAAATCTACAATCCATTTGTTTTTGGTGTAATTTGCACCAATAGTGTATTGATAACTAGTTAAAACGGGAAAATCGTTTGTATTGGATAATGCCCAAACATGATTTTCTAATGATAAATTACTAATTACCGATTCCTGTATTTGGTTTACATACTGGCTTTTATATTCTATGGATGCATTGATACTAAACTCAGGAATAACAAATTTTTGAAGAACAGCTCTTGGTTCTATGTAAAATTTTTGTGAACTACTATATTTATTTGCCCTAAGACCAATGGTAAATAAATGATCTTTAGGTTTGTTTACTTGATATTCAGTATAAATACTATTTGAGTTGGTTGTGTCATTTGCATCATCTAATAGAAGGGTTTCAGTGGGAGTAGTATTTTTAAAAGCATATTTGAAATTTTTGTTTGAAAATTGATAGCCGAAATTCATTTGTTTGTGTTCGGCAAGGTCATATTTTACGTTTATATTAATGCCAAAATCTTTAATCTGGTTGTCTTTGGTGTTAGTTGACGTACCCATGTTTGATTCGTTGGTAAATTTGTAGCTTAATGAATATTCTGAAAGATAGGCATCCACTTGATGACTGAGGTGTTTTGACCATTCTTTCTCCCATTCCAAGTTATGCCCCTCGTTCTGGGTCTTTAATATGTCAGTATATAAATTATTGAAATTAGTACTAAAAGCAGAAAAATTTAAAAAATCTTTGTTGGATATATGATTGAATTTAATGAGATCCTTTTTTGTAGCCTTTAATGCTGCGTTTATTGTGTAGTCATAAAACCAAAATATGTTTTTGGATTTGCTAAACTCTAAACTTTCATCAAATATTTTAGTATTTTGGAAAATTTGAGCAGCATAGTTTTTAAAAGTAAATGTTTTATATACATCAGCATATGATCTACGGCCAGAGACTAAAACAGAGAATTTATCTTTAACTAAAGGAATGTCTAGGTAGGCATCTCCATGGAGCATATTAAAGCCAGCACCTCCAGTAATTTTTTTTGCGGGTTTGTAATTACTAGTAATATCAATAACACTAGAAATTCGCTCACCATATTTTGCACTTGTACCTTTATTGATAAAGTTTACCTTGTCTGTTATGTATGGGTTAAAAGCGGAAATTGCACCAAAAAGATGTGAGCTGTTATAGGTTTTTATGTTATTCCAAAGCACTAGGTTTTGATCGGAATTTCCTCCACGAACATGAATACTATTTACGGTTTCATTTAAATTACTTACACCAGGAATTTGATGAATACTTTCTAATATATCGGGTTCAATCAAACCAGGAAGTAGTTGTAGTTTCTTACTATGTAAAGTGGTTTGTTTAACATTTTTTGAAATACCGCTTGTTAAGTATTCACTAATAATAATTTGATCTAGAAGTTCTTTTTTTTCTGTTAAATTGATTGTGATACAATTGGGGTATACACAATCAGCAGCATTAATAATATTATTTTTAATTCCAAAGGAACTAATTTCTATTATAGAATTGTAAGGTATATTATTAATCTGAAAAGCTCCATTGTCATCACTTGTATAAACCCTATTATTTATTTGAAGAACAGCATTTGCGATTACCTCATTGTTACTTAGTAATTGACCACAGATAGAAATTAAGTCATTCTTGTTAAAGGATGAAATAACAATGTTAGATTTGTCTATGAGCTCAAATTTTAAATTGGTTTGAGAGGATAGCGTTAATAGCAATGATTCAACGCTAATAAGATCATCTAATATAATAGATGCTTTTTTAGAGTCGATTATAGTGTCAGTATATGAAAAATGAACTTGGTAATAGTGTTCTATTTCAGGTAATATTACACGTAAAGAATCTTGCTCAAAAACAGTTCGTTCTTGAGCAAATATATAAGTTGAAAAAAGTAAAGCGAAACACCATAATAGGAATTGCTTCATAGTTGTCGTTTAGTCTTCTAAAATGATACTATTACCTTTAATAGTGTATTTCAAATTTACTGACTTTAAAACAGTTTTTAGTGCAATTTCTTTATTATTATTAGGGAAAGACCCTGTAAACAATACTGAGTCATCGAAATTCTGATATTCAAATTGTAGTTGATACTGTTTTTCTAAGGCACTCAAAACGTATTTGATAGGGGTGCTTTTAAAAACAGATTGTTGGTTCATCCATTCCGGACGTGTGTTATCGAAGGTTAATGTTATGGCATTATGGTTTTTTATATTCTGATAACCTAATGATGGCGTTAAATTACGTATACTAGAATCCGTGTAATCCTCTACCTTAACTTTTCCTTCATAACAAGATACTTTAAATAAATCAGTAACAGCTTTAACGTTAAATTCTGTTCCTAAAACACTTACTTCTCCTTGGGAGGTTTTAACAGTAAAAGTATTTCCTTTTTCAACATCGAAAAAAGCTTCACCTTGGAGTTTTAATGTTCTGTTGTTATTCCAGTTTCTTTTGTTAAATTCAATAGAGGATTTAGAGTTTAATAACACCTTTGATCCATCAGGCAATTCAAAGGCTACTTGTTTTCCAAAATCACTTGAGTAAACTGTAGCACTGAAAAAATTTATATAAGCAAAGAGTCCAATAAGTAAAATTACTGAAGCTGCAATTCCCAATTGCCACCTATTTTTAGAAGGTGCTTTGGTAGAAATAATATTTTTTGCATTTCTACTTTTTTTAATACTTAGGAATGCCTCATTTAAATTATATGATGGGGCTTGTAGTTTGTCAGTTCCATTAATTATGTTCACATAGGTATCATAGTGTTCGGAGGCTTTGAATTGAGTTAATTCATCCTCTGAAAGCTCATTGTTTAGCCATCGTGATAAGAATATGTTGTCTAAATTTTTCATTTGCATTTATTCGTTTCCAATTACATAACGCTATGGAAATAGAATACCCTACCAGCTTAGGGGATATTTTCTATTTCAGTTCTTAATTTTAATAGCGCTTTGTGTATTAATTTTTCAATAGCCTTAACGGAAACACCTGATAATTCAGCTATTTCTTTATATGTTTTTTTCTCTATCCTGTTTAATAAAAAAACTTCTCGTTGTCGTTCCGGTAAAGAAGATATGGCATTTTCTAATTTAACCATAAACTCTTTTTCTTCTAAAATATACTCAGGAGATTCATTGGTGCTATTATGATTAATGTTTTTTATCTCTTTTTGATGTTTTAGTTTTACAGCATTATGCCGAAATAAACTGGTACTCTGATTAATTGCAATCCTGAATAAATAGCTTTTAGCAGTTTCAAGAGTAACTTTTGTGCAATTATTCCATAACTTAATAAAGGAGTCCTGTACAATATCATCGATATCTTCAATACCTCCATATTTATAGTACAGAAAATTTCTTAACAAAGTAGCATTAGTGTTAAAAAAAGCTTGAAAACTTTTTTCTTTACATAAACCAGTATCGTTATTTTTAGAGTCAGGCATACAACTAGGGCTAAAATATTTAATCACTAAGAATTGCTAAAGCTAGCGGATATTTTATGAATTTCAAAAAATAATTTATTAAGGGGTAGGGTAAATGGGTATAGAAATGTTTTATATGTATACAAACAAATAGTTTTTGTTTTGTATTAAGTTAAGTTTTAAGTTGGTTTTAGGTAAAAGAGGTTGTTGAATTAACATATCAACCTCTTTTTATTTAAGCAAAGTTGATCAAAAAAAAGAAATATAATTACCCGAATTAACCCCTTATGTATTAAAAAGACAGCATTTTACCCGATGCTGTTTTTTTATTTTTAGAAACCTATTATTGCTCTAGCTATTAAAATGTATATAAGAATACCAAAAATATCATTACTAGTAGTGATAAACGGTCCTGTTGCTATGGCAGGGTCTATTCCTCTTTTATCTAAAAATAAAGGAATGAATGTGCCAATTACTCCTGCAACAATAATTACACTGAATAAAGATATTGAAATTGCAAGTGCAGTTTTAAACCCTTGATCTGTACTAAATGTACTAAACGTATAAATAAATAATAGAATAGATAGTATAATTCCATTTACGATAGCTAATAGCAGCTCTTTCCATAGCCGGTTGGCAATACTTCCTTTCACATCGTTATTAGCCAATCCTTGAACAATAATAGCGCTAGATTGTACTCCAACATTTCCTGCCATTGCTGCGATTAATGGTGTAAATAAAAGTAGAACATAATGTTCTTGGAGTACTTCTTCAAAGCTTCCCATTATTGCAGCAGCACCAATACCTCCAAAGAGCCCTAAAATAAGCCAAGGTAAACGAGCTTTGGTTAGTTGAAATATTGTATCTCCTGCTTCAACATCCTGAGTTAAACCAGCTGCCATTTGGTAATCTTTATCAGCTTCATCCTTAATAACATCTACAATATCATCAATAGTAATTTGACCAACAAGTCTTCCCATTTCATCAACAACGGGCATTACTATTAAATCGTATTTTTGCATAATGTTAGCAACCTCTTGATCATCTTCTTCAACTTCTACAGAGGTGATTTTGGGATTATAAATATCTTTAATAGGAGTTTTTGTGGATGTTGTAAGTAAACTTTTTAAAGACAGTCGTCCTTTTAAAATATCATCATTATCAACTACATAAATGGTATGTACTTTTTCAAAAGCTTCAGCTTGTTTGCGCATTTCTTTAACGCAATGCAATACCGTCCAGTTATCTTTTACGGCAATAAGCTCTTTACGCATTAATCCACCTGCTGTATCTTCGTCATAACGTAAAAGATCTACAATATCTTTTGCGTGTTCAACATCTTCTAGTTGTGAGATGACCTCTTCCTTTTTATCTTTAGGTAGATCGGCAATAATATCTGCAGCATCATCTGTTTCAAGTTCGTCAATTTCTTCTGCAATCTCTTTTGAAGAAAGGGATTTTAGTATTTTATCACGAATATCATCATCTAATTCAGCGATGATTTCAGACGTCTGTTCACTATCAAGTAGTTTGATAATATATACCGATTGGTCAAAATCTAACTCTTCAAGAATTTCAGCCACATCTGCATGGTGTAATTCGCTCAATAATTCAGTTAAAGGTACATTATCACCTTCGTGAATGTAGTTTTTAATTTGAGCTATAAATGTATGGTCTATTTGAAACTGCATACGATACCAATTTAATGTTCTAGTGATGTATTACAAAGATACTTTTTTAATAGAAAAAGAAACTATTGGCTAGTCATGTCTTTTTCTATTAAACAGGTTAAATCGATGAATTCTTGAACGGAAAGTTGTTCAGGTCTTTTATTGAAAACCTCTAATGGTCTAATATCATCTGATAGCCCAAAACTTTTTAAACTATTTCGTAATGTTTTTCGACGTTGTTGAAAACCAGTTTTAACAACCCTATAAAACAATTTTTCGCTACACGGTAAACTATAATCTTCTTTACGGGTTAGCCTCATTACTCCAGAATCTACTTTTGGAGGTGGGTTAAAAACATTTGGAGGGACAGTAAATAAGTACTCTGCCTTGTAAAAAGCTTGAGCTAAAACAGATAGTATTCCGTATGTTTTATTTCCGTGAGTAGCACAAATTCGTTGGGCAACTTCTTTTTGAAACATTCCTGAAAACTCAGGAATTTGCTCTTTCATTTCTAAGGTTTTAAAAACTATTTGAGTTGAAATATTGTAAGGAAAGTTACCAATGATTGCAAAAGGTTCTTGGTTTAAAACTTCGTTGATATTGTATTTTAAAAAATCTTGTTCAATTATTCTGTTACTTAATTTTAAATAATGAGCGCCTAAATATTCAACTGATTCAGAGTCAATTTCAATAACGTAGGTGTCAACATCTTTATCCAGTAAATACTTGGTTAGCACCCCCATTCCAGGGCCAATTTCTAACACTTTATCGTAGTTGTTTAATGTAAGTGTATCAGCTATTTTTTTAGCAATGTCCTCATCTTTTAAGAAGTGTTGTCCTAAATGTTTTTTTGCGCGTACCTTATCCATTACTTAATGTTTGATGAAATAATTTGTTCTATTTCTTGTCTGTCTTTTTTTAAAAACCATGATAATTCAATTACATAGGTGTTGTCGTCATGAAAAACTATTTCGGGCTCACTACCACCTTGCCCAGGTATTAATCGCTTAATTTCTGAATATTTTATATGTTTTCTTTTGTATTTAAATCCATCATCATTAAATACAAAACCTGGTTTTTTTGAGGTTAATTGCATAAATAAAAATAACAAAGTAAATAGTACAAAAATTACATTTAAAGTATAAAATAACCAAATAGGGATTAGTGCATTAAGTAACATCATAATAAAGTTAAAAACTAAAAGAGATGCTATCACAGCCGCAAATAACATTACGGCTTTTATGATGTATAAATATGTTGCTTTAAATTCTTTATGCATGAAATTCTTCTATAATTAGTAATTCAGTTCTGAATGCTAACATTTTTGAACCAAATTTGGCAATACCTGCTTCGCGAAGTCTAGGTGCATATTCAGTATAGTAAGCCTGTAAATCCTCGTTGCTTTTTGCAGTGTATTGTATGGAGTAGTTAGTGCCTTCCATTTCTTCCTCTACTAAAACTTTAGTCATTTTAGCAGATACAAATTTTCCTGTTGCTAAGACTTCTTTTATATGTGGTTTTATCCAAAAAAGCCAGTCATAATGTATACTGTCTTCTACGTTTATGGTAACATTGTAAATAATCATATCACTTATAGTTTACGCAAAAATAAGGTTTTTCAGTACAATAGGTGTCTTATAAATGAGTTTAACTATTGTCAAGTGAATCACCCCTTAGTTTTCGATACATTTTTTGTGCTTCAACAAAATGAATGCTATCGGCGTGGTTAAAAAGAATAGTCTCAAAATAGTTAATTGCTTTTTCCTTTTCGTTAAATTTGTTCAGATGTAAATAAGCGAGCCTAAACAAGGCGTCATCCATAAATATACTTTCTTTCAAAGTGTTTATTATACGTTCGTAATTACTTGCGGCCTTCGTGTAATTCCCTTTTTGTTCCAGTAATTTTCCTTGTAAAAATAAAACATCATCTACTATTTTATTTACAGGATGTTGATTTAAAATATCGGAAAGTAATGTAATAGATTCTGTTTTTTTGTTTTGAAAAGCAAGTAAGTCTGCTTTTGCATATTTTTTTAAAGCAACATGTAACGAGTCTTCATTAATATGGTCATTAATAAGTAGGTGTAGGTCTAATGCATCATTAGCAATAAGTTGAGATGTAGATGTTTTTAATACTTTTAACTGTTGTAGAGCCCAATCAAAATCGCCTTTATAGTAACTGGTTTTGGCAACTTTAAAACGAGCTTCTTGTGATAAAATGTTATTTTTTAAATGTCGTTGAATTTTTGAATAGTTAATTAAAGCCTGGTTAAATTTACCATCAGCTACAAGTATATCAGCCAATTTCATTTGATACCTAGCTTTGTTAAATTTAGCTAAAGATTGGTTTTTGTTTTTCTTTAAAAAGTTGATAGCTGTTATAATATCGTGTTTTTTAAAAGCTAAGAAATGAGCGTATGCTAATTGAACGTTTAAAGTTCTATTATTGATGCCAAAACTATCTAAAACCACTAAGTATTCTTTTGTAATAGCATTGTATTCTGAAGGAACACTGTTTTGTTCTTTTATTTCCAGCAAGTAAGTCAGCACTTGAATCCTTGTTTGTTTTTCAAGTGGTTGTTCATTAATGAAATTAAAAATAGTTGTAGCAGTTTCAAAATCACCATGTTCTTTAGTTGTTATAGCGAGATTAAAAATTCTATTCAGTGTTTTTCCTTCCCTTTTTAAAATAGCTTTTTCCTGAGTAAAGGCTTTACTGTATTCTTGTTGTTGAACGAATAACCAGCTTAATTGCTCGTTCCAAAATACATCAGGAGTGGCTTGTAGGTTTTTTAATAAGGCACGTTTTAGTAAAATATTATTTTTGCTTTTTGGATCATCGCTTAAAAATTTACCAATTAAGCTCTGAACTGTGGTCGTTAGGGTTTTACTTTTTTTGATGAGCTTTAAGTAGCTATCAAACATTTTTTCAATTTTATTTTGCTGGCCATAAATATTGGCAAGCTGGAAATTAAAATTAGCATTTTCGTTTAAGGAGATGGCTTTGTTGTAAGTTGCTTCGGCTTCATTTAAAAGACTATAATTTTCAAAACGCTGCCCAATTGTATGTGCGTAATTCGGGTTTTCATCAATAACACTTAGAGCCTTGTTGTATGATTTTCGTGCGTTAATACTATCCTTCTGTAAGGTGTAGTTGTATCCTAGTTCAACATACAGTTGTGGTTGCCTGAATTTTGTAGCTAATTTACTCTCTAAGGAATTTTTTGCAATATTATATTGCTCCAACTCTTGATGACATTTTATTTTTTTAATAAAAACATCAGTTCTATGAGGTTGTTTAGTTAATAATTTGTCGTATTCGAGTAATGCTTTTTTATACTCTCCAGAGCTAAAAAAAGTATCCGCTAATTGGTTGTTTTGACCAAAAAAAATAGTGGTTGAAAGTAACAATATGTAAATTAGTAGCTTACCCATAATATCAAAAATAAAAAAAGCGTTCTATTTAATAGAACGCTTTTGATAAAAGATGTGAATTAGTTATTATTTAACAATTAATCTTTTAGTTGCTGACAAATTGTTTTCAGTAACTTTTACAATATAAATACCAGCTTGTAAAGCACTAATATTTAATTTAGTATCCATTTCTCTGTCAATTACCTTTTTACCTAACATGTCAAATACTTGAACATTTTTAGGGCTATTGTTTGCTGTAGTGATGTTTATGAAACCATTATTTGAAGGGTTTGGAAACATCTGGAATTTTTCGATAACATTGTCAGCGATCGAAAGCGTTACTTGACTAATATCATCTGCATTTCTAGCTGTTAAGTAATATAAACTACCACTTCTCTCATTTACAATTCCAGTAACATCAGTTGCTATTGTCGGAACTAACTCACCAATGTAGTCTACACCAAAGAACGTTGATCTGAAATTAAATTTATTTCCACTTTGATCCATTTCATGAACAATCCCATCTACGAAATTTGGTGTTGTAGCCGGTACAGTATTACTCATCATAACTGAAGTTACAGTAACCAATTCTGATTCGTAATCTTCAGGAGAAGCAAATAACATAGCTAAAGTTACAGCTTGTGGAGTTAATGTGTTTGCTGTAGAGCTAGCTGTTCCAGGGTCTTCAGCTGGGACAAATTGCATCATACCTCCAAAAGATCCTAATTGACCTTTGATACTTGTTATTCCGTCTAAAACGTTATAAGATGTTGTAATGATTCCGTTGTCGTCATCAATTAAAATGGCTCCAGTATTATCTTCTATAAATTTTTGTCCTCTAAAACTTTGTTGAAATGTTAATAGGGCTTCACCTGTTAATTCATAATAATCACCTTGAACTCCAGCTCTTAGGGTTGCAATGTCTGCAACCTGAGTTGGGGTAACAACGGTAAAGTTTACTGTTGAGCTTGTAGTTGGGACTATTGGAGTATGACTGTTGTTTACGAGGGTCATAACCATTGTATGTGCTCCATCTGCTAAGCCTGAAAGAAGCATGTCTGTTGTATCATATTTCATACCTGTTTGCGCTCCTGAATCTAAATCCCAGTGAATATGGCCATCACCTGAACCGGTAGTTACATCAACAGTAAAGTTATTTACAGAAACAGCAAAGTTAACATCGCCAGAAATTAAGGTAGAACCGTCTGTAGGAGCAGTAATTGAAATTACAGGAGGAGCTACAGCATTATGCATTACAGATAAATCATCCCATATAACAACAGAGGAAGAATAAGAACGTAATTCAAAATATAACTCATCTGCAGTAGCAGGTGCGCTTAAGGTAGTGGTGTATTGTGTCCAAACTGTTCCATTGTTAGATAAATAAGAATTATTAGGACCTCTTAATTCATTTGCATTATCAGGAAGGTTTGTTCCTCCAGATTTCCAGTAAGACCAAATTCTTGCATCAGTACCATCTCCAGAAGCTTTATACCAAAAACTTATAGTATAACTATCACCTCCAATAACAGCAACTGTTTGTGCCAAGTCTTTAGTTCCAGTTCCTCCATCTCGTTTAGCAGCATTAGCGCCACCATTTACATCTATGGTTTCTTGATTTAACGATTCTGCTTTAGTCCAACTACTTGGAGTTGTTGGGTTGTCCCAAGCTTCTAAATCACCGTTAAGTAATAATTCTTGTCCAAAAGAAAGTGAAGTTACCACCATGGCAACTAAAAAAAAGTAGATTTTTTTCATAATTAAGTATATTTAATATTTAGTAAAACTTGCAGGCAAAAATACAAAATTTTAATTGTTTTTATTTAATACATGTGTTAATCAGTTTATTTTAACGATAAAATAACATTGGCACGATCAATGTTACCTAAAAGTTATCTTTGTTATTAGAATGTTATCTTATTCATGTTACTCTTTAAAAGTTTGAGATATATAGTACCTTTGGTTGTAGACATTAATTTAAGTTAAGTAATGAGTACAGATAATGTTAAGATTTTATTGGTAGATGATGAACCCGATATTTTAGAAATAGTAGGGTATAATTTATCTGCAGGTGGCTATGAAGTATGTACTGCTACAAATGGACTTGAAGCAATTGAGGTTGCTAAAAAGGAGTTGCCGAATTTGATTATTTTAGATGTCATGATGCCAAAAATGGATGGTATTGAAGCTTGTGAGCAACTTAGAAAACTTCCAGAACTAGCAAATACGATTATTACTTTTTTAACTGCCAGAAATGAAGATTATTCACAAGTTGCAGGTTTTGATGCTGGTGCAGATGACTATATAGCCAAGCCAATTAAACCAAAAGTGTTGTTGAGTAAAGTTAAAGGGTTGTTGCGAAGAACTTCTGTTAAGAAAAGTGATGAAAACGCATTAAATATAGGTAACCTAATTATCAATAGAGATGAGTATAAAGTATTAAAAGAAGGAGTAGAGTTAGTGTTGCCAAGAAAAGAATTTGAATTATTATCATTACTAGCCTCTAAGCCAGGGAAAGTTTTCACTCGAGAAGAAATATTAAACACTGTTTGGGGGAATGATGTTGTAGTTGGTGGTAGAACAATTGATGTTCATATTAGGAAATTGAGAGAAAAAGTGGGGAATGAGTCATTCAAAACAGTAAAGGGAGTGGGATATAAATTTGTGTCTAATTAATGGCTGGGATTAAAAAAACATACAAGTTTGCATTGTATTCATCGTTAATGATTACAGCTTTGTTAAGTCTTCTGTTAATAGCCTTTTTTTATAAAGAAGTAACAGTGGTTGATGCTTTTGGTTTTGTTGTAATTTGTTTTGTAATTTGCTTGTTTGTAATACAATACCGCTCGGAAAAATTCATTTACAAATTAATTAAAAAAACGTATAAAGAGGTTTCTTTATTAGATGAAACTAGCCTTCATCAGGAGGCGGTTACTACAGATATTACAACACTAACTAGTGATGTGAAAAAATTCGCCCGAGATAATAAATTAAAAATAGAAACACTACAAATTCGTGATGCCTATCGTAAGGAGTTTATGGGAAATATTGCTCACGAATTAAAAACACCATTATTTACCGTTCAGAGTTATATTTCAACCTTGTTGGATGGGGCTATTGAGGATGATAATGTCAGGGAAAAATATCTAGGAAGAGCTAGTAAAGGTGTGGATAGACTTATTTATATAGTAGACGATTTAGATTTGATTACTAAATTAGAAGTTGGAAATTTAAGTTTAAGTATTTCAACCTTTGACATTGTTGAAATGGTAAAGGATGTGTTTGAGCTGTTTGAAATAAAAGCTCAAGAAAATGGAGTGACATTGGTTTTTGATAAATCATATACCACACCAGTTTTGGTCCAAGGAGATAAAGAAAAAATAAGACAAGTGATCACTAATCTAATTGTAAACTCTATTAAGTACGGGCAAGAAAACGGAACTACAGAGGTAGGGATTGAGCAGTTAAGTCACGATAAAATTATTGTGCGAATTACGGATAATGGAGTTGGGATAGAAAAAGAACATTTGCCAAGGCTTTTTGAGCGTTTTTATAGAGTTGACTCTAGTGGATCAAGAGATAAAGGTGGGTCTGGTTTGGGATTGTCTATTGTAAAACATATTATTGAAGCGCATAATCAAAAAATATATATTGAAAGTGAATATGGTGTTGGTTCAGAGTTTTCATTTACACTAGAAGCAGCTGATTAGTTGAAAACAGTAAAAAAAGTAGAGAAATCTATATTTTGTTTTACGGTATCAATCCCTTTGTAGGTATTAGTTCTCATAAGTAATTCAGTACAAAAATAGTTTTGTGAGCAGTATGGTGCGTAATTTAATTTTTGTAATCGCCTCGCTAAGTATATTTGTTCAAATTGTCCAGGTGTTGGAATAAAAAAAGCTTTTTTATTCATTTTAGCTAAATCCATAATTGTAGTATAACCTGATCGTGATATAATAAGTTCACTTTCATTAATAGCTATTTCCAACTCGTTACTTGTCATGTAGTTGTAGCTGGTTATGTTTTTTTCTGAAGTTATTTTTTGCTCAGGTTCAATTTTGCCTTTTACAAACAGAATTTTTTCTGCGGTGTTTTCAAATTCTTCGTATAGTTTTTTTTCTAAAATCGTTCGTTGCGGTTCAGGCCCAGAGAGAAGTACCAAGTAATTGTATTTTGTGGTGGTTTCTATTTTTTTGAAACGGCTTAATATTCCGATATATTTTAAATTTATCTTTGAGCTGCTAATGTGTCCAAGTTTTCCGCTGTAATTGTATTTGTCATTAGAATCCGGAACCCAGCATTCATCAAATTTTTTAATGATGTTTTGATGAATTTTACTGCTTAATACAGTAGTAATGCCACTCATGACATTTAGTTGATGTGTAATATATATAGAAGGGATACTTTTATGGTAAACCCCAAATCTATTGTCTGATATAATTCCAGAAACGTTTCTTTTTGTAACGATATTGTCAACTGTTTTTTTTTCGTTTTTAACAGCACTTATTAATTTAGGGAAGTGTAGTAGTAGCTTTAGTCTAAAAAACGCACCGTTTTTGGGATACTTAATGTTGTAAGATGGTAGTTGGATACACTCAAGCAATGGAAATTCTTTTTTCAGAAGTTTTAACGCATCACCATCCGAGGCTAATATAGGTGTGAAACCATTTATTTGTAGTTCACGAATAATAGGAATGCATCTTGTAGCGTGACCTAAACCCCAATTTAAAGGAGCGACAAGTATGTTTTTTGATTTTGCCATGAATATTAAGGCAAGTTACATTATTTTTGTCAAAAAAATAACGCACAGTGGGAAGTAAGAATAAATTAAAAAGATTTAACGAAAATGCAACTTTTTCAAATGTTTTTCAACCACTAAGGGAGGAAATAACTGAGGAAACGTTTAAGTTAAAAGGAAAATGGAATACTGATTTCTTTAAAAACGACAACCCTATTGTGTTAGAGCTAGGTTGTGGAAAAGGAGAGTATTCTGTAAGTTTAGGAGAGCGTTTTCCTGAGAAGAATTTTATTGGAATAGATATTAAAGGAGCGCGTTTTTGGAGAGGAGCAAAAACAGCTTTAGAAAACGACATGAATAATGTTGCGTTTATACGAACTCAAATAGAGTTAGTCGACTTGCTTTTTGAAGAAAACGAAGTAAGTGAAATTTGGATTACTTTTCCAGACCCTCAAATAAAATATAAGCGTACTAAGCATCGTTTAACTAATTCAGATTTTTTAGCGAAATATAAAAAGGTGTTAAAAGCTGATGGGGTAGTGCATTTAAAAACGGATAGTGAGTTTATGCATGGGTATACTTTAGGATTGTTGCATGGTGCAGGACATGAAGTGTTGTATGCAAATCATAATGTATACAATAATGAAGGTGCCCCGGTTGAGGTAACTGCCATTCAAACTTTTTACGAGAAGCAATATTTAGAGGTTGATAAAGCAATTACGTATATTAGATTTAAAATAAAATAATCATGCATTTATCAGTCTTGTTTTTATATTGTTTTTTATGGTCATTTTTCGGAGTGTTACCTCCGGGAATATTGAATATAAATGCAGCAAAAATAAGTGTTGAACAAGGGCGAAGAGCTGCACTAATATTTACTTTAGGGGCTTGTTTGGTTATTGCAGCTCAAGCAGGAGTTGCTGTTGTTATAGCTGAGTTTTTGAATTTATCAGAAGATGAGTTGTCTATAATTCAGAAAGTAGGAGTAGCAATCTTCTTTTGCCTATCTATTTATTTTTTCTTTTCTGCTAAAGTAAAATCAGAGCCAAAAAATTTTGAGTTAAAAAAGAAACGAAACCTATTTTTAAAAGGGATTATTTTTTCAGTATTAAATGTATTTCCAATTCCTTTTTACAGTTTTGTATGTACAACTTTAACTACATCTGGAAACTTTAGTTTCTCAACTTCCGATGTAATAATTTTTATACTAGCAATAGTGGTAGGAAGTTTTATGGCAATCAGCACCTATATAATGTTGTTTAAAAAGTCCAATAGGAGTAAGAACTTTGGAAGAAATACAAATTACGCATTGAGCTTTTTAGCACTTGCATTAGCAGTTTTTTCATTGATAAAATTAAGTTATTAGATGTCAATAGCTGCTGATAATTTTTTTGAAAAGGTTTATCAAGTTGCACGATTGATACCAGAAGGAAAGGTTACTTCCTATGGTGCAATAGCACGTTATTTAGGTGCTGCTAAAAGTGCACGAATGGTTGGTTGGGCGATGAATGGTTCCAAGGCAATGGATGTTCCTGCACATCGAGTGGTAAATAAAAAAGGATTATTGACTGGGAAACACCATTTTGAGGGGACGAATTTAATGCAGCAATTATTGGAAAATGAAGGGGTAGAAATTATTGATAATCAAATTCAAAATTTAGAAGCTTGTTTTTGGGACCCAATGAAAGAATTAAAGTCATCTTTTTAAGGGATAAGATTCTGTTATTAGTAGATGCGTTTTTAGTTACAACGTCTGCGGTAGTACTTCGTTAGTAATTAATTATGTTAAATGACACAACGTATGTATATTTGTGAAATATATAATTGAATACAATCATAGATGAAAATTGATAGAAAAGACGTTTTAAAAGCATTAGAGCAAATTACTGTTCCTGGTGAAGGAGCTAATATGGTAGAAAGCGGAGCGATACAAAATGTATTGACTTTTGGAGATGAGGTGGTTGTTGAAATTACTATTACTAGTCCAGCTATGCAAGCCAGGAAAAAAGTAGAAGCTGAAATTATTAACATAATAAAGTTAAAAATTTCTGAAGAGGCAAAAGTAAAAGTGAACGTAAAGGTTGTTGCTCCAGAAAAAGCAGAGATTAAAGGAAAGCAACTACCAGGAATGAGAAACATAATAGCAATTTCTTCCGGAAAAGGTGGGGTTGGAAAATCTACAGTTACAGCCAATGTTGCTATAAGTTTGTCTAAAATGGGCTTTAAGGTTGGTATATTGGATGCAGATGTTTACGGGCCATCTATCCCTATGATGTTTGATGTTGAAAATGCTCGTCCATTAGCAGAAACTGTTGATGGTAAATCAAAAATGAAGCCTGTTGAAAATTACGGGGTTAAAATATTATCAATTGGGTTTTTTACAAAGCCTGATCAAGCAGTAATATGGAGAGGGCCAATGGCAGCTAAAGCATTAAATCAATTGATTTTTGATGCTGCTTGGGGAGAGTTAGATTTCTTATTATTAGATTTACCTCCAGGAACAGGAGATATTCACTTGTCTATAATGCAAGCTTTACCAATAACAGGTGCAGTTATTGTAAGTACTCCGCAAAACATTGCTTTGGCAGATGCTAAAAAAGGAGTGTCTATGTTTAATCAAGAAGGTATTGATGTTCCTGTTTTAGGAATGATAGAAAACATGGCGTATTTTACTCCAGACGAACTTCCTGATAATAAATATTATCTTTTTGGTGAAGGTGGAGCAAGGAGCCTTTCAAAGGATTTAAACATTCCGTTTTTAGGAGAGTTGCCAATAGTGCAAAGTATTAGAGAGGCGGGTGATATTGGTCGTCCAGCTGCATTGCAAGAAGAAACTCCAGTTGAGAAGTCTATAACAGATATCACAAGGAATATTGTGACTCAAGTAATAAAAAGAAATGATAATTTGCCAGCAACAGAAGCAATAAAAATTACAACAATGGCAGGTTGCTCACCGGTTAAAAAATAAAGAATATGACGTCAGAAGAATTACAATTGAACGTAGAAAACGCATTAGAGGAAATTAGGCCTTTTTTAAAGTCTGATGGAGGTGATGTAACATTAATGTCGATTGAAAACGGAAAGAAGGTAAATATTCGTTTTGAAGGAGCTTGTACATCTTGTAATGTAAACCAAATGACATTAAAGTCAGGGATTGAAATGACAATTAAAAAATATGCGCCTCAAATAGAAGAAGTGGTGAATATTGGGTAATACTAAAATACATTATAAGGAAAAGGCTTTGATTTATATCAAAGCCTTTTCCTTATAATGTATTATTTCAAAAATAGCAAGTTTGATTTATAGTCAATTACAGCATCTCCTTTTTGTAAAATATCAGCGCCTATTATTCCATGTACAGGTTTAGATCCGTGATCGGTTAGAGCTTTATTTACATGTGATAGATCAAAAAGAACAAGGTTGTTTTTTTTCGATTTCCACTTGCCTATTTTAATGGTGTTCTTTTTTGAAACTTGAGTTTCCATGTCAGTTGCTCCAGCTCCAGCAGCTTTAGTGTCACTTTTTTCAGGGATTAAATTAAACATTTCTATTAACGCCATATCAATACATGTGTTTGATGCACCTGTGTCAACTATAAAGCTACCCTTTATCCCGTTTATTTTTGCAGATGTTTTAAAGTGGCTTGTTTTAGTAAGGTTTAATTTCTTTTTTTGATAACCTTTTTTAGAAAGATAGCTTGGTAATGACATAATTAAAATATTTTTGCAAAAATAAATTAATATTCTCGGGGGATTCGCATAAGGATTGAATTAATCAGTATTATTTTTCATCCAAGGCAAATTTCTGGGATTAAACCCCACTGGTGGTATTAATAATATGCTCAATATATGATTTTAACTGATACGCATACACATTTATATAGCGAAGCTTTTGATAACGATAGGGAAGACATGGTGCAGCGTGCTTTTGATAATAATGTACAACGTATGTTTATTCCTGCAATAGACTCAACATATACGGAAGCAATGTTTAAGTTGGAGAAGCAATACCCTGAACACGTTTTTTTAATGACCGGGGTGCATCCAACACATATAAAAGAGAACTATTTAGATGAGTTGGAGCATGTAAGGGAGTTATTAGCAAAGCGTAGTTTTGTAGCAATTGGTGAAATTGGGATTGATATGTATTGGGATAAAACCTTATTGTCACAACAGCAAGATGCTTTTAGAACACAAATACAATTGGCAAAACAATATCAATTGCCAATTGTAATTCATTGTAGGGATGCTTTTAATGAGGTTTTTGAAATTTTGGAAGAAGAAAAAGGAGCGGACCTGTTTGGGGTTTTTCATTGTTTTACAGGGAGTCTTGAGCAAGCAAAACTCGCAATATCGTATAACATGAAGTTGGGGATTGGCGGTGTTGTTACATTTAAAAATGGAAAGATTGATCAGTTTTTAAACGAAATAGAGTTGAAACATATCGTTCTTGAAACTGATGCACCATATTTAGCCCCAACGCCTTATAGAGGAAAACGAAATGAAACTTCTTATGTAGTTAATGTAGCTACTAAATTAGCAGAGATTTACCAAACGACTATAGAGGAAATAGCTTCGGTTACAACCGAAAATTCAAAGCAAGTTTTTGGGGTTTAATCTTACTGTTCCACAATTATGAGGATAATTAACAGATGTTGTTAATTAAGGGTTTATAGTCTTACTCATAGCTAATTGATGTTAAGAATAGATTAGTCTCGTTTTTTTTTCGTTTTTTTGTAGCTTAAATATATAATATTTTGTCAAAATACGATCACATAAGACCATATCATGATAATGAAGTGAATAATGCTTTGAAAGCAATTGGTTCACATCCTATGGTGAAATCTATGCTTAAGTTTATTTATCCGCAAGCTAGTGGTGAGTATATTCAAGAGCAATTGGGTAATTGTAATTCTATTCGTGATTTTCAAACAAAAATTATTACTAGAGGAATACAAAATGTATTGTCACGATCATCACATGGATTAACAACTTCTGGTTTTGATAAATTAGAAAAAGATACGGCATATTTTTATATATCTAATCATCGTGATATCCTTTTAGATACCTGCTTGATAAATATTTCATTGTTTAATCATGATTTAATTATGACTGCTTCAGCTATTGGAGATAATTTGGTTAAAAAATCGTTCTTGTTAGAGTTGGCTAAACTGAATAGGAATTTTTTAGTGCAGCGAGGATTAAGTCCACGTGAAATGTTAAAAAGTTCAAAGCTGATGTCGGAATACATGGCTGAAAAATTATTAGTAGATAATCGCTCTATATGGATTGCGCATCGTGAAGGAAGAACAAAAGATGGTAATGATGTAACCCAACAAGGAGTATTGAAAATGATTGGGTTAGGAAAAGGAGATTTATCGGTATTTGATTATTTCAAAAAAATTAAAATTGTCCCAATTTCTATTTCCTACGAGTTTGATCCTACGGATATGTTTAAAATGCCAGAGTTAATGGCGAAACATTATGAGGAGGAATATATTAAATCAGCTAATGAAGATTTTAACTCTATACTGAGAGGTTTAACGGGGCATAAAAAAAGAATTCATATTAGTGCGGGAGAAGTGCTGTCAATGGAGTTGGATACAATATCTAATTCAGGGGAGCCTTTGAATAAACAATATCAACAGCTAGCTATGGCTATTGATGAAAAAATTCATCTGAATTATAAGCTTTGGCCTACAAATTATGTGGCTTATGACATGTTACATAACATTGAGAAATATAGTGATAAGTATACAGACAAAGAAAAAAGGCAGTTCGAACGCAGAGTAGAACGAAGAGTTGAAGAAAATGATATTGTTGCGCTTCAAAATTTTTTAGCAATGTATGCAAATCCAGTATTGAATAAAGAACAACTAAATGTCGAAGCCTAATATATTATTAATTTATACCGGAGGAACTATCGGTATGGTTAAGGACTTTGAAACCAATACGCTTCGTGCATTCAATTTTGATAACTTATTAGTCCGAATTCCTGAAATAAGACAGTTGGACTGTACTATTACAACACATTCTTTTGACGAGCCGATAGATTCGTCAAATATGAACCAAGAATATTGGCTTCAAATTGCTGAAGTTATTGAAAGAAACTACGATAATGTGGATGGTTTTGTGGTGCTTCATGGTTCTGATACTATGTCGTATACTGCATCGGCACTAAGTTTTATGTTGGAAAATCTTACTAAGCCAGTAGTTTTTACAGGTTCACAATTGCCTATTGGAGATTTGCGTACCGATGCAAAAGAAAATTTAATTACTGCAATTCAGGTTGCTTCATTACAAGAAAAAGGAGCTTCTGTAGTTCAAGAGGTTTGTTTGTATTTTGAATATAAATTATATAGAGCAAACAGAACAACAAAAATTAATGCGGAACATTTTGAAGCTTTTGCGTCATTAAACTACCCTGAATTAGCTATTTCTGGAGTGCATTTAAAAGTGCAATCGGCTAATTTGTTAGAAAAAAGTAAGTTTGGAACATTCTTTGTGCATAAGGATATGTGTCCAAAGATTGCTGTGTTGAAGTTGTATCCGGGAATTACAGAAGGAGTTGTCCGTTCGGTTTTAAGTGCGCCTGAAATAAAAGGAGTTATTTTGGAGACCTATGGGGCAGGTAATGCACCTACTTTAAATTGGTTTGTTGATTTGCTAAAAAATGCATTGATGAGTGGGATTCATGTTGTAAATGTTACTCAGTGTAGTGGAGGAAGTGTCATCATGGGGCATTATGAAACTAGTGTGCAATTGCAAAAAATGGGCTTGATTTCTGGAGGAGATATTACATTTGAAGCAGCAATTACTAAAATGATGTACTTGTTGTCAAAAAATCTTTCAAGAAAAGAGTTTAAAAAAATGTTTGAAACGCCAATAAAAGGGGAGTTAACAGCAAATATTTTTTAAAAATCTTTCAAAAAATAACACTTAAAATTTCACCAAATCACATTTTTTTTGTTATTTGGCAGTCGTTAATTAGTTAAAAGCTATTAAATGAGGTGTTTGTTAAAAAACAGCATTTTTAACTGAATAACAAGAATATTTAAAATTATATCGTTTAAAACAAATAGTACTAATTTAATTAAGATTAAAAAATGAAAAAGGTATTTTCAATTTTACCAGTAGTAGGGATGATGTTAGCTTC
>Ga0209291_1001149_pt1 | contig 24161 bp, 20 predicted proteins | sample GOMGulsemesocosm_FD_184633 | JGI IMG/M metagenome (GOLD analysis project Ga0209291, IMG submission 184633) | Methane-oxidizing microbial communities from mesocosms in the Gulf of Mexico - GOM9B Gulf of Mexico (SPAdes) (version 2) | ecosystem: Environmental > Aquatic > Marine > Cold seeps...
AGTGCTGAACCTAAGTCGTTATGATGCGGCTGTAATGAAAGTTTTCCTTCAGGTAAAACTCGCAATGCCTCACGCTCAATACCGCGGCCAATTCCTGTTAAAGAAGCTAAATGCTCATCTTTGCCAAATTCGGCTATATAGTCGTTAAAAGATTTTTTCAAAATGATCCCTGATACATTGAACATCAACTGTTATCCACTATTTGAGGGTAATAATTAACTTTTCAATGCTTTATTGCGTTAAATAATAAGCTTATTTCTGTTTATATCTAATTAAAGTTAGTTTACAAAAATATCAGACCGCAAATCTCAAATAAAATTTTCAAATAAATAAATAATCGCTTGTCAAAGGAGTTTCTAAAAATTCAAGCTTACGGTAAAGTGTCTCAATAAAATAATAATAAGAAAACTTATAAAATCATGCAAGACAGTCCTCTATCTTTACTACCCCCTTTAGTTGCCATCATTATTGCTATTTGGCGGAAAAATGCATTATTAGCTTTATTGGCAGGCGTAATTTTAGCAACAATAATGTCTTCTAATTGGCAAGTTATCAATGGGGCAACCGATGGAATTATCACTATTAGTGGTGTTTTTGGTTCTACTGGTAACCTTTATATTATAAGTTTTAGTTTATTAATTGGCGCTTTAGTTACTTTGATGAATAAATCAGGAGCCGTTAATGGTTTTATTGAAAAACTATCATCTTTAAACTTAGTAAAAAACTCCCGCCAAGCGAGCCTGTTACCAACCATCATTGGCACCAGTATTTTCACTGACACCAATTTAAGTATGTTTACAGCTGGCATGGCAAGCCAAAAATTATTTGATAAATATAAAATGAGTCGAGCTAAACTCGCATACCTTGTTGATTCAACCTGTGCACCTGTAAGTATTTTATTACTTGTTAATGGCTGGGGTGCATACGTTTTAGGTTTACTTGACGATTATCAATTACCTGATTCAGTCGGGATATTAATTGGCACTGTAGCTTATAATTTTTATGCGATTATTGCTGTTTCCTTAGCTTTTTATACAGCTTATTCAGGTAAGGTTTTTGGCACGATGAAAAAGGCGGAATCATTAGTAAAAAACCAAACTGATGAACAAGTTAATCAAATAGCCCCCGCGCACGTAATGTGGTTACCCTTATTATCATTATTAGTGCTAACCCTAGGTTTATTATGGATAACAGGTGATGGAGACATACGTAGAGGCTCAGGATCATTCTCTGTTTTTTGGTCTATCATCAGCTCACTTATACTACTAGTGTTATTAATCAGCTATCATAAGTTACTCAGATTAAAAGATATTATTCTAAGCTCATTTCAAGGCATAAAATACATGCTCCCTGCAGTTGCTATATTAGTATTGTCATTTGCTTTTGGTGACGCTATAAAAGCCTTAGGAACAGGAATTTATGTAAGCGAATTGTTTAATGTTGAATTACCATTATATTTAATGGCTCCTGTTATTTTCATTGCTGCAGCTTTAATGGCATTTGCTACAGGCACCTCTTGGGGAACCTTTGCTATTCTAATCCCTATTGCAGTACCTATTGCGCAACAAAGTGGCTTACCTATAGAGTTTCTCGTCGCTGCGGTATTAGGTGGTGGAGTTTTTGGTGATCATGCTTCACCTATTTCAGATACTACCGTTGTTGCATCAATAGCCAGTGGTTGTGACCACTTTGAACACGTCAAAACACAATTACCGTATGCCTTATTTGGTGGAGTAATCACCATCATTCTTTATATTTTTGTTGGCTTAGGGCTTTCGTAAGTGCAATCGATAGACATTGTTTTCGATCATGATGATTTCATCGTTGTTGAAAAACCTCACGGTGTTAACTTTCATGATGAAGGAGACATTGATAATGGCTTTTTTAATCAAATAAAGAAAATTGGAATAGCACAGGCAAGCTTTGACAACCTATACCCGGTACATCGTCTAGACAAAATGACTTCTGGTTTACTGATTTTTGCTAAAAAATTAGCTGCAGCTCAACAGTTTCAAAGGTTATTTGAGCAACATAAAGTTGAAAAATATTATCTTGCCATTAGTGACAAAAAGCCTAAAAAGAAGCAGGGACTAATTAAAGGCGATATGGTAAAAAGTCGCCGTGGTATGTGGAAATTACTCCGTAGCCAGGAAAACCCAGCAACTACACAGTTTTTCTCTTATCCGTTAACAGCGGGTAGGCGTTTATACTTGCTTAAACCTCATAGCGGAAAAACACATCAATTACGAGTTGCATTATCGAGTATTGGCTCGCCAATACTCGGTGACCCAAGTTATGCGACTCAGAGTGCCGCTTCTGAGCAGCGCGGCTATCTACATGCTTATGCCTTACGCTTTAACTTTAATGGTCAATATTTTCAATTTGTACTACCACCGAGTAGTGGTGAATATTTTACCGAAGGCTTATCATTAAACACACTAAGCTGCCCTTGGACTTTACCTTGGCCAAGTATTTAGCTTACTTCTACTGAAGCTGATAAGTGCTTGAGTCATGTTCTGCTATTTGCTTTTGTAATATTTCATATTCACGCATTAATCCCCATTTTTTATATATTACTCGTGCTTTATCCGTTTTTATAAATTTAGGGAATTGCTTTTGCCAAATATTTTTTAATTTCAAGCCTTTGTCTGTATTAGCAAAAGCTGCAAATATTTTGATAAAACCAATATTTTTAACGATTAAGCGTGAACGATAAGGTTTTACTTCATCAAGAAATAATCCACATTCACAATCTATCAAAAAATCATCACGTCCCATGAATAGTTTTCTCAACGCTTGATCACGTGTATTAACTTCACTGACCGTATTACTTGAAAGATTTAACCCAGCCGATAATCCTTTGGTTAATCCTGCAATAAATATCAACCTGCTTTCGTGTAATGTATTAACCCCTTGCCAAGTGACTTTCTTATTTTTAGGGTAAATCGCTACTAAATTATCACTATCATGTGGTTGTTCTGAAAATAATAATTCGCTATTTACAACTTTGGCAATGCCTACAGCTATATCTACTTGCTTGTGCTCTAATAAATATATGACACGGCGATAAGGATATACTTCAACATTTATTTTATAACCTAAAGGCTCAAAAATAGCTTTAGCTATATCGAATTGTTGGCCGGTTCCATTACTATAAGTTTGCGGAGGAAAAGCCTCAGCAACCAAAGTAATTGTTTCAGCAAGACTTTGATGAGAAAAAGCCAGACAAAAACATAAACATGTGAATTTAAACACCTTAGCCAATGCTAGTTTCCTTCTGTTGAGTCTAGTTTATTATAGCGGTAAGCAGCCGATGTTGCTTTGAAAGAAATCAAGAAAAACTCGTGTTTTTTTAGCAATACTCCTACTTTGATACAACACAGATAACTGCTGAGCAACTGGAGCGTTTACTAAGCTGACTCGTTTTATTAATGCAATTTCTCTATCTGCGTTAATTAAGTATTCCGGTAGTTTCGCTATACCTAAATTTCGCTTCACTGCCGCAAGCCGCATTTCAGGACTTGATAACACCATAAAGCTATTAGGCTCTATTACCTCGGTATTTTTATTTCCGCGAAAAAGCCACTGCTGATTTTCTTGTGACAATATACAATTATGATCTAATAATTGCTGTGCATCTATCCTCTTAACAATTTTATTCTTTACTGAGGCATAAATCGCTTGAGGGAAACTTAATAATGGCTTGGCAACCCAATTCGATGGGGGAAGTGATTGTTCATGTAAAACAAAAATTAAATCAAAGGTCAAATCATGAGCTGGAATTTCTTCCGAGTAATGTTGACAATGCACCGAAATATCAGGATAAAGCATAGCAAACTCTGTAATAAGCTCAGCCATTACTTGGTTAAAAAACTCCAATGGTAACAGAATTTTTAGCTTCCCCTTAGGCAATGAAATAAAGTCACTGATATTAGTTTCTGCTGCTTTTAATGCCTCAACATGGGGCTTGCAAGATCTATAAAGTTGCTCTCCTATTTCAGTTAACTGCTGTGAACGCGTTGTTCTAACCAATAACTGACTACCCATTTCACTTTCAAGTAAAGCTAAACGGCGGCTTAATTTAGATTTAGGAAGCGACAATACTTTCGCTGCCCCAGTAAGTGAACCAGCTTCAACGATGCTTAGAAATAACGATAAATTATCTATGTTTTGCATAGCCACCAACAAATTATCTCATAAATAGAACAATAGATTCTATTGGCATGGGCTAATTAAGTAAAGCAACCTCAGCTAAACTATTCACAGTTTTAAAAGAAAATGATTTATAAAGGAAAGGTAATGAGTGAAGTAAGTGAAGTAAGTAGTGAACAATTTTCAAGTGAAGTTGAGCAACACCAAGGAAAAGTACTAGTAGACTTTTATGCGCCGTGGTGTGCTCCTTGTAAAATGATTGCGCCAGTTGTCGAACAAATATCAGCAGACTTTGCCCAGCTTAAAGTAGTCAAAGTGAATGCTGATAATGCACAAGAGCTTATGATAAAGTTTGGTATTAGAGGGATCCCTACTTTAGTACTCATAGAGAATGGTGAGTTAATTGCTACTAAAGTAGGTGCGGCATCGTTATCACAAGTGAAAGAGTTTGTCAGTTAGCGCTATATTTTAGCTATAAAAAAAGCGAGCCATGCTCGCTTTTTAATTTTTAAAAAAGATTCAATGAATGAATGAATACAACCGCAATTGCTGTTGGACAAACGAACTTAGTGTACCAAGGCCAAATTTTCCAAAAAACGCTATTTTCTACGCTTTCATTGCCTTCTTTTAACTCCATTAATACATCATTTCTATGCCAAATCCAACCAACAAAGACACAACATAACATGGCAATAATTGGCTGACCGTATTCAGTAGCAATAGTCGCAACTAAGCCTAACATCACATCAATATTACTTATTATTCCAATACTGATCATGAAGATTATGAAACCAATAGCCTTAGTTGCTTTTTTACGAGCCACACCATGTCGTTCAACAACATAAGAAACAGGGCCCTCAAGCATAGAAATTGACGATGTTAATGCCGCCACAGACATTAAAACAAAAAAAGTAAAAGCGACAAATAAGCCCATAGAGCCCATAGAGCTAAATAAACTAGGCAAAACAGCGAAAACAAGCCCTGGGCCTGAAACTAAACTGCCATCATCAGCAAAAATCGTTACGCCCTGTGCTTGAGCAACATACATTGCAGGAATAATTAATAAACCTGCTAAAAATGCAATCGATACGTCAATCAAAGTAACTTGTGCACCTAGGGTGACTAAGTTTTCTTTTTTCGAGATATAAGAACCGTAAATCACCATTACACTGGTACCAAGAGACAAGGAGAAAAAAGCTTGCCCCAAGGCACTGATCAATAAATCAGGTTCAAAAATTCTAGAAAAATCAGGATTTAAATATGCATCTAAGCCTTCACTCGCCCCTTCAAGTGTAAAAACGTAACCGATTAAAATAATTAATAAGCCAATTAAAAGTGGCATTAATCGCTTAGACCATTTTTCAATCCCATCTTCAACACCTTTTTGGATAATGAAGATAGTTAAGAACATAAAGGTAGCAGTAAAAATGATATTTCGGATAAATGAATCACCAATAACCCAATCAGCAACGTCAGTGACACCTGCAATTCTCGCTATAGGTTCAACGGCATACGACATCATCCATCCGGCTAAAATACCATAAAAGCTTAGTATTAATGCCGCACAAATAACACCGCCAAAACCAACGAAGAAAGCAAATCGTTTTTGAAAAATGCTGCGAGACATTTTTTGTAATGAAGTTACCGCATTCGCTTGCCCAAACCGGCCAATAAGTAGCTCAGCCATAAATGCTGGATATGCTAAGCAGAATGCTAGTACTAGATAAACCAATACAAAAGCAGCGCCACCATTACTTGCTGTTTGGGTGGGGAATCCCCAGATATTTCCTAAACCAACAGCTGACCCAGCTGCGGCCATGATAAAACCAATGCGGGAACTAAACCCACCTCTTGAAACACTCATTAAACATTATCTTTATTATTTTTAGAATGACGTTAATTTACTTAATGTATCAGCAAAACAACAGAGTTAATTGTACAAAAATCAGCAATTAGTCACTAAAAGCGCTATTAACTTGTAAAGATAAGGTTACTGGCAGTTATTTAGCTGAATTTCACTCACAAAAAAGCAGCACTTTTGTGCTGCTTCGTATAATTATAACTCAATACAGAGCTCTGAACCCTAAAAAAGCTAGAGTGCGCTGTTTAACAATTAAAACTTAATCACGAAAGTTATTAAACTGGAAGGATTGTTCTAAATCAGCTTCACGTATTAATTTCATTACGGCTTGTAAATCGTCACGCTTTTTACCTGTAACTCGTAACTGTTCACCTTGAATACTGGCTTGTACTTTTAATTTACTGTCTTTGATTAATTTAACGACTTTTTTAGCAACAGGTTGTTCAATACCTTCTTTAAAAGAAAGTTGTTGTCTAAAAGTTTTTCCTGAATGATCAGTGCTAGAAAGTGTTAAAGCTTTAGCATCTATATTTCGTTTAGAAAGTTGTGCTCGTATCATGTCTACTAGTTGTCTAATTTGAAAATCAGCCTCAGCTTTTAACTCGACATTGGGTTTTTTCCATTCGATACTTGCTTCAACGCCACGAAAGTCAAAACGAGTGGATAATTCACGATGAGCATTTTCAGTTGCATTTCTAACTTCTTCCAAATTAATTTCAGAAACGATATCCATTGATGGCATGTTAACGGCCTTTGATAAGTAAATATAATATAAGTGCGCTAATGTTAACAAAGCACCACTGACGGGTAAAGGTCGTCGCAACGGCTATTTTTGCATGGTAAGATAAATAACTCTATCACGACTTAAAAAACACTTTTTAAATGAAAGCCAACCTGCAATTATTAATTATTTTAATTTTATCTCTGGTTTTAGTACTATTTTTTATCATTCCGACTGAACTAACTATGCACGTAATTAATAAAATCCAAATCGATACCTTTGGCCATATTGTTGGATTTTTTGGTTTAGCATGGGTGCTGGTTCGTTTAGTAAAGTTGCCTTTAATTAATACCGTTATTTGTTTATATTTTTACAGTGCCCTCACTGAAATTGGCCAGCATTATTTAGGCTTTAGAAGCGGTCAGTTCCTTGACTTTGTTGCAGATGTAGTCGGAATTTCACTTTTTGCTACGCTACAATGGTTACTGCTTACTTATGGTAAAGCAAAGTTTGAGAAAGAGTGATATGCGAACAGTTATAGTCGGTCAAGGTGCTATAGGTTTACTTTGCTATCATAGGCTTAGTAAAACAGTCAGCACTACTGTTCATGGTTTTGTATCATTATTACCATCAAAAATACCTGACGAGCCCTATTATTATTTCCAAGAGCAGAATGCTAAAACAGAAAAATTCACATTAAAACTTGCTAGTAAAAATGAAGTGAAAAACGCACAATTAATTATTATTTGCGTAAAGTCATACCAAGTAAAAGCGGCATTGCAGAATATTCATCATTTAATTGCCGACAACGCAATTATTATTTTATCGCATAATGGTTTAGGTACTTTTGAAGAAATAAATCAGTGGCTTAAGCCAAAGCAATGTTTATTGACCCTATTATTGACGCAAGGTGTTAGAAAGGCTGGTAATTATTCTATTGAACATACAGGTATGGGCAACAGCGATCTCGGTATAATCTTCGGAAAGCTCAGCTCGGCCAAGCAAGATAAATTAATAGAGTTTTTACAACAAGGCCTTAGGCAATTGTATTGGCAAGAAAACATCGAGCAAGCACAATGGCGAAAACTCGCAATAAATTGTGTTATCAACCCTCTTACTGCAGTTGATAATGTTCCTAATGGTGATATCAATAAAGAAAAGTACCAAGAGAAAATTAAATTACTTATTAGGGAGTTTGCACTAGTGGCTAATAGAGAGGGATTAACGTTTTCTCAAGACTTACTATTTAATTTAATAAAGGACGTTGCAAGTAATACTGCAAAAAATACATCTTCAATGCGTGCAGATATTCTAGCTAAACGTCGTACGGAAATAGCTTATATTAATGGTTACATTCACCGCCTAGGTGAAAAACATCAGTTAGACACGCCACAAAACACTCAGCTATGGTTAGAGATTAAAGCACTTGAAGATGGCTTTAATCTCTAAATAATAAGCTTAACAACAGTTAATTAAGGGCGATATACTTTCACGTTTTTGTAACCTTCACCAATAAGGTAGAGTGCTTGTAGTTTGCTCATCACGCCTTGATCACAATACAATAAATATTCTTTATCTTGTTCTAATTCATTAAATTTATTCGATAATTTATAAAATGGAATATGAATAACGTCAATATTTTCAATTTCGAGCGGATTATCTTCTTCTTCTTCTGGGCTACGAATATCAATAACAATTGCATCTTTAGCTAATTCATCTACGGTATCTACCGCATGAATTTCTTCTTCACTTTCAGTATTGATATCTCGAATATCATACACACGTGTTTCTTCGACAACTTTATCTAAAATATCAAAATCAAAGTTATCTTCTTCTGCTTCAATTTTTGACAATATTGCCTTCACTGTTGGGCGCTTTGAAATAACACCACAATATTCAGGAATAGTTTTAGCGAAGTCTTCAGTGCCAATTTTACGTGCGATATCAATAATATCTTGCTTGTCGTAAGCAACTAACGGGCGAAGAATTAAGGTATCTGTAACTCGGTCAATTACATTTAAATTAGTTAGGGTTTGGCTCGATACTTGTCCTAAAGCTTCACCTGTAACTAAAGACTCTATTTTGCCTTTCTTAGCTATTTTAGCAGCAGCACGCATCATCATACGTTTAAGAATAACGCCCATTTGCCCGTTTTCAACTTTCTCTAAAATTTCAGCAACAACGGGTTCAAAGTCAACAGCGAAAAACTTCACTTTATGTGAAGCACCAAATTTATTCCATAAGTAGTAACTTACCTGCTTAACACCAACTTCGTGAGCAGCACCGCCTAAATTAAAGAAACAATAGTGTGTACGAGCACCTTTTTTGATCATTTGATAACTTGAAACACCAGAATCAAAGCCACCTGACATTAATGATAAAACATCTTCTTGTGTAGCTATCGGAAAGCCACCTAGCCCTTGATGACGTTCAGCGACAATAAATAGATTATCGTCTTTAATTTCCAAGAGAATCGTTACGTCTGGCTTTTTCAATTTAACTTTTGCCGACTCAACATTTTGATTTAAACCACCACCAACATACTGTTCAACTTTTAAAGAGTTAAAGTCATGTGTCCCGCTACGTTTAACACGAACACAAAAGCTTTTATTTTCGATGGTATTAGCATGTGCTGCTAAAGTTTTTTCATAAATGTCGTGTACATCAGTAAATGATGTTTGCTGGACTTCAAGAAATACAGCAATACCAGGAATACACTTTAATGTTTCTATCAGTGCTAAACGATTTTTTGGATCGTTATTTTGAGTATTAACTTCGATATTGTCCCAGTTAGCACGAGTAGTAACTTGCTCATCAACGCGACGTAAAACGTTTTTAATACTAGATTCTAAAATTTTAGTGAAGCGCTTACGTACAGGGCGACTTTTAACGGCAATTTCAGCTTGGAGTTTTATGATGAATTTCATGAACAAACGACCCTAAATATAAAGCTAGAACAGAGACCATAATTGGCCTACAGAAATAATGGCGCGAATTATACACGAAATTGGAATGAAGGGTAAGTTGAAAAAGAGCCACAAACACCCCGTTTGTTGTTTGTGACTCTTTTACTTATTCTTTACGAATAGAAACAGGCTCAGTCTCTTTTGCTTTACCTTGGTTAATTGAAATTTCAACTCGACGATTACGGCGACGATTCAATGCATTAGTATTAGGAACTAACGGTCGAGTATCCGCATGCCCAACAACTAACAAACGCGACTGTTCAAATTCAGGAACTTTAATTAGTTCGTGCGCAATAGCGACAGCTCGCTTACTTGATAAGTCCCAATTAGAAGAGAATAACTCAGAACTAATTCCTCGGTTATCAGTGTGTGCAGACACCATTATTTCACCAGGAACAGTATTAAGTAGTTCACCAATTTCACGAATAATAGGACGAAACTGTGGTTGTAAGAATGCAGATCCCGAAGGAAATGAGCCATTTTCTCGAATACGGATTGTTACTTGTTGACCAAGAGATTCAAGTTCAATAGCACCATCTTGAATTTGCTGCTCTAATTGCTCAGCAATTTTTTTCACTAATTCATTTACTTGCTCTTGAGATGATTGCTCTAATTCATCTTTTGCTTTTTGCATTGCTTGTGCCGACATTTCATCAGCAGTACTTTGCGATTGCCCGCCACGTTCAGTACCACGTTGTTCTTGTCGACCACCGGCAGACGTTTCATCACCAGCTTGAAACTCCAACATTTGCTGGGTCATTTCCATCGTTTGTTGCTGAATAACTTCAATAGGCGTGGGTTCAGGTTTACCTGGGCGAAATTCCTGCGCGATAATACTAGTACCTTTAGGGATATCTTTTACTTCAATTTTATTTTGCACACCAAAAGCAAACTTCATTGAGCCAGCTATCTGTTTAAATTTCAAAACATCCATTTCAGAAAAAGATAACAATAATACGAAAAAGCACATTAGTAGTGACATTAAATCAGCAAAAGTACCCATCCAAGCTGGGAGCCCGGGTGGTGGACATTTACATTCTTGTTCTGCCATAAATTACTCCCGTTACTCTTCTTCTGTTGTGCTGAGAGTACGCTTGCCTTCTGCAAGGTAATTTTTCAACAAGCCTTCGATAACACGAGGGTTTTGGCCATCTTGAATACCTAAAACGGCATCAAGAATTAATTCCTGATTCATTTTTTCTTCAGCTAAACGTAGCTTTAATTTAGCAGCAATCGGAATGGCAATAACGTTGGCAAGAAATGCCCCATAGAGTGTTGTAAGTAGTGCAACCGCCATAGCTGGACCAATTGACTTAGGGTCATCCATATTCGATAACATAGCAACCAAACCAATTAAAGTACCTATCATGCCCATGGCAGGGGCACAATCAGCAAGCGACATCATCATGCCTACACCCGTTTCATGACGTTCAGCAGTAAGTTGAATATCTTTTTGCAGCGTACCGCGTACTACATCAGCATCATGGCCATCGACTAGCATATCGACACCTTTTTGCATAAAAGCATTTGATATTTCAGCTTCTTCTAATGCTAAAAAACCACCTTTACGCGCCGCATCAGCCATTTCAACAGATTTTTCGATAAGATCATCAGGTTGTTCTATTTTGAACATGAATGCTTTAGCAATAATTTTACCAATACCTAAAAATTGTCCAATACTGTAATTGGCTAAGACCACAAAAATGGAACCACCAAAAACAATAATGACCGACTGGGTATCAATAAACATATTGATATCACCAGACAACATCATTGCCATAATTAGTAAACCAATCGCGCCTACTATACCTAGTATCGTTGCTAAATCCACAAACAGCCTCCGGGGGGAATCTAAACGAGTTGTATTCTTGTATCTTTTGATAATACATTAAGGTATTAAGATACGCGAATACTTATATTTTTATATATGACTCTATATAAAGTTATTATCGCCCATATTGTCAATAACTTAAGCAATAAAGTGCATTTTTTATTTTAAAGTAATTTGTTCTCGATAATTGACCAAAAGGCTTAGCTAGGGTAAGTTTGCGCCTAGATGTTTTATCACAGTAAACTCGAAAAAATGGCTAAGAAAAAAATAGAAAATTTAAGCTTTGAAGAATCCCTTACTGAACTTGAATTAATAGTGCAAAACTTAGAGCAAGGTGAACTAAGTTTAGAAGACTCTATGACGCTTTTTGAACGCGGTTTGAACTTGAGTCAAGGCAGTCAAGAAAAGCTCAAAAGTGCTGAACAAAAAATACAAATTTTGCTCGCTAAAAACGGGAAATCTCAACTAGAAACGTTTGAAAAAACGGATAATACGAGTAACGATTAGTGACTCAATTAAGCCAACTCGATTTTTATCAAGCCCGCATTAATCAATTCCTAGAAGATAAACTTGCGCAACTTGAAGTCAATGATGAAAAGTTATTAGCGGCAATGCGATATGGCTTATTGATTGGTGGTAAGCGTATGCGACCTTATCTGTCATACATCACTGGCGATGCGCTAGGTTTAGACGTTTCTGATATAGACGGAATTGCCGCTGCTCTAGAATGTATTCATGCTTTCTCCTTATTGCACGACGACTTACCCGCGATGGATGATGACGATTTACGTCGTGGACAACCAACTTGCCATAAAGCTTTTGATGAAGCCACGGCTATTTTAGCTGGCGACAGTTTGCAAACCCTCGCTTTTGATATTGTAGCTAACCATTCTTTTACGCCTAATGCCCAAGCTAAACGTATTGAATTAATTCGTCATTTAGTCAACGCTACGGGCTATCAAGGCATGTGTGGCGGGCAAGCGCTTGATATTAGTGCAACCGATAAAGAAATATCATTAATCGAATTAGAAAAGCTACACTCGTTAAAAACAGGTGCACTACTAAAAGCCTCTGTTAACATGGTTGCCGAAATCTGCAGCAATATTTCCATTGAACAAAAAAATCAGCTTGCTCTTTATGCAGAACATGTAGGTTTAGCGTATCAAGTTCGTGATGATATTATAGACATAATATCAAGTGATGAGCAGCTAGGAAAACCAGCAGGTTCGGACGTTGCAGCGAACAAAAGCACTTACCCTGCCTTGTTAGGTTTACAAGGGGCTCAACAAAAAGCTGACAACTTATACCAACAAGCACTACAAGCTTTAGCAACTTTGCCTTACAATACGCTCAACTTAGCTGAATTTGCGACGTTTATTATCAAACGTGCACATTGACCTTAAATTAACACTCTAAAGAATAAACAATAATTAATATGACTATAAACCTTGCCGACTATCCTTTATTGGCCAATATCGACTCTCCTGATGATCTACGTATGTTAGATCAAAATCAATTAATTCAGGCCAGTAACGAGCTTCGCAGCTATTTATTAAGTTCGGTAAGTAAAAGTAGTGGACACTTTGCCTCAGGGTTGGGCACGATAGAGTTAACTGTCGCGCTACACTATGTATATAAAACGCCCTTCGATCACCTTATTTGGGATGTTGGCCATCAAGCTTACCCACATAAAATTTTAACAGGTAGACGAGACCAACTGCACACCATACGTCAAAAAGACGGGTTGCACCCTTTCCCATGGCGTGAAGAAAGCGAATACGACGTATTAAGTGTTGGGCATTCAAGTACTTCTATTTCAGCAGCATTAGGTCTTGCAGTGGCTGCAGAAAAAGAAGCGCTACACCGCAAAGTTGTTGCCGTAATTGGTGATGGCGCTATGACCGCAGGTATGGCCTTTGAAGCGTTGAATCATGCCGGTGACATAAAAAATGATATGTTGGTTATTTTAAATGACAACGAAATGTCGATTTCAGAAAACGTTGGTGCATTGAATAACCACTTGGCAAAGATGTTGTCGGGAAGCATATATACTGGAATACGTGAAGGTAGTAAGCGCATACTTAAAAATATTCCGCCAATAAAAGAATTAGCTAGTCGTGCAGAAGAACATTTAAAAGGCATGGTTGTTCCAAGCACTTTCTTTGAAGAATTAGGTTTTAATTATATCGGCCCTATTGATGGCCATGATGTAAATGGTTTGGTTGATACCATTACTAATATGCGAAATCTAAAAGGGCCACAGCTACTTCATATTGCCACTAAAAAAGGTAAGGGATATGAAGCCGCTGAACAAGACCCAATAAAATATCATGCGGTGCCAAAATTTGATCCTAGCCAAACATCTTTACCCAAAAGTAAGCCAAGTTTACCAACGTATTCAAAAATATTTGGTGACTGGCTTTGTAAAACGGCTGAGCAAAATAAATCTCTTGTTGCGGTAACCCCTGCAATGGGTGAAGGCTCTGGCATGGTTGAGTTTAGCCAACGTTTTCCTGAGCAATACTTTGATGTTGCGATTGCAGAACAGCATGCTGTAACTTTTGCAGCAGGTTTAGCTATCGGTGGTAACAAGCCCGTTGTCGCTATATATTCTAGCTTTTTACAGCGTGGATACGATCAATTAATTCACGATGTCGCTATTCAAAACTTACCTGTATTATTTGCGATTGACCGTGCAGGTATTGTCGGCGCAGACGGACCCACACATCAAGGTTCATTCGATTTAAGCTTTATGCGCTGTGTGCCAAACATTGTAATTATGGCGCCGTCTGATGAGCGCGAATGCCAACTAATGCTTAACACCGGTTTTCAATTCAATGGCCCTAGTGCTGTTCGTTACCCTAGAGGATGCGGTAATGGAGCCGAACTTCCTGAAATAACTCAAACTATTGAAATGGGTAAAGCTAATATTATCTCACATTCAATAGCTGAAAAATCAACGCCTTCTGTTGCTATATTAAATTTTGGCAGCACGTTAGATGAAGCAAAAATAGCCGCACAAGCGCTCAATTGCACATTGGTTGATATGCGCTTTATCAAACCGCTTGATGTAACTTTGATCGACGAAATGGTAAAAACTCATGATGTTATCGTAACTATTGAAGATAATGCCATTGCTGGTGGCGCAGGCTCTGGGGTTAATGAGTATATTCTGAGCCAAGGCACTGCCATAAAGATTTTAAATATTGGCCTTCCTGACAGTTTTATTAAACATGGCACTCAGCAAGAAATCCATCAAGATCTTGGCTTAGATAGCCAAGGATTTATTAAAAAAATAGCAGCATTTGTTCAGTAGAGAACGAATAATCAATTCTGCTAATTATTTTTATTATTGACAAATACCCTAGAAATTTATTTTCTAGGGTAGCTTTAACCAAAAACATCCCCTTATCTCCCCAAAAATCATAAAAACAGTTACAGTTTATTTTCTACCTTATCTCAATTAGTCATTTAAGAGATTGAACTCCCAGCAGTATTACTCTGCATTTTTGTACAAAAAAAAATAAATTCAGCTTTTCCTTTCATTATTATTATGTTTAAATTCTTAGCGATTTTAATTTACACCTATAAAGAGATATTAAATGGATTTAAATAAAAGTATTATTGCCATAGCGTTGGTTTCAGCGCTCAGTGCGTGTGGCGGTTCAAGCAACTCAAGTAATTCAACAACGCCACCTCAAACTCTCCCTCCAGAGCCAGTTCAAACAGTTATCGGTGGTAAAGCCATTAAAGGCACGATGGCAAATGCTATTGTTACCGTCTTTAAATTTGTTGATGGTTTACCCGTAGCACTTACTGACACTGAATTATCCTCTGATGGCATTGTTACAGGTACTGATGGCAGCTATACCTTCACAGTTTTGGACTATAGCGGCCCGGTTAAAATTGAACTTTCTGTAGGTGCTGATACCACAATGATTTGTGATGCTCCAGCAGGCTGTGCAGGTGTTGCTTATGGCGATACAATTCAACTTATAGATGTTGACCCAGACTTAAAATTATCGTCAATTTCAACAGTTTCTGCCGATAACTCCGGCACAGTAAGCTTGAACGTTTCTGCATTAACACATTTAGCTGCAGAGATGATTGAAGCTAAAGCTAAAGAAAGTGGCACCGCTGATAATGACCTTGTAGATGAACAATCATCTATTATCGCTAACGCTTTTAATATTATGGGTAGTATCACCGCATTAGAACCAACAACAGTTGAAAATGCCACTGCGGTTGCCAATGAAGATAATGCCGACGAGTTACGTTACGGCTTAATTAACGCTGCTATTATGGCAACTTTATTTTCTGGAGAAGCAGATTCCGGAGCAATACTATCTGAAAAGCTTGCACAAGTTGCTGCTGATTTAGTTGAAAATGACGGTGCATTGCTCGTTAACCAAGATGCAAACAATGAAGGCTTCGAACTTTCATTAGTCGATGTACTTGATGCCGCTGGTGAAATAGCCAGTGTTACGGCAGCAGCTATTGCAGCAGACCCTGACCTTGCTGACAGTGATGCAGCCATTGCTGCAATTGCTACACTTGAACAACAAGAAACTAATTTAGAAAACCAAGCACAGTACGAAGAAGCTAATGCTGGTGCAGACGGCCGTAGTAGCACTGAAGTTGAAGTACCTACTGAAGGCGACGCCGTCGCTAAAGCAAAAGCTATGGTTGAAGACGTACGATTATTTGGCCACTTATTTGAGCTAGGCTCAGACTCAAATGATGCCATCACCACTGAAGGTGATAAATATATCGCATTGATTGACAGCGCGGGTGTAATGGTTGAAGCCGAAGCGGCTAGCTTTTTATTATTAGCTGACCTTACTGACGCCTTATCAACAGTAAGTATGATGCATGAAGCAGGCACTATCGAAGCAGGTACACTTCCAATCGATAGCTACTTAAGTACAGAAGGCGCAGTAGGTACCATTACTATTGATACAGAAACTGCAAACGGTGGCATTTTATTTACCATCAATGCAACTTCAGGTGAAGAAAAAGTAACATTAAACGCTGAAGTAACTTTTGCTGAAGATGGCTTAAGCATTACATTAAATATCGACGGCTCAATCGAGTCTGCTGGTGCAATGTTATCACTTACTGAGGGTAGCTTTGCGAAAGTTAACTTAGATAGTGCAATAACGAGAGCATCTCTTGAAGATGACAGCTTTGAAGGCGAAGTCACCTCAGGTGAATTAGCACTTGAAGTAGTTCTAGAGCAAAAAGCATCAGATACTGTTACAGACCCAGTAACTTTTACTGGCGCAATTAATACCAAACTAGTACCTGTTGCTGTACCAACAATTGATGAAAGTCATCATTGGGACGAATGGACACAAGAACAGACAGTGTCATATAACCTTCCTGAAATGGAAACAGCAATATTACCTGAAATGTTAACTTTAAATGGTGGCTTTAATTCATTAGAAGGTAACTTACTTAAAGCAACTTTAACCGTTAACATTCACGATTTGGAAAGCTATGAAGCTCCTGGTTTTGAATATATTGGTAAAAAGGTAGAAAACTTACTCAATATTACTATTTCAGAAGACCTTAATACCATAGTGCTAACAGATGCTGATATCGTTGCCGATGATGAACAAACAGTTAGTACTTCTACATTTTCAAAAACTGCTGCAGGAAATTGGACCAATGCGATTTCAGTAGTTACCGAAGATGCTGAACTTCATAACTGGGGAACCGGTTATGAGCTTAAACATATTTCTCGACCTTTTGAAACCGACTTAGGTACTGGCTTCATTTATACCTACGGTTACATTGTTGCTGTAGAAAACTTCTATTATGCGAGATCTGTTAGAGCAACACCTATCGATGATGACAGTAACGGCGTAGCTGATGGTTATCACTTTGAAATTATAAGAACAAACGACGGTCAGTTTTCATACGATACCGATGGCATGATAGATGATGAAGGTAATATCGACTTTAGCGTTTTCGTTAATGACAACGGCGAAATTTTAACTGCCGACGGTCAAATACGCCCTTGGAGCAACATTCAGAACTTAAATACCTACTTAACTATTGATGACTTTGTTGAAGAAAACAGCCGTTACGTTCCGGTTAATCCATTTACTAACGACAATGGCGCAGAATTTTTCAGTAAAACCAGAAATTCGTTTTCTTTTACGGTTGATGATATGGGCAGAGCTGAGTTAATACTTAGTGAAGAGCAGTCTGCAGGCATTGCCGCAGGAGAAATATTAGAATTAAACCCTACCGCTTACTTGATGGAACCATTACTTAAAGATGCATTTACTATTGCGGTAAGTGAAGATAAAAATACACTGACCTTAACACTTGAAGATGCTTTTACAGGTACGCGCACTTTTGCAGGCGACGGGGAAGGTAATTATACGGCAAATGCCACTGCTACGCATGTTAACGGTTCAATAACATCAGATTACCAAACGGCTGTAGCAACAGCCATAGAGGGTGTCGACCTTCCTAAAGTTGTTGTTAATAATGCTGGCAACTGGAATGATTGGCAATGGGCAAACCAAGCTCAAATTACGCCTGTCGATTCAGACCAAGACGGTGTTGCTGATAAATTTACTTTTAAAGCAACATGGGGTGAATCATTTAATGAGAACGGCGAACTTATTGACTGGGAAGGAAACGTAGTTGATCTTGACGAAAAAAGTAACTGGACAACAGCAGAAAGTTACGCGCAATTACTTCAGTATAGTGTTGATTGGGGGACTCCGATTGCAGCCTACTTCCCTATCAATCCATATGAAGAAAGCAATGCTCTAGATTACTATAAAAGTTTAGTAGTAAACCGCGATCATTCGACTTTAGGTTTTGATGTCGATGCTGTTGGTCATATAGAAGTTAATATTTCTGAAGAAAAATTAGCAACTGTGCTAGCAAATACAACAACGAGTTTTGATGCTTTAATTACTGAGCCCGGTTTAACAAAATCGTTAGAAAATGAAGATGTTTTCTTAGACGCCAGTGCCGCTTTAACAGTAGAAGCTATTTTAGGTGAATATCAAGTTAAATTGCTTTTGTCAGGGCAACGTACAGCATTTAACGATGGAAAATTTGACCTTGAAATGAGCTATAATTACCTGATGAAGAAAATATTCCGAAAGTTTATTGCTCATATGAGAACCGATGAAGCAGGAACTTTCACCGTTAACAATAGCGAAGGCGTATTACTTATTATGAATGAGCTTGAAGAAGGCTCAGAGAGTAATGTTATCGGTACGATTTATGTTGGACCTACAGCAATAAAAGCCGCTGAAATTCAAGATCGTGAAAGTGGCATCACTATAGTTTATGAAGATGGAGTTATGGAAACATTATAATATTCATTTATAAAAAATAACTTTGATAAATGCTAAGGAGTCTATTAGTGAATTTAACTAATAGACTCCTTTTTTATGCGTGTTTAACTAGTTGTTTCAAATAAACATTGGTACTATCAAATAAAAAATATACTTAACATCAATAAGGAAATTAGATGAAAGTAACCTGCGGTTATTGGTTCGTTTTCACTTTACTTTTTTCTTCAAATATTCAAGCAGAGAATACTCAGCCTAGTAAACAAACTCGCATAGAGTTCTTTGCTGACAGCGCTTCATACAGTAATATTTTACCAGTGAAACAGCTAATAGAAGATGACTGGCAACAGGCTCCTAAGCATTCAGCGAGCGACGGATTTACTCAAAATGAAATGGGTGCAAGAATTTATTGGAATAACTTTTCTTTCAGTGCTTCTCATCGATACGACTATTTTATTTTCTCAAATTCAGATACCGCTAAAGCGTTTTATTTAGACCGTAGTGACCAAGCACTCAATTCTCAAGAGAAGTACAACATAGACCTTAAATTATTTCACCAACGTAGTAATGGCATACGTTTAGGCTATAAGTTTGTTTTTGATAATTTTTCCAGCGAAATACGTTTAGGTTATTGGAATATAACCGGTTCAAGAGAGTCTTATTTAACAGGAACATTATCCAGCGACCTCAACGGTAAAGTTAAAGCACTTGCTGATTTAAAAGAATTTTACTCAGATAAAAATTTATTACACCGTAAAAATACCAATGACTGGGATAGCGATGGCTCGGGCATCACATTAGATATTCACTTAGCTTGGCAGCCTAATGAATCTATTAGTTTGTATGCTGATTTGAAAGATTTATACTCAGATTTCAGTTTGGATAACTCGGGCTACAGTGAAGGGACATTTGACACCCATGGTACCTTTATTAATGGTATCGGTGGTAAGGCTTATTTACCTATTTATCGCGGTAAAGAACTTGAAGGTAAGCACCAGTTTGCACTACCTGAGCAAGTCGACATAATTGGACTTTATCACGACACTGCACAATTCAGTTATTTAGCTCGTTATAAACGCCAAGGTGAACAAAATTTTTACTACGTAGGGCTTGAGGTGCAGCACGAAAACTCATCAACCCGACTTTTGTTCGACGTTGAAAATATTACTCCTGAAGTTCAATATAAAAACAACTGGTTCACTCTGCTTTTTGCTATTGACGACCTACGTTTAGAACAAGCCTTACAACTTAATTTAGGGATAAACTTGAATTATAAATTTTAAATCAGTCTATTATCCATAGCTATATTATTTTTTTCTTGCAATTACCTCTGTAAGCAATTAATTTAACGATAAAGCTACTAGTTTAATAATTTATATGCGAATTGTCGTTTGGATTACTGGCTGTTTTTTTCTCCTATTTATCAATAGTTGCCATGCTAATGCAACTGAAAAAGACATCTTTGATTTCAGCATAGAAGAGCTAATGCAAGTGCGTATTAGTTTAGCTACAAAAACCGAAGAAACTGTTTTAACAGTGCCTTCGACGATCACTGTATTTGAACAAGCAGATATTCAAGCCTTAGGCGTTAAAAATGCTTATGATGTGATGAATTTTGTTCCTGGTTTTCAAATGACACGCGGTGATTGGGTTGGTGCTGTACCGAAAGAACATGCCCGTGGCGTTTATCTTGATAATGGCTATATACTGGTCATGATAAATGGCGAACGACTTAACGAAATATCCTTCGGTAAAGCTTCTGTTTACACTCCACATATTCCAGCCGAAATAATTGATCGCATTGAAGTTATTCGTGGCCCAGGTTCAGCATTATATGGTAGTAATGCCTTTTTAGGCGTGATGAATATAATTACTAAAAACGCTGATAAACAATTAACGGTTAGCTTAGGCGAAAAAGGTTATCAACAGTTATCAACTAGTTGGCAAGAAACCATAAATGATGACTTAAATCTCCATAGTAATATCTCCATTGAAAAGTCTGACGGGCACCAATATACATCGCCTTTAAACCGCAAAGTCAAAGACCCTTATAAAAATAAATATTTAGAATTTGGTGCACGATATAAATCTAGCCACCTTAATGTTCGATATAGTGAAAACGAACTTAACGAATTTCTAAATATCGGTGGTTTTTCGTTAGATAACATTCATGAAAGTAGCAGTCTTTCCTTGTCTGGAAATACTAAAGTTTGGCAAAATAAAAATCAGAAATTAAAGGTAAAAGCTTCCTATAGCTTGTTTAAAATAAAGTCTGCGGGCATGGTGCTACCTCAAGAGGCAGGCATTATTACCGATGATTTTTTAATAGGGCCATATTGGCGCACAGAATCTAGTGATATAAGTGCAGATCATAGTTGGGAAATTAACAAAGATATTAGCCTGAATTCAGGTGTGGAATATAGAAAAGCAAACCAATTTCAATCTGGAAATGCAGTTACACATTACGATCACCAAAAAGAGTTAATTATCCCCACAGATGAAAATTACCTTGGTGGAGTTGTTATTATTAAAAGGCCTCCCGAATCAGATAGTTTAAATCAATCTCATGTAATGCAGGGGATTTACAGCCAACTTAAGTGGCAAATAAAGCAAAACCTCAGTTTATTTTTAGGCTCTCGCTACGACAATGTTAAAGGTATTGACCATAAACTTTCACCACGCGGTGCTATTGTTTGGCAAGCGAATTCAAATAATACTTTAAAGCTACAATATGGTGAATCATTTCGTACGCCAGTAAATAACGAACTATATTCAAACGATAGCATCACAACTGGCAATCCTAATTTAACTTCAGAGTTTGTTAAAACAACCGAATTTGTCTGGATTTATCAAGATAAAACGCTTTCAAGTGAAGTAGTACTTTTTCATAATAATTTACGCGATTTTATCAATAAAGTGCCCTATAGCGGTGACGCTCTTTTTACCTTCGATAATACTGTAAATTTAAAAATCAGTGGTTTAGAAACCAGTGCAAATATTGAAATTAATGAGCAATTACGATTATCGATGAACTATACACACTTATTTGATGATCCTATCAATGATAGCTTTAAGCACTTTGGTACGGTTAATCTTTCATATAAATTAGACCAATGGCAGTTTAATGCTAACGCTATCTGGCGCGATGAAGTGTCTCCTCCTAAGATGGATTTCAGTAACGACATTCAATTCACGCAAAAGCAATACACCTTGTTTTCAGCCAATCTAACTTACGATTTCTCCAATAAACATGCCTTATCAATTAATGCACATAACCTGCTTGATAAAGACTATGTTGTTTTTGACCCTAGAATTTTTAATGGTGAAGTGCCCGGTAAAGGTCGGTTATTATCGGTTTCTTATCGATATCAATTTTAGCTCAAAGTTAAAAAGATAAGAGGTAAAAAAATCACCGACAAGATTTACTCTTATTGGTGATTTAATATAGGTAAAGTTTTTCTATAAAATTAATTATTCAGCAATATATTCAACAACCTCTAGACCAAAGCCTGATAGCGAATGATATTTCGTTTGTGAACTTAATAAGCGCATTTTACTCACGCCTAAATTAGAAAGTATTTGTGAGCCTACACCAACATTACGCGAACCGACATGGCGCTTTATTTCATTAACCACTTCACCAGCATCTACTTTCGAATACTTTTCTACTTGCGAAATTAGCTCTGCGGTTGACTCGTGTTTGCCCAAAAGTACTAATACACCACCTTCGTTGCCGATTTTTTCCAACGCATTAGCCATTGGCCATTTAGCAACGCTTTCACGCTGACTGAACAATAAGTCTCGGAAGGTATTTTCTAAGTGTACTCGCACTAAAGTCGGCTCTTCAGCTTTAATTTCGCCTTTAGTTAAAGCAAAGTGTGCTTGACCATCTATTGTATCTTTAAAGACGGTTAAATCGAACTCACCAAACGCTGTCGGCAACTTACACTGAGAAATGCGTTCTATGGTCGTTTCGTTGGCATTTCGGTATTCGATTAAATCGGCAATAGTGCCCATTTTTAATCCATGTTTTTCAGCAATAATTTCTAAATCAGGACGGCGTGCCATTGTGCCATCTTCATTTAATATTTCTACTATCACTGCAGCTGGCTCTAAACCGGCCAAACGCGCTAAGTCAGTGCCAGCTTCGGTATGGCCTGCACGGTTTAAAACACCACCATCTTTAGCAATTAACGGGAAGATATGCCCCGGCTGAACGATGCTTAAATGATCTGCGTCTTTCGCAACAGCAGCTAAAACTGTCGTTGCACGGTCACCGGCGGAAATACCGGTAGTTACGCCCTGTGCAGCTTCAATTGAAACGGTAAAGTTAGTACTAAATTGCGCATCATTTTTCTCAACCATTAAAGGTAATTTAAGCTCTTGACACTTTTCAACAGTCATCGGCATACAAATTAAACCACGGCCGTGAGTTGCCATAAAATTAATGGCTTCAGGTGTAACCTTTTCAGCAGCCATAATGAAGTCACCTTCATTTTCACGGTCTTCGTCATCCATCAAAATGACCATTTTACCTTGAGCAATATCGTCAATAATTTCTTGTGGGGTGTGTAAATTCATGATCATCTCTTTTTATTTAATGAAGCCACTACGAGCCAATAATTCTTGAGTCACACCTGAACTTTGTTGTTCAGTTGAGCTGGATTCTTTTCTAGTTAATAAACGTTCGATATATCGCGCTATTAAATCAACTTCTAGATTTACTTTTGTACCAACTTGATAGTCTGCAATAATCGTTTGTGCTGTTGTATGGGGTACTATTGTTAAACGGAACTTGTTCTCCGTTAAACTGTTCACCGTTAAGCTAGTGCCGTCGATAGTTATTGAGCCTTTTTCAGCAATATAGGGTGCCAAATCACTCGGCATTTCTAGCCAATACTCTATGCTATTACCGTTATTTTCAATGGCACTAATAGCAACAACAGCGTCAACATGACCTGAAACCATATGGCCACCAAAACGTGTCGTTGGTAACATAGCTTTTTCTAAGTTTACGGTTTGTCCTGATTGGTAATTAGCAAAACCAGTACGTGTTAATGTTTCATTTGAAACATCAGCGCTAAAACTAGATGAGTCAAAAGCAACTACAGTTAAACAAATGCCATTTGTGGCAATTGAATCGCCTAACTTAACATCACTCATATCTAATGAATTTGTCGCAATAACTAGCCTTGCGCCCTGCCCAGTAATATTAATCGCCTTAATATTACCGACCGCTTCAATTATTCCTGTGAACATAATCACTCTTTAATTTATTTGTTGTCGAACTTCTTCGACATTTGAA
>Ga0209291_1001150_pt1 | contig 24145 bp, 13 predicted proteins | sample GOMGulsemesocosm_FD_184633 | JGI IMG/M metagenome (GOLD analysis project Ga0209291, IMG submission 184633) | Methane-oxidizing microbial communities from mesocosms in the Gulf of Mexico - GOM9B Gulf of Mexico (SPAdes) (version 2) | ecosystem: Environmental > Aquatic > Marine > Cold seeps...
AGCAAACCTTTATCCTGTAGACAATAGCTCTAAACAGATTAAAGAAAACTTTGCTGAGGATAAACAGGTGGTAATTGCAGGAAGATTAATGTCTCGTAGAATTCAAGGAAAAGCTTCTTTTGCTGAATTACAAGATAGCGAAGGTAGAATACAAGTGTATTTTAACCGTGATGAAATTTGTACTGGAGAAGATAAAACATTGTACAATGATGTCTACAAGAAATTATTAGACATTGGAGATTTTATTGGTATTGAAGGAACATTGTTTACTACTCAAGTAGGTGAAAAAACCGTATTGGTAAATAACTTTACTTTATTAAGTAAAGCGTTAAAGCCATTACCATTACCTAAAACTGATAAGGATGGAAAAACTTTTGATGAATTTAACGACCCTGAGATGCGTTACCGCCAACGTTACGCTGATTTGGTTGTAAACCCACATGTAAAAGAAGTATTCGTAAAAAGAAACAAATTGTTTACAGCAATGCGTAACTTTTTTAACGACTCAGGATATATGGAAGTTGAAACTCCAATTTTACAACCTATTCCTGGAGGAGCTGCAGCAAGACCATTTATAACACATCACAACTCATTGGACATGCCTTTATATATGCGTATCGCTAATGAATTGTATTTAAAAAGATTGATTGTTGGTGGTTTTGATGGTGTATATGAGTTTTCTAAAAATTTCCGTAATGAAGGAATGGACAGAACGCACAATCCTGAATTTACAGCAATGGAAATTTATGTAGCCTATAAAGACTACAACTGGATGATGGACTTTACTGAAAAGTTATTAGAATATTGTGCAATAGCTGTAAACGGAAGCTCAAAGGCGACATTTAACGGGCAAGAAATTGACTTTAAAGCACCATACAAACGTATTACTATGGCAGATTCTATTAAGGAATTTACTGGATATGATATTTACGGAAAATCAGAAGATGAATTAAGAGCTGCCGCTAAAGACATGGGTATTGCTGTTGATGAAACTATGGGGAAAGGAAAATTAATTGATGAAATGTTTGGTGAAAAATGCGAAGGAAACTACATACAACCAACATTCATTACTGACTATCCAAAAGAGATGAGTCCATTATGTAAAGAACATAGAGACAATCCTGAATTAACGGAGCGTTTTGAATTAATGGTTTGTGGTAAAGAAATCGCAAATGCGTATTCTGAATTAAATGATCCTATTGATCAACGTGAACGTTTTGAGGCACAGTTAAAGCTTGCTGAAAAAGGTGATGATGAAGCTACTGAGTTTATAGATCATGATTTCTTACGTGCTTTAGAGTATGGTATGCCTCCAACATCTGGATTAGGAATTGGAATGGACCGCTTAATTATGTTTTTAACGGATAATCCTTCTATACAAGAGGTGTTGTTCTTTCCACAAATGAAACTTGAGAAAAAAGCCCCATCTGTTGATTTAAACGAGGATGAAAAGGTTGTATTAAACTTATTACAAAAAGCTGAAAAGATTGATTTAAACGATTTAAAATCACAATCAGGATTAAGTAATAAAAAATGGGACAAATCTATTAAAGGGCTAACCAAAAACAACTTGGCTAAAGTGAATAAAACGGAAGCTGGATTGTTTGTTGAAGCGGTATAACAACCTCAGGTTGACTTAACATATATCTCCCTAACATTATAATTCAAAAAAGGAGCTACAAATTGTAGCTCCTTTTTGATTTATTTCTCCACATAGTCCTTAATTGACATTTCATTTATTATTACATCTGACAATACTGCGTTTCCTTCTTTTATATAAACAACCGCATAAGTGTCGTTATTTGGTAAGCTATCACGTACAGACTCTATAGCAGCAACTTCTGCATCATAAGCTTTACTTTCTTCCATATAATACCGATTGAACTCTAAATTAAAATTTACTGTTCCATCTTTTGAACCACCCCATGCAACTGTTCCTCTTACAAAATCATCAGAGTTTTTAAATTCCGATCTACTTACTTCTTCTACTTTAGCGAACCCCAAGCTATCCGTTTGAAGTTTGATATATATATCGTCGTTCCTAGACCACAGAGTATCATTAGTCTTAGCAGTACACAACTCATAATTTAAGGTAATATACTTTCCTCTAAAAGGATCCGTAGGATCTACTGGTCTCGTTTTAAACTTATAAGGCACCCCGTTTCTCAAAACAGACTCCTTACTTGAAATCATTTGAAATGGTACGAATAATTGTATTAAGGACAGCCCAATAAAAATTAAAAATATATGTCTTGTTTTCATCTCTATTATTTTTTTATGTTACGCTTTAACATCAAATAATTCACTACAAAAAAGCCTGCTCCTATCAATACAAATAGCATCCCTTTAAAAACAAAACTGATATTCGTATCAAAAAACCTACATATTATTAAAGAGGATAAAATTAACAATCCGTAGTTAGATATTCCAAAATGATATTGGTCTATTCCTTTTTTAATAGTAATTAACCCCAATACAAACAGTACAATATTTACACCGATTACAGCAGTAATAATAGATGTTGTTCCTATTAAACATAGAACAGGAAAAAGGGCCATAATGTATAAGAACAAATTAAATCCTTCTTTTTTTATTTTCTTCCAACTACACTTAAAAGTAACTGCACTTATAAGAAACAATACTAATCCAATTATTAACTCTTCTGAAGATGGGTTTATATTTATTATCGACTCTTTCCAAATCCATTTAAAACTAAACAGTAACAACATAACAATAGTCCCTATTGATCCTAAAACCAAGTAACCATTTTTTCTCAACTGCCTATTTGCTAAAAAAGGAAGGTTTCCTAAAAGATATATTGTACTAAAAAGCAGCAAGTATAAATAAGGTAAAGATTCCCATTCTGTTTTAATAAATGCACCCAAAGTAATTATTAAACTCAATGGTAATAACCAGCTTATTACACCAACTAAATTACTAGCATTATCTTTTTTTATTTTAGAAATGTAAAAAGGCAACAACCCTAAGAGTATTACTACATACCATAAAGGCATATGTTGCGATCCAAATCCGTATTCACAAGCATAGTAACTAATAAACACCAAGTTTAAAACCCATAATGCATTTGACTTCAACAAGTATACTAACGGAACACATAACAAAACCCAAGTAAGTAGGTAACTACTAAAATTGCCTGGGATATTATATATCTGGCTAATTAAAGCCATACTAGAACCTACAGCAAAAAACAGAAAGGTTCCAGATGATTCCTTCCAAACGGCACTTTTCTTTTTTATGATAGAATATCCTACTGCTAATTGCCCTATTAACAACGGAATAAACGCAAACATGGTCTTAATACTTTTTGCCATATCATCCCAATTATGGGCCACCATTAAAATAATACCCAAACCAATTAAAATAGATCCTAATACTCCAAAAATAACCATCAGTTTGTTTGGAGACTGATCAGTTTTTCTAGCGTAATACTCCGCTATTTTTTCAGAAACGGCTACTGAAATCACTTTATTGCTAACCAACTCTGGTAACTCTTTTATTAATTTACTATTCATACTTTTCATTCTTTAAAGCCTTGACGATTAAGTCAAGGTTTCATTTATGTCCCTTTTATAAAACCTTCTATATACAAGTACTAATTTCTTAAAGTCATACCTAAAATAGTAACTAGAATAATTAGAAAGGAATATAAATAAAGTGACCTTAGGTTAAACTTCTCTTTTACAAAATAAATAAAAGATACTACTGGCAAAATAATTAGCAATGCTATCATTGGTAGCCATAATAGTTCAAAAATAGCACCTACTATAGCAAAATGGTACACATTAACGAGTTGTCCAAAATTCCAGAAAAAAGAGACTAGTATACTCGATATAAAAACTACTTTAGCTGTGCTCAATTTACCCATTATTAACTTCTTTATCTTCTTCTGTTGCTAAAAACTGTATATCTCTAGTGTTTTTTTGAACAGCAGTAGCTGCAAACAAACTCAATAAAAATGACATTCCGTAAAATCCTTTTTCACTCAGTAATAAATCAGCATTCCATAAACCAATGATTAATAAAACTATAGCAGCTATGGTTGTGAACCAACTAATACCATAATACATTTCGGTAACAGGTATTCCTTCTAATTTATCTCTTACTGCCTTTTGAACTGATATTACTGAAAACAACCCAAATAGTAAGATAGTGAAGTAATATCCTTTTTCATTTAATAGCATGTCTGCATTCCATAACCCAATACAATAGGATACCATTCCTATTAATAAAGCTGACCATGCTGCTCCTATAAAAGCTGATGTAGGCTTAGCATTAAATACTTCTTTTTTATTCGTTGAGCTTTCTTTTCCTGACACTGTTGTTTGATAATCCATAGTATGTATCTTTTAGTTAGCACCTATTTTTAATGATCAATTACATTTAATCATAAGTCAAAGATGCAGCTGTTTTAAAGATTATACAAAACTAAAAAACACAAATACTTACGACTAAATATTCATAAAAAAATACAACTAATCATATTTTAATGTAACTTTAATCATTATTACTTATGATTAAAATGATAGACTTAAGCAAACTTATTACTAGTTTAACCCCTGAAGAGCAATCAGACTTTAAACTATTCTTAAAAAGAAAGAACAGAAGGCCAGACGCAAAAAACGTATTACTATTCTCTTTATTAGCAAAAGGAGAGTCCAACAGCGAAACTATTTGCACTATTATATACAATAAGAATAACAGAAATGCTTATCATGCATTACGCAAGAGGTTATACGATTCTTTATTAGATTTTGTAGCTACAAATAATACGGAGCAAGAAAGCAATATTGAAATGCTTTTGATAAAAAACATCTTGTCTGCTAGAAATTTTCTTCATCGAAAACAATACGAACTTGCTTATCAAATTCTAATCAAAGCGGAACGAATTGCTAAAGAGCAACTCTTATTCCCTATTTTAAATGAAATTTATCATACACAAATTCAATACGCACATTGTACCCCTACAACAGACCTAAATGAATTAATCTCCAAGTTCAATAACAACCAACATTACTATTTAGCTGAAGAACGACTAAATATTGTGTATGCTACTATTAGAGAGCAAATTAATATATCCGTTTTTCAAAAGAAGAAAATCAACTTTAATACTATTATCACTAATACGTTAAACAAATATCAAATAAACATTGATGAATCAATTTCTTTCAAATCTTTATATCAATTAATAAGTATCGCCAGTATTTCTGCGTTTGCCGCCAAAAATTATTATAGCATTGAATCTTTTCTTATTGGTACTTATCAAAAAATAGAAAATCATCAACAAAAACAATTGTATTACCATATACAAGTATTGTATTTAATTGCCAATATGTATTTCAGGAACAAGAAGTTTAAAGAAGCATTTATCTACTTAAACAAGATGGAACAAGAAATGAGTTCCAATAATAAAAAATATTACAAATCATTTGATTTAAAGCACCAAAACTTACTAGCTTTATGCTACAACTTTAGTAATCAAAATCAAAAAGCTATAAATATTGCACAACCATACATTAATCAAAAACACCATGATTTAACATCTCAACTAGACATTGTTTTATGTTTATGTATGTACCATTTTCACAACCAAAATTATCAAGAAGCTTTAAAAAACATCAATACCTTTCACCATTCTGACAAATGGTATCAACAAAAAGCAGGGAATGAATGGGTTATTAAAAAGAACCTAATTGAAATCCTAATACACATTGAACTTGATAATTTAAACTTAATTGAATCTAGAATTTTAAGTTTTAAAAGAAAACATTCAACCTATCTTAAGAGCATCAATCAAGACAGAGTACTAACTTTTATTTCATTAATAGAAGAACTCTATTTTAAACAAAGTAAAAGAAACGCTCCTGAGTTTTTAAATAAAATAGAAGGCTCTTTTAATTTCTTAGATAATAAACAAGAGGATATTTTTGTAATGAGTTTCTATGCTTGGTTAAAAGCAAAAACAACCAAAAAAAATATTTATATAACTACACTAGAAATGATAACTCTATAATTATTAGATAACATTAATTAAACCTTTTTGTTTTTTCTCTGTCATAGAAGCAAATAACTTAAAAATAAAAAAATGAAAAAATTAATTGTATTAGCAGCCTTAGTAATTAGTTCTGTAACTTTTGGACAAGAAAATCATCATGGAAAAAGAGAACATCACAAAAAAGGAAAGATGGAAATGATGAAAGACTTATCTCCAGAACAAATGGCAACTTTAAGAACTAAAAAAATGACTTTAGTTTTAGATCTTACAAAAACACAACAGGATAAAATGCATGCTTTACATTTAGAAAGCGCAAAAGAAATAAAAGAGAAAATAAAAAAGAGAAAACAACTTAAAGGTGCTGAAAAACCAAAACTATCATCAGAAGAAAAATATAAAAAAATGAACGCCGTTCTAGATAGAAAAATTGAAATAAAAAGCAAGATGAAATCTATCTTAACTGAAGAACAATTTAAAAAATGGGAACGTTCACAAAAACAATCTAGAAACAAAAAGAAACAACATCACATGAGAAAATAGTGAGTGGTTTTTTATTATTTATTATTTATAGTATCACGTTATTAATGTTTTTTTAATTACTTTAGGGCCTTATATTATTAATCCATAAAATAAATTAAACTATTATTATGAAAAAAATCATTGCAGTTATTGCTTTTTTTGCAATCACGTTATTAGGTACAGATGCAACTTTTGCTCAAGAAAATAATTCTAGAAACTTAAGTGTTAATGCAAAAACATTTACACACAAATTATCTAAAGAACTTAACTTAACAGGAGTTCAACAACGAGATATATATAACGCTTATATGCTAAGAGATCGTAAAATAAACGCATTGCCTACAAAAGAAAGCGACCATAAATCTATTGCAAAAGGGGTAAAAGCATCTCCTAAAGCAACAGTTATCTCTGATGCTTTTAATAGAAAATTAGAAGATATTTTGACTAAAGAACAATTTGCAAAATATCAAAAAACACTTCGCAAATAAAGACTTAGTATTTATTTTGAGAACATTTAAAAAAATCCGATTGACAATTCAATCGGATTTTTTTTATGTGATATTTTTTAATTACTTCTATAATACCGTTTCACAAGCAGCTATTGTAACGTCCAAATCTTCGTAGCTAAGTGCGTCACATAAAAACCACGTTTCATATGCACTAGGTGCTAAATACACCCCTTTAGCAAGCATTCCATGGAAGAATTTTTTAAACTCAGGATTATCCCCTATACCTGCCGATGTAAAATCAGTAACCTCACCTTCTGTAAAATGAAGTGAAATCATAGATCCAACTTGATTTATCTGATGACTAATTCCTTTTTTATCCAAAACAGATTTGATTCCTTTGTGCAAATAATCGGTTTTATCTTTTAAGCGATTATAAATTTCTGAATCATCATTTAACTGTTGCAACATTGCTAAACCAGCTGCCATTGCTAACGGATTCCCAGACAATGTTCCGGCCTGATAAACCGGCCCTAATGGCGCCAAATGATTCATTATTTCGTTTCTAGAAGCGAAAGCTCCAACCGGAAGACCTCCTCCAATTACTTTACCAAAACAAACAATATCAGCTCTTACATTAAATAATTCTTGCGCTCCACCTTTTGCCAAACGAAACCCCGTCATAACCTCGTCAAAAACTAAAAGAATATTATGTTCGTCACACAAAACTCTTAACTGTTCTAAAAAACCAGCTTTTGGAGGGATACACCCCATATTACCAGCTACTGGCTCAATAATAATACATGCTATTTCACCACGATTTGCATTAATTACTTCTTTTACATTTTCAATATTATTATAAGTAGCCAGTAAGGTATCTTTTGCTGTCCCTTCAGTTACTCCAGGACTATTTGGCGAACCAAAAGTAACAGCTCCACTCCCTGCCTGTATTAAAAATGAATCAGAATGACCGTGATAACACCCCGAAAATTTAATTATTTTCTCTTTTCCAGTAAACCCTCTTGCTAAACGAACAGCACTCATACAAGCTTCTGTTCCTGAGTTTACAAAACGGATTTTATCTATATTTGGAACCATTGAAACTGCTAGCTTTGCAATTTCTGTTTCTATTTCTGTTGGTGTACCAAAAGAGGTTCCTAATTTAGTTTTTTCAATAATTGCATCAACTACTTTTTTATTAGCATGACCTAAAATCATTGGACCCCATGAATTGATGTAATCAATCAGCTTGTTTCCATCTTCGTCATACAAATAAGCACCTTCTGCTTTTTTTATATAAATAGGATCCCCACCAACTGACTTAAATGCCCTTACAGGAGAATTTACTCCACCAGGGATATACTGTGTCGCTTCATGAAATAAAGCACTACTTCTTTTATAAACGCTCATTTACTTAACTATTAATTGTTGTCCGATATTCAATGCTGAACTTGTTAAATTATTTAAATTCATTAAATCTGAAATTGATAAATCAAACTTTTTAGCTACTGAATATAAAGTATCTCCTTTTTGTATTATATACTTATTTGACGTAGTTACTATAGTTGAATTTATACTACTTTCTACTTCATCATAATCGTTTAAATGATAACGTTCAATTAAACTAATTAACTTTGATGGATATTTAGGGTCCGTAGCATAACCTGCTTTACGCAATCCTTTTGCCCAACCTTTGTAATCTTTTTTATTCAATTGAAACAAAGAAGCATATCGACCTCTTGATGTCAAAAACTTAGAGTGATCTTTAAATGATTCAGATGGGTGATTATATTTTCTAAAACATTCTCCTTTTTTATCATCATCATGATACACTTTCGCTCCTGTCCAATTATGACATTTAATTCCAAAATGATTATTTGCCCGCTTAGTTAAATCGCCATTTCCAGCACCTGATTCCAAAATACCTTGTGCCAAAGTTATACTTGCAGGAATACCTGATTTTTGCATTTCATACTGAGCTATAGCTTTGTATTTATGTACATAAATAGCTACCTTATCAGTTGTGTTAATTTTTGTTTCGTTAACTTCAGGAGTAATTACTGGTATAGACCCCGTTGTTTCATTAGTATTTGGAGTAGTTACCGGAGTTGTAGTTTTAACTACACCTTCATTATACTTCTTATCGGCTTCCTTTGAAGTAATTACCCTACTTGAACCACAACTTATAATCAGCATTGCACTTATTAAAACTAGTGTTTTTTTCATCGTTATAGCTTTATTTAACTATTAATTAATGGCATTCCTTTTTTTTGCAATATCATATTCATTCCTTCAATTGCTTGAAGCCCTCCTGTATGAATGGCTAAAATACTAGTATTTTTTGGAAAGCACCCTTTTTTCATTAAATCATAAATTCCATACATCATTTTTCCATTATAAATAGGATCCAATTGCACCCCTGTTTCTGATTTAAAATCATTTATAAAACTAACTAACTCCGTTGTAATTTTTGCATAGCCACCAAAATGATAATTGGTTTGAATTTCCCAATTATTTTTAGCCACCAGTGCAGCAACTTCGTTTTTTAAAAAATCTCCTTTTAACGCTGAAAAACCTATTACTTTCTGTTTTTCTTTACTTGTATTTATCAAACCTGCTATGGTACCACCAGTACCTACTGCGCAACAGATGTAATCAAAACCTTCATCTTCTACAGTTAATATTTCTTCACAGCCCTTTATTGCCAAATCATTTGTACCTCCTTCGGGCAATAAGTAAAAATCTCCGAATTTATCTTTCAGTTCAGATAAAAAAATTGGAGACATTTTATTCCTATATTTTTCTCTGGAAACAAAATAAAATTTCATTCCATTTTCCTGGGCTTTACACAACGTTGGGTTTTCTTTTATTTTATCTATTAGCTCTTCCCCTCTAACAATACCAACTACATCAATACCATATGTTTTTTTAATATATGATGCTGCTAAAATATGATTTGAATATGCTCCTCCAAAAGTTAAAATTTTAGTGTGCCCTTCCGCTATAGCTTTCGCCACATTATATTTTAATTTTCTTAATTTATTCCCTGAAATACCATTCCCATGTAAATCTTCGCGTTTTACTGTTAGGCGAATGTTATGATTAAATTTTTTAAATGAATTTAATTCAACAACTTGATTTAAAACACTTGAACCTCCTGTTAATTTATCTAGCACATTATTAAGAATTATATATTGCATTAGAGCTAAACCAAAATAATTAACTCTAAAAAAAATGAATAAGTAATCTTACACAAACTTAATAAAGAAATTTCTTAAATCATTTGTTTTTCACTCAATCTCCTACTATTTATATAAGGCAAGCTGAAACTGGAACAACTATACCAAAAAATACAAGGATGAAAAGAAAAAAATAATTATTTGAGAATATTAGTTCTCAATTTTTATAAATATTAATTACCAAAATATAGAAGCGCTAATACTATAAGTTCTATCATAACCCCACCCCCTCAAGCACAATTCCTTTGCTAAACAACTGATATTTAAGCACTTCAGCTGACGTTACCCAAAAAACAACAGTTATATATCGATAATATCGACAATATATCGAAAAGTTATTTTGTAATTTATTATCAACAATATAAAATCTTAGCTTTATTAAAAGTATTTACCCGAAAAACTATTAACCATGTTTAAAAACCCACACCTTAAAACATTAATAACTTTAGTATTATTAAGTTCTACCCCTATGTTTTCTCAAGTAGGAATTGGAACAACAACACCTGACACTGATGCAGCATTAGAAATTAATAGTGCTACAGGGGGTGTATTATTACCAAGAATCCCTTTAACAGACACAACTAGCCCACTTCCTTTAAGCACTGACGTTGCTGGTATGATTGTATATAACACAGCAACAGTTTCAGATGTTACTCCTGGATTTTACTACAACGACGGAGCTATTTGGGTTCGTTTAGGAGCAGGAGGATTACCAAGTAACGATTGGACACTACTAGGTAATGCCGGAACAAATCCAACTACAAATTTCTTAGGAACTACAGATGCTCAAGATGTTGTTCTATCAAGAAACTCAACTCCAAAAGTTAGAGTACAAAATACTTATACCGGTTTTACCGATGAAATCCAAATAAGAGACGGTTCACCAGATGGAGGCAACAATCTAGTAAGTATTGATGATGATAATGGTAATAATGATGGTAGGATTAGAGTATACAGAAACAACCAAGTACAGCATATCATTGATGGGCAAGGACCAACTATTTTTAATGAAAGAAGTCGAAATGTTGACTTTAGAGTCGAATCTAACACAGCTACCGATGGTTTTTTCTTAGATGGTGCTAACGGACAAATAACCATTGGAAACTATGGCGCTGGCGCTATTACAGCTGGTGTAGCAACACAAATGTTAGCGGTAGATGTAAACGGAAACATTATTGAAGAACCACTGCCTACAGGAGGGAGTACAGACTGGGCTATTTTAGGAAATTCTGGACTTGATGGAGGTAATACAACCACAAATGGAGTTAATTTTATAGGGACAACTGATAATGAAAATTTAGAATTTAGAACTAACAATATCCAACGAGGACGTTTTAGTTCACTTGGAGAGTTTTTTGTAGGAACTTTAAACACCGTAATTCCTGGGGATTTAATGAATGCTGTAAGTAACCCTACATTTGATTGGGCAGTAAATGGATACTCTGCAAATGATGGTAGTGGGACTTATGGACAAGTTAGCAGTGGAGGTACCATATACGCAGGAGTTCAAGGGGAATATGAAGGAAGTAACTCACAAGGCCCTGGTGTTAGAGGCTTAACAAATACTACTGGTGCCGGAAGTGATTTCACAAGCGATGTAACTTCAGGTGTCCATGGACAACTAGGAAACGCTAACGCATATTCCTTTGGAGTAAAAGGAGACACCGGAACAAATCTTACTAGAAGAACTGGTGGTGTTCTAGGTACCGATTTACTCGCTAGTGGTGCTTTAGGATATTATGCAAATGACTTTTCCAGTTATTCAGTATACGGTTTTGGACAAGGTCACACAACAGGAGGAGCTGGAGGTAGACTAGCATCAAGCTCTGGAATAAACACACATATTGGATTAGGTATGAATGGAGGAGTAATGGGAGGATGGATAAAAGGTCAAGTTTATGGAGCTATGTTTTCTGGTGATAGATTTGGTTCGTATACACATGGTAAAAGTATTACAAATGACAGCTATGTAGTTGTTGACCAAAATTCCAATGGTACAAAAACAGCAACATACGCTAGCACCTCTATGAGTATCGATGTTCAATCAAGAGGCGTAGGATCATTAAGTAACGGAACCTCATACATTGTATTTGATAATAAATTCGCTCAACTTATAGATTCAGGCAAACCAATTATTGTAACAGTTACTCCGATAGGAGAAAACAATGGCGTACACTTAGTAAGTGTTAACAAAAACGGTTTTACAATTAAAGAAAATTTAAACGGAAACTCTAATGTAAAATTTAATTGGGTTGCTATCGCAGAAAAGACAAACAAAAGGGAACATATCTCTAAAGAAATATTATCAAAAGACTTTGACAAAAACATGAATGGAGTTATGCACGATGATAGTCTAAATGATGATAACTACAACGCTGTTTGGTGGAATGGTTCTAATGTTCAATTTGGAAAAAAAGCCCCAAGAAATAAACTCAAATCTGAACGAGCTAAAAAACGAATTAAATTAGCCCGCCCTAAAGGGGTTAAAAAATAAAATATACTCCATGATAAAAAAGCATCAATTTATGATGCTTTTTTATATTTAAATCCATTTTACTGATCACTAACTTCAGAAAAAAAAATTAAAACAAAACCTACATTAAAACCACCAATATTTTTCCTATCACCTTCTTCTATTCCAAACAAATAATTACTTTAAATTAAAGCTAAAACAGATATTTTTAACATAATTAACTAAAAAACAATCAATTAACACTTTAATTGGGTAACATAAACGTTACCCAATTAAAACTGCAATATACCGGATATTATATTCGTTATATCGAAAAAAACAACCTTTATTTTGAGATATCTACATATAAATCTATATTTAACCACACTGAATCCCAAAATTCATGTTATTTTTTTAACAAATTAACAATACTTGCTCATGCGAAATTCTACCCGAAACTCTTTCAAAAAAAACATACTTTTTTTTGCCTTATCATTAATTACCAGCTTTGGTTTTAGCCAAACTACAGCATCAAGTACAGGTGCAGGAAATTATAATTGGACTGTCCCTTGCGACGTAACATCTATTGACATTGAAGCCTGGGGAGCCGGTGGAGCTGGTGGTGGAAGTAGCTCTAGTGGTGACAGTGGTGACGGAGGTGGAGGAGGAGCTTATGCCTCAGCTACTGTAGCGGTAACCCCAGGTCAAACTATATCTTTTACTGTTGGTGCTGGTGGTACTGGAGCTAACAGTTCTAACGGAACAGATGGAGGCGACTCAACTATATTAGGCCTAACCGCTGGAGGTGGTTTAGGGGGTAATGCAAATGGTGGAACTGTCTCTGGTACTGGAGGTATTGCCTCAGGAGGTACAACAAACACCAATGGTCAAGACGGAGCAGCAGGAGGAACTGGAACTGGTGGTGATGGTGGTGATGGAGCTACATCCCCAGGAAGTGGTGGAAATGGAGTAAGTAACGGACATGGTACCAACGGTACTGCCATCGGTGGTGGTGGTGGTGGAGGTGAAAGAACTGGAGGACCAAAAAGTGGTGGTAACGGTGCTGATGGACAAGTAGACATTACTTACACTTCTACAGTAAACACTTACTGTGCCATTACATATGCCACTGCAGTGGAAGCTATAACTAATGTAACTTTTGCAGGGATCAACAACACAACTGGTAACGGAACAACAGGTGGAGATCATGAACTTTTTTGTGACACCGCTGCTGTTTTATTAGGTTCTTCTTATGCTATTTCCATTAACGGGGATACAGCTGGCGCCTTTCAAAATTCCTTAACAGCTTTTTTCGATTGGAATCAAAATGGAGATTTTGCCGATGCCGGAGAACGCTATGATATAGGTACTATAGATACTAATGATGGTACAGGAACACCTGCTACTAATACAATCGCTGTACCAGTAGGAGCTTCTTTAGGAACAACCACTATGCGTATCATAAAAAGATATGATACTACACCTGTATACGCAACAGACGGATGCACCCCTGGAAGTGGGTACGGACAAGCTGAAGACTATTTAGTAACTGTAACCGCTCCTGGGCCATGTAGCACACCTACAGCGCAAGCAACAGGATTAATATTAACACCTTCTGGAACATCAATTTTAGGAACTTTTACAGCAGCCACACCAGTACCAGATAACTATTTAGTTGTTATGAATACTACCGGAGCAACACCTTCGCCAGTTGACACTACTACTTATACTATTGGTGGTACCGTAGGAGCTGGAAACACTGTAGTAGATATAGATGGTGACACTAGTTTTTCTGCTACTTCCTTAAGCCCTTCAACACTATATTACTTCTTTGTATTCTCTTACAATAGTATTTGTTCTGGCGGACCTCTTTACTATACTACGAGTCCATTAAACGGAAGTGCAACTACAGGAGTAGCTTCTTCTTACTGTACACCTTCAACTACAAATGTAGCCACAACTCGTTATATTGATGATGTAGAGTTTATTGGTACTTTAAATGATGTCTCTAATTTTGGTACTGGATACACCGCTACAGGTTACCAGGATTATACAGGACTAGCTAATGCAGTGCAACAACAAGGAGAAGGAATGAATGTTTATGTTGCCGGAGGCTCAAGAGGACATATTAAAGCTTGGATTGACTGGAATAAAGACGGAACATTTGATAATACTCCTGGTAATATTGAATTAGTATATAACTCAGGTGGAATTGGAACAACATCAACCACTTTTGGTTATATTGTCCCTTTAGCACAAGCATTAGGAACATATACCCTTAGAGTTAGGATGTATAACAGTTATAAAGCAAGTAATCCTGGTGCCGGGACTGAATCCTACGCCTATGAATTTGATGCTTGTGAAATTTTTGACACACTAGCTGGTTATACAGAATACGGTGAAGCTGAAGACTATACCTTTGATGTTGTAGCACGTTGTGATGCACAAATAACTAGTATTACAAACGGAGAATCATGTGGAGTATTGGAAACAGTTGACCTAAACGTAACTGGAGCTGGAAATGTAACTTCTTATAACTGGTATGCAAATGAAACTGGTGGTGCGCCTTTGGCAAACACTGCTACTGGAGCATGGACAACTCCAGCAATAGCTACAACAACAGTTTACTGGGTAGCTGCTGATAACGGAACTTGTGAAGCGTATGAAAGAGAACGTATTGTTGCTTTTTTAAATTCACCAGCAACCTTAACTTTTACCCCTTCTACTCCATTAATATGCGGAGAGAACAACCCTCCTATTCAAATATCTGCGGCGTCAACTACGCAAATTGGATATTTAATTGATGAAGATTTTGAAGGAGGAATGGGTACATTTACTCAAAATAATATTACATCCAATACCGTTGCTCAAGATGCAGTGTCTGAATGGCAATCACAAACAAGTGTTTTTGTTCCTTCAGAGAACGTATGGTTTCCTGCAATTTCATCAGGATTTGGAACGAATAGTTTTGTAATGACTAATGCTGATACTGGAGCTGCCTTAACAGAAAATGAATTGATATCAGCTGTTGTTGATGCAAGTACTTACATCAACTTAACACTTGACTTAAATATGTACTTTTCAAGGTATAATCTAACAGTACCTGAAGAAATCAGAATAGAAGTTTCAACTGATGGTGGAGCTACATGGCCAAACTTAATTGACAACATCACTGACGATGTTGGTTATGGTTCAAACTTTGATTTCCTTACATATAACCTAGATGCATATGCTGGAGAAGCAAACTTAAGAGTTAGAATATACTACACTTCAAACTGGGGTGATGGTGTTGCAGTTGATAACATACAATTATATGGTAACAATACTATAAACCCATTAGCAACTTGGACACAACCTCCAGGAGTACAAATATTTGAAGATGCCGCTGGATTAATACCTTATACTGGTGATAACAGAAATGTGATTTATGTAGTACCTAGTCCTGCTGAATTACAAACATCAAGTACTTGGTCATTCTCAGCTTCAGTAACTTTAGCTAACGGATGTGCTGCCTCAGGTTCTGTATCATTACAAAACCGTACAAAGTACTTCATGGGAGCTACTAATGACTGGAACGACCCTAATAACTGGTCGCCAGTTGGAGTACCGACTTCATTAAACTGTGTAATTATCCCTAATACTTTTAGTGCAAATATCGCTGGTGGTATTGATGGTGATGCTTATAACTTGAATGTTCAAAATGGTGGGGTTTTAGATATCCAATCTACTGGAACAGTAACAGTACAAAATTTTGTAGATGTTGATGCTACTGGTGCTTTTACTATTGAAAGCGAAGGAAGTTTAATTCAAGTGCAAGATCAAGCTCATGTTGACTATGTAGCCAACACAGGTAATATTGACATGAAACGTACTGCTAATATTAGAAGATTAGATTATGTATTCTGGTCATCACCAGTTGCTAACTTCCCAGTTACATCTATTTCACCAGGAACTAATACTGGATTTATTTTTAATTGGGCACCAACTGTAGCTCAACCATATGCAGGTGATTTCGGTATCTGGCAAAACACAACTGAAAACATGATTGATGGTAAAGGATATATTGTTAGAGGACCTGACGCTTTTACAACTGCATTCCAAAACTATACCGCAACTTTTAATGGTATTCCTAACAACGGAACGGTAACCCGTACCATTACAAGAAGTACCTATACAGGTGCTGATTATGCGGGGCCAACTGCACTAATGGTAACTCAAAGTGATGACAATTTAAACTTGATAGGAAACCCATACCCTTCTGCAATTGATGCGCAAGCATTTATGGCTGCTAATACTGAAATAGAAGGTGCTGTACATATCTGGACTCACGGAATAGCTCCAAGTGTTGCTACTGCTGACCCTTTCTACCAAGGTTTTGAAGCTAACTATTCTATTGCTGATTATATTACCTATAATTCAGTAGGTGCCTCTAGTGGTGCTGGAGTATTTAGCGGTAACATAGCAGCTGGACAAGGATTTTTCGTTACAATGGAAGATACAGCAACAACTTCTGAAGTAGTAACTTTTGACAACACAATGCGTGACAGAACATACGGGAATGCTGATTTCTACAAAACAGCGAACCCTAACAATGCAATTGCAACTAATAGTACTGAAAAACACAGAATTTGGTTAGATTTAATTGCTCCAAATAATCAAAACAACAGAATTCTTGTTGGATATGTAACTGGTGCAACTGAAGATAAAGACAGATTATTTGATGCTACAAACATTAACAAATCTAACTTTAGCCTATATTCTAAAGTAGATGACCATAAATTATTAATCCAAGGTAGACCAGTACCATTTGTAGATACTGACAAAGTAAACCTAGAAGCTGTATTACCAAATGATGGAGAATATACATTTGCAATTAATAGTGTTGATGGTTTATTTGAAAATCAAAACCAAGGAATTTATATTGAAGACCTTGAATTAGGTATCATTCATAATTTAAGAACAAGTCCATATACTTTTAACGGAGAAAGTGGACTTCAAGAAGGTAGGTTTGTATTACGTTATACTGATGAAAACAAACAATTACTTAATGTAGAAGAGGTAATTACAAACAATGAACTTTCAGTATTTACTGCTAACAATCGAATAACTGCTGTATCTAATACTAGTAATATCAAAAACTTTACTATGTATGATGTTAACGGGCGTTTATTAGCAAACAACAGAAACTTAAACGTTACTGAGCATAGTATTAATACTAACAACTATAGCACAGGAACTTATTTAGTAACTATTGAATTACACGATGGTAGAACTTTAACTAAAAAAGTTGTTTTCTAAAAAGCATAATAAATAATTTAAACTAAAAGCGGATATCATATATGATATCCGCTTTTAGTTTAAATAGAATTAAAAAACACTTCCTAACTCACTAGCAATAGATAATATACAAGCTAAAATCTAATCTACATAGAGCATCTAAAAAACAACCACACACCTACCTAAAAACCAGTACATTAACTTGTTTTATTGACATTTCATCTTAGGTTACCCATAAAACAATGTATTTCATCGTTAATAATTGTATTATAGCGAATATATACTTACATTTAATACACAATATTCAGATTTTTATATCTTCGCAAAGATATTTACCTGAATATCTATCAAATTAATGACAAAATAATAATTTTACCCATGAATATATCTACCCGCAAGTCCTTTATCCGAAAGGCAACTTTTTTTATCTTTTTACTAACTTTTAGCATCGGTTTCAGTCAAATTACTGTCACAGATAGCGGCCCAGGCAATTATACTTTTTTCGTCCCTTGTGATGTTACTTCAATTACTATTGAAGCTTGGGGTGCTGGAGGTGCTGGAGGTGGTTCTAACTCAAATAATAACGGTGGTCAAGGTGGTGGGTCAGGAGCCTATACTTTAGGAACACACGTTGTAACTGGAGGTCAAGAAATTACATACACAGTAGGTGCCGGTGGAACCGGAGTAAATGCTGGAAATGGAAATAATGGTGGAGACACTACAATAGCCAGTTTAGGAATAACCGCAGGTGGAGGTACCGGTGGTATCGCAGAAACTGGAAGTGCCGCAAATGGAGGTACTGCAATTGGAGGAACAACTACTAACACCAACGGTGGTAATGGTGCCAACGGTGGAGGAAACACTGGAGGAGACGGAGGAGATTGTCCGAACGGTGGAAATGGTGGAAATGGTATAAAAAATGGCCAAGGGGGCGCTGGTAATTTCATCGGTGGCGGTGGTGGTGGTGGTGAACCTGGAGGATCTGTTTCTGGTGGTAACGGAGCTGACGGACGAGTTTCTATAACATATACTACAGCATATCAATTTTACTGTACTACTTTTTATGATACAGGAGTTGAACCAATCACCAATGTAACTTTCGCAGGGATTAACAACACAACGGCAGCAGCAACTGGAGGATCTTCTCATGAAGTATTTTGTTCTCCAACTGCAACGGTAACACAAGGAACATCCCCTACTATTACAGTAGAAGGAAATACTGATGGAGCATTTACAGATCACTTTAGAGCATTTGCCGATTGGAACCAAGATGGTGACTTTGCTGATGCTGGTGAAACTGTTTTTATAGGTACAATAACAAACTCAACAGGTACGGATGCAACTACAGCTTCTGTAGCATTCCCTGTTCCAGCAGGAGCAACTCCTGGATTAACCTACATGCGTGTCATGAAAAGATATGACAACGACCCAATTGACTCTTGTAACCTAACATATGATTACGGACAAACTGAAGACTACATAGTGAATGTTGTAATGCCAGTTTGTACTACACCAACTGCACAAGCTACAGGTTTAGGTTTAACACCGGTATCTACAACTATAAACGGAACTTTTACTGCTGCAGCACCTGCTCCAGACAGCTATTTAGTTGTTATGAATACTACAGGAGTAGCACCTTCACCGGTAGATACTACTACTTATAACATTGGTGATCCAGTAGGCGCAGGAAACACAGTGGTTGATAATGATAACGACACGAGTTTTTCAGCTACACTATTAAACCCTTCTACCTTATATTACTTCTTTGTATTTTCATACAACGATGCTACATGTACAGGAGGACCTTTATACTATACAACAACTCCATTAAACGGAAGTGCAACTTCGGGAACAATTTCATATTGTTCACCGACGACGGATACTCCTTCTGGAGATTACATCAATAGTGTTCAATTTATTGGTACATTAAATGATGTTGACAATTTAAACAACGGTTTTTCAACAGGTCATCAAGACTTTACTACTACTGTTACTAACAGTAGTCAACAACAAGGAGAAGGTATCAATATTTATATGGAAGGCGCTACCTCAAGAGGACGTTTTAAAGCATGGATTGACTGGGATAAAGATGGATTATTTGATGAACCAAGCGAAAAAGTATATGATTCAGGTACAATTAAAACAGTATCTACAACATTTGGATTTGTAATACCACTAGCACAAGCTGTTGGTACATATACAATTCGTTTACGTTTTTATCATACTTCAAGTGATACAATTCCATTAGATTTTACCTCATGCGAAAATTTCAATGATGGTTTCCCTAATGAATATGGTGAAGCTGAAGATTATGCTTTTGATGTATTACCACGTTGTGATGCACAAATAACAAGCATAACAAATGGTGAATCTTGTGGAGTACTAGAAACTGTAGACCTTAACGTAGTAGGAGCTGGAAATGTAACTAGTTATAACTGGTATGCAAATGAAACTGGTGGTGCACCGCTAGCAAATACTGCTACAGGCGCATGGACAACACCTGCAATAGCTGCAACAACAGTATTCTGGGTTGCTGGAGATAACGGTACTTGTGAAGCCTATGAGAGAGAGCGTATCATCGCCTTTTTAAATGCTCCTGCAACCTTAACTTTTACTCCTTCTACCCCATTAATTTGTGGAGAAAACAACCCTCCTATTCAAATATCTGCTGCATCAACTACGCAAATAGGATATTTAATTGATGAAGACTTCGAAGCTGGCTTAGGTACTTTTACAGGAAATAATATCACTTCTAATGGAGCGCCATATGATGGGATTTCACAATGGACATCAAGAACAAGTACATTTGTGCCTTCAGAAAATGTATGGTTTCCAGCAATTTCATCAGGTTTTGGAACTAATGGTTTTGTGATGAGTAATGCAGATAGTGGAATAGCTCCAACTGAAAATGAATTAGTTTCAGCTACAGTAGATGCAAGTACTTACATTAATTTGACATTAGAATTAGACATGTATTTTTCTCGTTATAACTTGGCAGTACCTGAAAACGTAAATATAGAGGTATCTACTGATGGTGGAGCTACATGGCCAAATGTAATAGCAAACATTACTAATGATGTGGGATATGGTTCAAACTTTAGCTTCCTTAGTTATGACTTATCTGCTTTTGCAGGACAAGCGAACCTAAAAGTTAGAGTGTATTATTATTCTGACTGGGGAGATGGTGTTGCTGTTGATAACATTCAATTATATGGTAATAATACCATAAACCCATTAGCCACTTGGACACAACCTCCAGGAGTACAAATTTTTGAAGATGCCGCTGGATTAATACCATATACTGGTGATAATAGAAATGTAATTTATGTAGTACCTAGTCCTGCTGAATTACAAACATCAAGTACTTGGTCATTCGCTGCATCAGTTACTTTATCTAACGGGTGTACTGCCTCTGGTTCTGTATCATTACAAAACCGCACAAAATACTTCATGGGAGCTACTAATGACTGGAACGACCCTAATAACTGGTCGCCAGTTGGAGTACCGACTTCTTTAAACTGTGTAATCATACCAGATACGTATAGCGCTAATATTGCTGGTGGTATTGATGGTGATGCATACAACTTAAATGTTCAAAATGGCGGGGTTTTAGATATCCAATCTACTGGAACAGTAACAGTACAAAATTTTGTAGATGTTGATGCTACTGGTGCTTTTACTATTGAAAGTGAAGGAAGTTTAATTCAAGTGCAAGATCAAGCTCATGTTGACTATGTAGCCAACACAGGTAATATTGACATGAAACGTACTGCTAATATTAGAAGATTAGATTATGTATTCTGGTCATCACCAGTTGCTAACTTCCCAGTTACATCTATTTCACCAGGAACTAATACTGGATTTATTTTTAATTGGGCACCAACTGTAGCTCAACCATATGCAGGTGATTTCGGTATCTGGCAAAACACAACTGAAAACATGATTGATGGTAAAGGATATATTGTTAGAGGACCTGACGCTTTTACAACTGCATTCCAAAACTATACCGCAACTTTTAATGGCATTCCTAACAACGGAACAGTAACCCGTACTATTACAAGAAGTACCTATACAGGTGCTGATTATGCGGGGCCAACTGCACTAATGGTAACTCAAAGTGATGATAATTTAAACTTGATAGGAAACCCATACCCTTCTGCAATTGATGCGCAAGCATTTATGGCTGCTAATACTGAAATAGAAGGTGCTGTACATATCTGGACTCATGGTACTGCTCCTAGTAACGCTATCGCTGATCCTTTTTACCAAGATTATGTAGCTAACTATTCTATTGCTGATTATATTACCTATAATTCAGTAGGTGCCTCTAGTGGTGCTGGGGTATTTAGCGGTAACATAGCAGCTGGACAAGGGTTTTTCGTTACAATGGAAGATACAGGAGCTACTTCTGAAGTAGTAACTTTTGACAACACAATGCGTGACAGAACATACGGAAATGCTGACTTTTACAAAACAGCGAACCCTAATAATGCAATTGTAACTAATAGTACTGATAAACACAGAATTTGGTTAGATTTAATTGCTCCAAATAATCAAAACAACAGAATTCTTGTTGGATATGTTAGTGGTGCAACTCAAGGTAAGGACAGATTATTTGATGCTACAAACATTAACAAATCTAACTTTAGCCTATATTCTAAAGTAGATGACCATAAATTATTAATCCAAGGTAGACCAGTACCATTTGTAGATACTGACAAAGTAAACCTAGAAGCTGTATTACCAAATGATGGAGAATATACATTTGCAATTAATAGTGTTGATGGCTTATTTGAAAATCAAAACCAAGGAATTTATATTGAAGACCTTGAATTAGGTATCATTCATAATTTAAGAACAAGTCCATATACTTTTAACGGAGAAAGTGGTTTACAAGAAGGTAGGTTTATATTACGTTATACTGATGAAAGCAAACAATTACTTAATGTAGAAGAGGTAATTACAAATAATGAACTTTCAATATTTACTGCTAATAATCAAATAACTGCTGTATCTAACACTAGTAATATCAAAAACTTTACTATGCATGATGTTAACGGACGTTTATTAGCAAACAACAAAAACTTGAACGTTACTGAGCATAGTATTAATACTAACAACTATAGCACAGGAACTTATTTAGTAACTATTGAATTACACGATGGTAGATTATTAACGAAGAAAGTTGTTTTCTAATAAATTAGAAAACAACCAAAATAAAAAAGAGCGGCTACCTAGTAATTAGGTAGCCGCTCTTTTTAGCTTTAAAAAGTACTCTTCAAAAGTAATAAATAACCTAATACCAACAATCGAAAAAAAACATCATAAACAACCATAAAAGCAGACTAAAAACACTTTATCTGTTTGAAATCAAAATATATAGCATTTCATCCGATTTTTATGCATTACATCGAAAACAAATACCTACCCTATTTATCATATGGGATATTTTCTATATTCGTCTGATTTTTAGAATCAAATACCCGAATATTAACAAATAATTACCCGATAAATTATGAATACTGTCACCCAACAGTCTCTAAAATTGCTATGTACAATTTTATTAATTACCCCATTATTTTCTACTGCACAAGTAGGAATTGGGACAACAAGTCCTAATGCTGATGCTGAATTAGACATTACAAGTACTACTAGAGGACTACTACTCCCTAGAGTTGCACTAACAAATACTACTAACCCAAATCCTTTGAGTACAGACGTAGCTGGTATGACAGTTTACAATACAGCCTCTACTGGAGATGTTACACCAGGATTTTATTATAATGACGGAGCTGTGTGGGTTAGATTAGGAACTGCAGGGAGTGCAGACTGGTCTTTAACAGGAAATTCCGGAACAACAATTGGAACCAATTTTATAGGAACAACGGACAATGTTGATTTTGCAGTAAGAACAAACAACAATGAACGAATTAGAGTCGCTAGTAATGGTAAAGTTGGTATTGCAGAAATCAACCCTACAGACGCAACTTTAGAAGTTGGCGGAAATTTAATTGTAGGTAATACGTTTACTGGAGGTACTGCTGTAGCTCAAACAGGTGGTGCTACAATTGAAGGAAGAACAATTATTGGAGAGGATGATTTCTTTTACGGAATAGACAAATTAGTAGTTTATGGTAATACAAATTGGAATGCATTAGGTGCCACAACTAATGATAACGGTAATGGTTTACACTATGCT